>WNGD01002092.1_pt1 | contig 21082 bp, 19 predicted proteins | sample 5400671 | NCBI WGS metagenome assembly WNGD01 (sample SAMN13153369, study PRJNA577476) | soil metagenome | isolation source: 40 cm soil or saprolite under grassland replicate 2 | place: USA:California | collected 2016-06-15 | reverse complement strand
GCGCCTGGGGATCGGTTCCCAGTGCTTGCATGGAAGCAATCAGCGCCGCAGGGCTAGCATGCGTCAAGCCGCATTGGGTGTGCCCGATCACTGCAACCTCGCGGACACCTAGCAGGTAGATTCCTCCTGTTAGGGAACGAATAAGATCATTTGCGCCACTCTCACGTTCGGGTTCAGAAATGGTTGCGCCAGCCGTTCGTAATTCTACCACGTCACCGCGTTCCAGGCCCAGTGCTTGCTCGAACATTTGCACCAGCCGGCAATCCATACAGGTTACTACAGCCATGCGTTTGCGCGGTGCGTGTCCGATGATTGGCAAGGGATTCTGCTGGACGAAACGCTCATTGTGGTCCAATATCTCATCAATTACCATGGTAAAATAATCCTCTTAGAGAGATAGGGCGCGATTATGCACATTGACAAATTAACCCGGCCATCTGTAGGGGCCCGATTTATCGGCCCTCACTGCATGTTCCAATATCCGGATTATTGTGTTAAACCGCATAATCGTGCCCCTATACATTGGCAGTCACTCCCCCTGTACCGCCGAGTAACTTGCTTTGCTGTCGAAGTTATACAGGTTTTCGGTCTTAATGAAATCAAAGCCGGCTTCATCTATGCGGTGCAGTAACCCGATGATCTGTGTATGGCTGATCCTAGCCCCGCGATTTGACGCCATGAAGCGACAGCGCCAGTGATCCGTACAGAAGGTCTCAGGCATCCCTTCAGGCCAGACTTTCGCGCCTCGATTGGTAATCATTGTCAGTTCGAGACCATCACCGCTGACCCTTTTGAATGCCTCGCCCAATTCATCAGCACTTCCGCTGTGCCAATCCAGGAACACATCCACGCCCACCAGGTCTTTCTTTTCACTTGGATGCTCAATAGTGACAGGCGCAAATGCTTCATGCTGGGGAGCCGAAGTATAGCTCACTGCTTTGAGCACCTCTGGATGCTGGCCAAGGCGGGCAATCACGGCATCGGCAAACTCCCTTGTGCCGACTTTCTCTTTACTCACCTCCTCAACATAGATATCATAGGTGTGGATGCCCTCTTCGATAGTTCGTAGCCAGGCATTATGTACCAGCGTGGCAACATCCGGCTGATCAATGTGAACCAGCATCATGACCGCAGCGAGCAGTAGACCTGAAGGATTGGCGAGATTCTGGCCTGCGCGACGAGGAGCGGAGCCGTGAATGGCCTCGAACATTGCGCAGCGGTCCCCAATATTTGCTGAGCCCGCCAGGCCAACCGAGCCTGCTACCTGGGCCGCCACGTCAGACAGGATATCCCCATAGAGGTTCGGCAGGACAATCACATCGAATGCTTCTGGTGTATCGGCAAGTTTGGCTGAGCCAATATCGACAATCCAGGTCTCGTTTGCGATATCGTGATAGTCTACCGCGATTTCATTGAATACTTTGTGGAACAGCCCATCGGTTAGCTTCATAATGTTATCTTTTATGAAGCACGTCACCTTCTTGCGGTTATGACTTCTGGCGTACTCAAAGGCGTAGCGCACGATTTTTTCACTACCTGGACGGCTGATGAGTTTTAAGCTCTGCACCATGTCGTGAGTTTGACGATACTCGATACCTGTATAGAGGTCCTCCTCATTCTCACGAATGATCACCACATCCATCGTAGGATGCTTGGTTTCAACAAATGGATAGTAGGAGACGCAGGGACGTACATTCGCGTATAGTCCAAAGGTCGTACGCGTCGTGACATTGAGGCTCTTATAACCACCGCCTTGTGGAGTGGTGATTGGTGCTTTAAGAAATACCCTGGTGCGACGGAGCGATTCCCACGCGCTCGGTTCGATACCCGCGCTGATTCCACGCAGATAAACCTTTTCGCCAGCTTCGATCTCCTCAATCTCGATGCGTGCGCCTGCTGCTTTAATGATGCGAAGGGTGGCTGCCATGATTTCTGGCCCAATGCCATCCCCGTAAGCCACTGTAATAGGTGTCTTTGTTGCCATGAGAGTATCTCTTCCTGTTTGCTTTAGTGACCAACTTCCCTGTTGTGTTGCTTCAGTTTAGCATAGTAGTGACGCCATAGACAAGCGTTTTTTCTCTATACGTTTGCCCGAAAATCTGCTATAGTTGCTCATAAGCTCATTTGTGTATGTATGAGAAATCCGTTTCGATAAGGTAGAGTGTTGAACGATAAAGTACCGCCGGCAAAGCATAAAGATGATCTAGAGCAGGTACAGCCAGGCTATCTTGGCGTAACTGCTCCACCTGGTCAACTCCCTGAAAAAGGCCAGCGTGCCTGGGTTGATCGTCCTGAGCAGTTGCTGTATGCCGTCGATACGCTTAAGCGATCAAATGTTGTTGCCATCGACGCAGAATTTGCCCATGTTCGTGGGCATAGGGAAAATGATGCTTTAACCTCCCCTCAGCGTCTTGCGCTCCTGCAACTGGCGATTGATCGTCAATGTTTTGTTGTGGATGCTTTGCGCTTGAACGACCTCTCACCCTTGACTGTTGTGTTAGAGAATGCCACTATTAGTATCCTGTTGCATGGCGCAGGGGCAGACTTGCGTGTGATGGCCGAACGAGGCCTGAATGTAGCTCATTACTATGATCTTGAGGCTATATGCCGCTCGATCTTCGGCCAACATGAGTCCTCGTTAGCGGCAATGTTACAACGAGCCTTTCATGTCCGGCTGGATAAAAGTTTGCAACGTACCGATTGGACACGTCGTCCTCTCCCTCCGGCAATGCTGGCCTATGCCGCTCGCGATGCTGAAATGACCCTGGCCCTTTACTACTGGCTGGATGAGTATTTCCCCTGGGCATTAAAAATCCATGAGAGTACAAACCTGCAGGAGCCAGTAGCTGTGTGGATTGAACCTTTTCTTCGCGGGGCATCGCCCGTTCCAGCGGATGTGGCAGTAGCAGAGGCGGTGGAGCGAGGCATTCTCCTGAATCAGGAGCAGTTGACTGTAGATTGTCGCGCTGCACTGGCGACCTTAACGAATCCTATGCGCCGCAGTCGCTTGCTACGCTTGATTGCCGACCTGGTCCTTGTGGAGTTGTTTCCTGAGATTGAGACTTTATTGTCCGCGCAAACCTCGGAAGAGCGCGCTGCGGCCATTCGTGCTCTGAACCGTCTTGATGCGCAGCGGAGTAGTGCTTTGATCCACCCATTATTATCTGATCCTGTGCAGGAGGTAAGAAAGGCAGCGCATGCAACCCTCCATACCCCTCTTTATAAAGAGCCACGGAGTCAATGGGCCGTACCTGTCAAATCTAGTGATGGAAGACGCAGTTGGATGGTTGGTGAATCAGGCAGTTCGGAGGAGAGTGACTGGAAAGCACGACTGCGTTCAATTATTGACGAGTAGCAGGTTTCCTTGGCAGTCTTGTACCAATCCAGACTAGCAGTAGTAACACCGATACAATGCCGATCCTTCTCAAACGTCTTACCCATTGCTCTTCCAGCAACGGATCATTGCTACCTAGCCGGAGTTGCCGCACAATTCTGTGAAAGAACTCCGGTTGATTAACAGAAGGTGAGACAGCGATGCGACCGTAGTTTACTTGATTGAATTCCGAATCCATAAGAAATCCTTCAAAGAAAAATACTTTCTGCACCATTATAGGGGAGGTTGCTTTGAGTGGCAATGGGGATGTGGAACCTGGCACCCGCAAGGGGTGCCACTACATCTTACTCAGTCGTCCTGACATGTAGTGGCACCCCTTGCGGCAGCCAGGTAGCCTCTGATGAATCCTTTTAAAAACTTGCCTTCATTTTCTGCAAGTTGTATACTAAGCCCCGTATCATTGAGACAAGGTGGAAGATCTGGCACCCACAAGGGAATCCTGCATGTTCAGACCTGTACAATTGTTATGAACATGTAGGGACGACCCTCGCGGCCGCCCTGTTTGTCTTCCCCCGCGAGGAGCATATTAGATGAAAGTAATACTTTTACAAGATGTTGAGGGCCTTGGGAAGGCCGGTGACTTAAAAGATGTAGCCAATGGCTATGCCCGTAATTATCTTTTACCGCGCCGACTGGTTGCTGGAGCAACACCATCACTTTTAGCGAATCACCAGCAACGTATAGCTGCTGAGCAGCGCAAGCGCGAGAACCAAGCTGAGCTGGATCGACAACAAGCGGAGCGCCTGAGCCAGGTTTCGCTTACATTCAAAGCACGCGTTGGTAAACAGGGTCGACTCTATGGCTCAATCACCAGCCAGGATATCGCTGCAGGGCTGCGCGAGAGCGAAGGAATTATCATTGATCGACGCATGATAGATCTGCCTAGTTCAATCCGTACCGTTGGTACTTTCAAGATACCAGTAAAGATTGGGCACAAGCTTGAGCCGGAAATCACTGTAAATGTTGTCGACGAATCAGCGAGTAGCGCTATCGAAACAGAAAGCGCCACTGCTGAGTAATGTAAGCGGCGGAATCGACATCCCGGTAAAAGAGCCGCCTATGTGTATAGGAATGCTATGCCACGCTGGCTCTACTTTCTACTCATAATGGCTGTTATTGCTCCTCTCATCGAGCTGATTGGGGGACATCAGCAAGAGATAGCCATTTTTATTTGTTCAGCTATTAGCCTGGTCCCTCTCGCTGTGCTGATTGGCCTTGCAACTGAAGATCTGGAGTACCACTTTGGCCCTGTTGGTGGAGGCCTGCTCAATGCGACCTTTGGCAATGCCCCAGAAATTATTATCGGCATCTTTGCCTTACAGAATGGACTGATAACTGTTGTCAAAGCTTCGATTATCGGATCAATTATCAGCAATATGCTGCTTGTACTTGGTAGTTCTCTGGCCCTTGGGGGATTGCGCTGGGGTAAACAATTCTTCAGCGTACGCGATGCCGGGCAATATTCGACGATGATGGTGCTGGCAGTTGCCGGGCTAGTGATTCCCACTACTGGCTCATATGTAATTTCAGACCCGGGGCGCATTCAATCGATAAGTTTGGCAATTTCCATAATTTTACTTCTTGTTTATGCCATGTATCTCGCCATGCATGTTTTCCACCTGCGTTCGAAGAGGCGTCATACCAGAAGCCAGGGGAAGACGACACCTCTTCCTTCCTCACCAGGAGAGACAGAAGAAGCGGAGACAGTGACTGGTGAAGTTGCTTTGATTGAGAGAGAAGGGCAAAAGCCGCCTAAACTATGGCTGGCAGGATTATTACTGCTTACAGCAACCGCCGGCGTTGCATGGAACAGTGAATTATTAGTTAGTGCCATTAAGCCTGTGACCGAACAACTTGGCTGGTCTCAGGTATTCATTGGTTTGGTCATCATCCCTATCGTAGGAAATGCTGCCGAGCACTCAAGTGCAATCTTTATTGCATGGAGGGACCGAGTGGACTTGAGTATGGCAATCGCGGCAGGATCGTCGATCCAGGTAGCTACTTTCGTTGCACCTTTGCTGGTGCTTGTCAGCGTCCTCTTTTCCACCCAACTGAACCTGGTTTTCCAGCCTCTAGAACTTGCTGTATTGGGCCTGTCGACTATTCTTTTCCCCCTCGTTACCCTGGATGGTGAGTCGAACTGGTTGGAGGGAGTGCAACTCGTGGCCGTCTACGTCATGGCCTGCGTAGTGTTCTTTTTTATCGCAGGATAAGCTAGGATAGTTTACGAACGGCGAACTTCATTTAGTCGAGGCAGCACATTTAAGCATTGCACGCGGTATCTTAGGCAGTAAATCACTTGCCAGCAAACCTGCCTGTCCAATCTCGGTGCTGACCAACTCAGCAGCGGCAGCGTGCAGGTAAACAGCGGCGCTGGCAGCATCGAAAGGATTCACCTTTTGCGCGAGCAACCCTGCGATCATACCAGCCAGTACATCGCCTGTGCCTGCCGAGGCTAGCGCAGGATTAGCTAACCAGTTGATGCGTGTGCGCCCGTCCAGCTCTGCGATGATAGTACAGGCCCCTTTGAGCACAAGCGTGACCTGCCATTCCTGTGCCTTGCTACGAGCCAGTTCCAGCCGATCTATGCTGCCGCCAGATACTTTCAGTCCGTTGCAAAGCCGTCCCATTTCGCCCGGGTGGGGTGTGATCACTGTATTTCTTGGAAGCACTGTCCACCAGCGTTCCAGCGCCGAGAGATTGTTCAGGCCATCCGCATCAATCACCAGGTATGGGCGTTGCTCATCTGGCATAGCGCGTAATTGCTCCAGTACCTGGAGGATAACCTCGCGAATAGAGGGAGATTGACCCAGGCCAGGTCCTATGAGCAGAGTACGATACCCTTCCAGGTGATCCATCAGTGCGCTGCTCCGTTCAAAGCTTTCTGCCGATTCGTCTGGGAGCAGTATATACGTTGCTTCATGCAGAGCGCTGGCATAGATGGGGTGCATCTGTTTTGTGACAGCCAGCGTTACCAGCCCTGCACCAATTCGTCCTGCACCGCTTCCGGCCAGAAATGCTGAGCCAGGATAAGCAGGTGAGCCACACAGCAACATGACCTTGCCAAATGTTCCCTTGTTGCTATCGAGAGGCCGCTTTGGCAGCATAGTGTTTACCAATCTGGCTGTCGGCATCTCTGTCTGTAGATGCTGTTCTATCTCAGCAGGAAAGCCGATATCGCCCACATATAATTCGCCTATATAGTCGCGTCCAGGAAAGAAGAAGAAGCCCTGCTTGGGACAGGCGAGGGTGATAGTGATATCGGTGGGGATGGTGCCAGGATCAACTTCGCCTGTATCCGCATTCATACCAGTTGGCAGGTCAACCGCTACCACGCGCAGAGAATCACGTTTTTCTCGCTCCTGGCGCACGCGGCCTAATAAGCTACGCATGCTATCAGGTAATGGACGTGATACCCCTGTCCCTAACAGAGCATCGAGCACATACCTGGCCTCTTGGATAGTCTCTTCTAATTTTGCAGCAGTCTCTTCCTCTGGAACATCGCTTCCATGTATCGTCAAGCGTTGCTCTTTCCAACGGTAGAGACTGACAAGCCCTCCCCACTTTTCCAGGTAGCGTCCCATAACAAGGCCGTCGCCACCATTGTTGCCCGGGCCAATAAGTATTAAAAACGCAAGGTCAGTCACTGCACGTTGATGACGGATATGTTGGGCCAGAATCTCAGCCGCGCTTCTACCAGCATTCTCCATCAAGATGGACGAAGTAAGCCCATACTCCCGGTCGGCCCTCGATTCCAGTTCGCGCATTTCGGCAACAGTAACGATATGCATAGATTGTTCTCCTGGCAATGATTGGCGACTCTCTGATCGTAGCCGCTTATATTGTATTGTAATATTTCGAGGTGAAAGAGGGAAGAGACCGTGTTATACTCCCTTGTATGAAAAAACTTGCGCTCAAAATCACGCCACAACGCAGCAACCAGTATGCCAAGATGGCCGGAAAACTGGCCGGGCCAGAGTTACTTGCCAGTCCACTGGGAACCGCTATCAAACTAATCGAAGCTGTGATAATTGGAGGTCAGAGCTATCTGTTAGTGACCATCGATGATGAGAGCATATTATCTCCATGTCCGGCGCTGGAGGATATTCTCCAGCGCCTGGGAGCGATCAGCGAAGCGTACGAGTTTTTCAAGCAGATAGGAGAGGTAAAAGGGCCGCTCTTGCGTCCGCTGGAAACATCATTTACACCTTTTGTCCCATTAGAGATGGCGGAGATTCGCCGGTATAAGGGCAAGACGAACGAAGTTTTTACACGCGTGCTACTCAACATCGCCATTTTTGCAGGAGCCTACTGCAACCAATGCACCGGGCAATTGAGGGTGCTTGATCCACTCGCGGGTGGGGGTACGACACTTTTTCTGGCCCTGGCCGCTGGCTATGACGCCTTCGGTATAGAGCATCAAAGGCAGGATGTCGAGACGACCGTTGTCTTTATTCGACAGTATTTGAGCAGCATCCATGTACCTTACAAGGAATTGGATGAGCACCGTCGCCGGGCGGGTCGGCGCCATCAGTTCAAGATCGAGCGCGAGGGTGTGACACGCAGGCTTGTACTGGCTCATGGTGATGCATGCGAGGCCAATCTACATATGCAGGAAGTCCCAGGCGGCCTGCATTTGCATGCTATCGCGGGTGATTTGCCCTATGGCATTCAGCATTTTGGTGAAATTGCAGAGTTGTTGAGCAGAGCTCTTCCAGTATGGGAAGCTATGTTGCTTCCAGGAGGGACAGTAGCATTAGCCTGGAATGCCACACGTATTGAGCGCACTGCTATGATCGAGTTGGTAGAGCAGCATTGCCAACTGCGAGTACGCAACGATCCACCATACACCCAACTTGCGCATACGGTAGATCGTGTCATCAAAAAGCGTGATATTCTGGTGGCTGTAAAGGCTTAGCGCAATAATTCTTTTGCCATCGCTGCGGAAGTGGCCCGGTCACCTGCATTATTTAAAGTCACACAGGTATCTTTGAACCGCAGGCAACCAGCACGTCTCTTTCTTAATGAATGAAAGAACTCAGCATGGAAACAACACAAAAGAGAATCACGAAAACGACGGTTAAGTTGAAGAGCAATCGCTCCACACCACGCCGTGTTTTAAACACAGAACCTGAACTGCTGCCTCCGAAGACGCTACCCAGACCTGCGCCACGGACCTGGAGTAGGATTAAGATGATTACAGTTATGCCGAGAATAATTTGTATTATACGGATTGCCGGAAGCCACTGAGCCAAATTCTTCCTCACTTTCGTATTTCAACCCTTGCGGGATATAAATTGTGAATGGAAATTACTAATTGGATCGCACATGGATTTTTGCCCACTCTTACAAGGGGGGATTATATCATATCCCAGCGAGACTTTACAATGTTTTTGCCACGGCTTTAGTTGTATTAGCTGTGCGCTCGCTTATGGCATGCAGGACACAACACTACAAAATGCCTTGGGGAGTAGCGGTCGAGCAAATTAGGGGAAAAGTAGACTGTATGTAGTTGTAATGCCTCGCACTCTTCCCCGCATTCTGGGCAAATACCGCTGGCTTTTTCACTGAGCGATCGTTTCAAGGATTTCATCTGTGTCGCATGCATAATATCCAGGCTCACATGAAAGAGCAGACCAACCAGAATCAGCAAGAGTATGCGCGAGCGAGTGCGAATAGCGATGAATAGCAAAGTGCCCAATATAAGCGGCTGATGCAGCAGCCGCGCTTCTTGACGTTGTGGTGGATCAGCCTGTCCAAAGTACTGAATAGCTGCTCGTAAGCTGAGGCTACGATGCGTCACGATGTGCCACAGATAATGGTCTATATCAATCAGTATACTCGCTGCCAGGGGAATCCAAACATCTTTTTTCAGCCAGGGCAATGCAGCTACCGCCGCCATCGCCGATAATTTTACATGTTCCTGAACTCGCATACCTACCTGAACTCGCCTGCTAAGATAGAAAACCTAAAATCGCTGCTTGCTGCGTTTGCTTGTGTATAGAGATATTGATATGTCAAATCAAGCAACATGAGTATAAACTCTAGAGTAGATGCCGTCAAGATGCTTGCATCTCAATTCCATAACTGATTTTTCAAAATTATAACCAATTCTTAACATGATTACCATTCTGACCTGAGAGTCTCAATGATATCCTTCTCCTGAATCCTTTAGAGTAATCGACACACTTATGGGTTTAAGTGTAAGCCAAACAAATCAAAATACAAAAATAAGTAGCAGATACCAAAGGCATATGTTCATGATACCAGTGGGAGCTTGCCAACAAGCAAGCATCCAGGAGATAGTATGCTTAAGGTAGGGGCAGCGAGCGATAGAACATATCCTTCCTGCATCTGCGTCTGGTAAAGGAGACGCATTTAATGGCATCACATGTCGTGAATGGTGTGCATTTGGAACAGCTAAATGAGCACGTGCCAGTGGCGGACGAGTCAATCGGGTGTAGTATCGGCATCATGGCATATAACGAAGAAGCCAACATCGAACGTACCTTGCAGTCCGTTCTTGAGCAGCAAGGCCCCTCTATTCGCATTGAAGAAGTGATCATCGTTGCTAGTGGGTGCACTGATCGTACCGTCCACATTGTATCAGCCATGGCGCAAAAAGAACCCCGTATACGCCTGTGTGTTCAGGAGAGGCGTGAAGGCAAAGCATCCGCGATCAACCTCTTTCTCAAGGAGGCCAGGAGTCCTATACTTGTCCTGCTCGGCGCTGATGTCATTCCAGAGGATTCCGCCATAGAGAACCTCTGTGCTCCCTTTAAGGATCCGCTGATTGGTATGGTTGGGGGTCGCCCCGTACCTGTCAACGACGTTTCCACCTTCATGGGACATACTGTTCATCTCCTCTGGCGTTTGCATGACCGCGTAGCCCGTGTGCATCCTAAGCTGGGCGAAGTAATCGCGTTTCGTAACGTCATTTCCGGCATTCCAATTAATAGTGCCGTCGACGAAATCTCTATCCAGGCGCTGATAACTCAGCTTGGCTATAAACTTATATATAGACCAGATTGTGTCATCTATAATAAAGGTCCCGTTACAGTACGTGACTTTCTCAAGCAGCGTCGTCGCATATTTGCTGGTCATCTCAAAGTACTCAAGCAGCAGAACTATGAAGCTTCGACAATGAAGGTCACGCCCATTGCGCGACAGCTTATCGCTTGCCGCCATTTTGCCCTGCATACTCCCAGGCAGACCATGTGGACTTTGGGTGCCATAATTCTTGAGGGGTATGCGCGCCTGCAAGGCTATTACGATTACTGGCGAAAGCGTGAGCATCACATCTGGCAAGCTGTAGCCTCGACGAAAGATTTGGAAGCAGGGCAGCGCAAAGTACGCCGCATCTGCAACGCTCAGAGCGTCATCGTCTTTCGCTTCATCATCCAAGGCTCTCGACTAAACGATATGCAACGCGAGCGCGAGGAGCACGAGGCGACGGAGGCTGCACGTAAGTTGTTGCCCTATCTGCGTACAAGTGTTCGTAAAGAAGACATGCTCTCGATCAACGGGCCTGGCATTATGACAGCGGTCATTCGCGCCGAACAGCAAGGCGCCGAAATCGTGGCTCAACGCATCAAAGCCGCGGTTGAAGCAACAACTGTGCGTGTTGGTGCCAGGGGACGCGAAGTCAAAGTCACGATTGCTTATAGCTCACTGACCTTCGCCTCGAAAGCTCCACATGGAGACATGACCGTAAGTGGGCCATTGCTTGATGATTCAATGATTGCTAGAGCCTTTGTGGCCAATGATGAAAATTAGTCCCCTACAGACTCGAAAATAATTTTGGCTATCCTCTTGTAGAACACCTATCTCTGTGGTACAATAAAAGTCGGGCGAGGACAGAAGTCCCCGCCCGAACTTGTGAGAAAAGCGAATCTATAACGCATGGAACTTTCCTGGCTTGGTCACTCTTGCTTTCAATTGCGTGGCAAGAACGTTACCCTGATTACTGACCCCTTTTCTCCTCAGCTAGGTCTCTCGCTGGGCAAGGTCAATGCCCCCATCGTCACCATCAGTCATGATCATCCAGGGCATAACTATGCCTCAGGCGTTGGAGGCAATCCCCGTGTTGTACGTGGCCCTGGTGAATACGAGATCAACGATGTTTTGATCATTGGCGTAGCTTCCTACCACGACAATAAACGCGGTCAAGAACTGGGTCGCAATACGATCTATGTTATCCATATGGATGATCTGATTATCTGCCACCTTGGAGATCTGGGGCATACTTTGCAAGAAGAACAGTTAGAAGAGGTTGCTGATGCTGATGTCTTGCTGGTGCCAATTGGGGGACAACATACTATCAATGCGGCACAGGCAGCAGAAGTTATTAGCCAGGTGGAACCTCGTATCATCATTCCTATGCATTATCTCTCCTTGCCTGGAGAGGCTTCCGGCCCTCTTGACAAGTTTTGTCGTGAAATGGGAATCGAAACTATAAACACACAACCGAAATTGCTGATAACGCGTAGTACACTGCCTGCCGAAACGCAGGTCGTTATCTTATCAAGTCGTGGCTAATAGTGAGGCGCAATCATGGATACTAAGATGCTAAACGTTCATCATTGCACCCAACTGCGGGAAAGATTGCGATTCGTCTACCAGGCACCTTATGGCGCTTCTACAGCAGAGGGTTGCTGCTGTAGGGGTACTCTCAATGGGTACCCGCGTTATTCTTGGAGGATCCAATGTCAAAATTCATTTTTGTAACAGGGGGCGTGGCATCATCAGTGGGAAAGGGGATAACCGTGGCCTCGTTGGGCCGCTTGCTCAAAAATCGGGGCATCTCCGTCTCGCTCATGAAATTAGATCCGTATATCAATGTGGACCCCGGCACGATGTCCCCCTATCAGCATGGGGAAGTCTTTGTCACTGATGATGGCGCCGAGACGGATCTTGACCTTGGCCATTACGAACGATTTACCGATGAACCGGCCAATCAGGCCAATAATGTCACTACTGGACAGGTGTATGCCGCTGTGATTGGCAAAGAACGCCGTGGCGAATACCTAGGTGGGACCATCCAGGTCATCCCGCATATCACGAACGAAATTAAAGAGCGTATTCACACGGTCGCCCGTCGCTCTGATGCCGACGTGATTATCGTCGAAGTCGGAGGAACCGTGGGCGACATCGAAGGCGAGCCCTTTTTGGAAGCCATTCGCCAGATGCGGAAAGACGTCGGACGCCGCGAGGTGCTCTACCTGCACGTCACCCTCTTGCCCTATCTCATGACGACCAGAGAGCTCAAAACCAAGCCGACCCAGCATAGCGTCAAAGAGTTACTGCGCGTCGGGATCCAACCTGATGTGATTCTCGCTCGCTCAGACTATCCCCTGAGTGACGAGTTGCGCGAGAAAATTGCCCTCTTCTGCAATATCGAAGCACGCGCAGTCGTTCCGCTGCTCACGACGGAAACCATCTACGAGGTGCCGCTGATTCTCGAAGAGGCCGGCTTGGGCCAATTCCTGGTAGAAGAACTCGGCTTACCTGAGCACGAGCCGCAGATGCACGAGTGGCGTGAGCTCGTTGCGAGGATCAAACGCCCTCGTCCTGCACTGACCATCGGCCTGGTTGGCAAATATGTCGAGCTGCACGATGCCTATCTCTCGGTGGTCGAAGCTCTGCATCATGCCGGCTGGTCTCACGAGGTGGATGTGCACATCAAATGGATCAATTCCGAGGCCTTGGAGAACATGGGGGAGGGATATGCCGAAGCCCTGGAAGATGTGGCGGGTATTGTCATCCCAGGGGGCTTTGGCCATCGTGGCATCGAGGGCAAGGTGAAAGCGGCCAACTTCGCACGCCGCATGCACAAGCCCTACCTAGGCCTCTGCCTGGGCTTGCAGGTCGCTGTCGTCGAATTCGCCCGCAATGTGTTGGGACTTGCTGGAGCCAATAGTACGGAATTTGATCCACAGACTCCCTATCCGGTGATCGACCTGATGACCACGCAGCGCCAGGTGGCTGACAAAGGCGGTACGATGCGCCTGGGGAACTGGGTCTGTTGCCTGACACCGGGCACAAAAGCCGCTCAAGCCTACGGGGAAGCGATCGTCTTTGAGCGCCACCGCCATCGCTACGAATTCAATAACGAATTTCGCAAACGCATGGAGGCCAACGGCATGATCATGAGTGGTCGTTCGGCAGACAATAGCCTGGTGGAAATTATCGAACTGGTCGACCATCCCTGGTTTGTCGCCACGCAGTTTCATCCCGAGTTTAAGAGTCGTCCCACTCGTCCGCATCCACTCTTTCGCGATTTCATCGGAGCGTGTTTGCAGGCCGAGCAAGCGAAACAACACGAAGCATACGAGGCATTTGAACGAGAGGCTGTAGGAGCCCAATTCGCTGCACCCGAATTGCCGGAATCTCGTGTCGAGATGTAACAATGCTCTACCTTAGCCAACTACTTGGCGCACCGGTGGAAGATTCCCAGGGCACGCGCATAGGCAAAATTATAGATATTGTAGTGATGAGACCGATCACGCCCCTTACAGAGCCAGCATCCGCAGCCAGCTCGGCTTCTGCTGCCGTGCCTCTGCCTACCCTTGTAATCGAGGGGCAGGCTGAGCATAAATGGTATGTGCCCGTCGAAGATGTAGAATGGCATGATGACACTTTGCGCCTGCGTATGCCAGTAGAACAGCTTTCTACCCAACTCATCACGCCATCTGTTGAGGCCCGATTTGTCGCGCTCGACCGATTTTTCTTACCTGTCAGCCTGGCACAGGATGTGCTAGATAAGCAGGTGATCGATATTGCCCGTAAAAAAGCCGTGCGAGTCAATGATGTTTGCCTGGATAACGATTGGCATATTCTAGGTATCGACAGCAGTACTCTTGGTCTGGTTCGGCGTCTTGCGCCAAACTGGTTACTGGGTACGCGTCGAGGGTCACCGAATCGGCTCCAACGTCCCCCTACAAACCTCATTCCATGGGACCACATCGAACTCATTGGTTCCCAACAAGCCGATCTCGGTGTAGCCCCTGAAAGTACTCAAGTGGAAGTATCGCCTGCAGGAACCTTAGAAGGCGCTCTGCCCGGTCATCCCACGGGCATACCAAGTGGGCAACTCGCGGAACTTCGTCCAGCAGACATCGCTGATATTATGCATCAACTTACACCAGGACAGGGAGCGCGACTGCTTGAGGGCCTGGATAACGAAACTGCCGCAGATACCCTTGAAGAGATTGACACAGAGCGCCAGAGTCATATCCTTGAAAATATTAGCCCTCCACGTGCCGCCGACATCCTCGATGCTATGGGACCAGATGAAGCCGCCGACCTTCTCGCCAGGCTACCAGAGGAGTTTGCCCGGGAGCTTTTGCGCTTGATGAAACCTGAGGAGTCTGAGGATGTACAGGAGTTATTAGCATACGCAGAAAACTCCGCTGGCGGCCTGATGACTACAGATTACACTGCTCTTAATGCGACCAGGACCGTAGCGGAAGCGCTAGATGCCGTTCGAACCAGTATACGTGAGCAGGATATACGGCCCCCCTATGTTTACTGTGTCACAGACGAGTTAGAGGATGAAAGCAGGCTCATGGGCGTAGTGTCCCTTTGGGACCTTTTAGTAGCCGAACCCGCGCAACTCTTGCAGGACCTCATGGAAACCGACTTGATTACTGTGCAACCTGATACCGACCCGTATACCGTTGCCGAGATCATGGCAAAATATAACCTGCTGGTAGTACCCGTAGTCAATGCCGAGGGAATGCTTGAAGGCGTTGTTACCGTGGATGATGCCTTGGACGTGCTGCTGCCAAACGAACGCCGCCGTAAACCGACCAGGATGTACTGAGCCGCTGTCCTCCCTAATTCTCTCTTAATTGAGCGATCCAGAAGAACGTACAGCATCAAGCGCTTCCAGCACCTTCAGGATGTCCTGGCATACCTCCACCATTACCTGAGGAAGCCATTCTTCCGGGCGCGGGTTATCAGCCACAACCTCACCAACCTCATCCTCATCATCTTTGATACGGTGGCGACGTTGCACAAAGCGCCCAGAGCGATAATGAAATTCATCATGTAATCCGCCCATGCCATCAGGATGCCAGATTGGTAATTCTACTCTCTGTTGTAAGGTCAGCGCCTCCGGTTGCAAGCGATTCTCTTGCAGGGTGAAGGTGACACCTGGACGAGTCTCAATCGCCCGGCTACTATGCTCGCTTGCCCGTAGTTTCAACGTTTGTATCAGCGAAAGCATTGCAGTATCATACACGTCCGCTCCGTTAGCATTAAGCGGCGCTGTATATGCCAGGTCGAGCACCAGGGGTGGAATATCGCTCGTATGCAGATGGGGACAATACTCTTCGGGTTCGTGGAAAAAATCACATACACCTATGGGCCCCTCCAATGAAAGCGCCGTATCAAGCGTACTCCAGGTAAAAGAAAGCGTGCAAGAACTGTGTGCCTCCGCCTCTTCGCAACTTCCACTATGACAGGTGCAGGCGAATTCTCGCTCGAGTGAGCGCGCATTGACCCAGTATTCAGGATGGGTCACCAGCTCAAGACCCGCCGCCGCCTTTATGAAATACCCTGTCACATCCTCATAAGTTAACATCGGTTTACTCCTCGCCGCCCATCTTCGCAACATACTATTTGATGGCTTCCTGCTATGGTATGCTTCTATATTATTACCGATAGATGGTGAAGGTGTCAATATAAGCTGCAAAACCTTGAAAAATCTTTCCTCCAACGAAAAATCCATGGATGGTTGGTGCGTTTGGTTATATATAAAGGAGAAATTTTCGTGTCAGATATCCGTAAGAATGGCGAGTTTGTTCTCTGATCCTCCTGGCGGGCCCTGTCATCGCCAGGATGGTCTCTCAGGAGCAAAAGTCAAGCCTCTTCATCCTCAATGAATATTGCAGACGAAGAGGCCTTGCTTTTGTGTCTCTTGACCTCTAGTAGCTCAAAGCATGGGGCGAATTGAACGGATCGTGTAGTTTGTCACGCCGCCAGGGGTTGATACACTTATAGAATCGCCCTCTCGGTGTCCCATGAGTGCTTTCCCTACTGGCGCCTGATCAGAGATCAATCCTGACTTTGGATCGGCTTCAAATGTCTCAACGATCTTGAATGTGCGTACCGACCCAGAATCGCTCTGAACATCTACCTCCATCCCAATACGCACCACGGGTGGCCCGTCGAGATCATCGTGCATGTCGGCTGTCATTATTTCAGCAACGGAGAGCAAGCGCTCCAGCTGTAATATCTCACCTTCAACTTTTGCCTGCTCATTCTTTGCATCTTCATAGGCACCACTTTCGGTGATATCTCCTAATTCTTTCGCCTCGTGGATATAATCAGCAATCTCTTTACGCTTCACAGTGCGTAAGTATTCAAGGCGCTCTTTCTTCTTAGCAAAGCCTTCAGGCGTCAAACGATAGATTTTTTGCTCAGACTTTGCCTGGCTAGCTTCACTCTGTCCACCAATGCTCATAGTAAACTCCTCTTTATTTTTATATATTCGCCAGAACTTCATCCGGCAGAACAATGATCAAGTCGTGTCCCTACACACTTAGTGCACCCTGTTCAGCTCGTCTCATGCGATAAAGACCCGTTCCGCATACTTCGCACGTTCCTCGCAATGCTCTGCGCCCATTCTTCATAGTGACTTCGGTCGCATTTAGCATCACCCTCTTCTTCTTACATTTAATACAATAGGCTTCAACAGAGCTTTTGATTTTAGGAGCAACGGCAGCCTTCCCCTCTTCGCTCCATTCACGAATAGTCGCTATAACTGTCTCAGGGTGCTCCTCGTGAACAGCAAGGCCTGCATCCGGGAGCAATACCAGTCGCGTATGTTCCTTTATCCAGGACGTGTCTTGCTCGTTTCCAATATGTCTAGCGCTAGTGAGTCCTCTGGCTCCCCATATAACCAGTTTAGGTTGCTGTAAGGTTTCTAATCCTTGCGAACCATCCTGCACCAGATTTCCTGCAAGCAGAGCCATAATTGCGTGTTGAGCACCAAATTGATGAGTGGTAGCATAAAAATAGTCAAGATCGGCACCACTTATTAGAGCACGGTGTCTTGCCAGCGCGTATCGGAGTGCAAAACGAGTGCTGAGAATCGGATAGAGCAGCCATTTCATTGGGGCTGCCTGGAGCAATGCAGCCCAGGCATTTATTAGAGGAACTGCTGCAGTTCGCACAGGTAACCGATTCACTTTTACCTGTTCTCCTGCTAAGGCCGCAGGTGAAATCAATACCAGGCGCTCACAGAGATGGGGCGAAGTTGCCGCTATTGCTACCGTGTAGTTACAACTGATTCTGCTTGCAACTATTATTGCCGGGTGCTTTACAACGTTGATAAGAAAATCTCGGCAGAGGTCCATGTAGGTCTCAGCTATATAGTTTATTGCGGGACGATCTGAGAGACCAAAACCAAGCAGGTCAGGGGCATAGACTCGGTAATGTTCTGCCAATGGTTCAATAAGTTTACGCATCTCATATGCTGACCCGGCCAACTCAGGAGTATGCACGAGAAGCAATGGAGGAGCTTCTGGCGCTCCTAATACTTTATAGAAAATATAGCCGTACTTCCATTTATAAAGATTGGATTCCCCGGGCAAGCAACTGTCCAGTTGTTGGGGAGTGTCTAACATATGCCTTACCGCCACAAGAACAGCAAAAATAAGCGCACCTGAGAAGCTCAAACCTAGCACCTTAGCTATTTTTCTACTGCTATTTTTGTAATGTACTACTTGCATAGGAACCTCCATCCCATGTAGTATAGCAGGTTACCGCCCTTGGCGCCATCGTAATCTGGTGTATGAGATGACTGAAACAGCGCGAAGATTGCTTTCTGGCTGGTAAGACACTAATCGAAATAGGCAAGAGAAGTGGTGGTTACTGGCTAACCTATGCCAACGCGCACACTCTATCTTACCGCACAAATTGCTTGAGTACTTCATCGACTCCGGGATGCGAACGATTCAGCCTCAGATCTTCTGCCCCGCTTGAGTCCGTTTGCACTAGCAGAATGCCTTGTTGAATACAGGTATTGAGCAACTCGCGTGCAGATTCGCGTGTGAGGCGGCCTCGGAAACGGTTTTTAGGATTCACAGGATCACCAATAAAGTTAGACACCCCTATGATTGTGCGCCATGACCAGTTACGGTCAATATAATCAAGAAATTGGAGGAATTGGGGATCAAGCACTTCTATAGGGTAGGGCTGGAACTGTGAGACAGGCCCACCTGAAGAGATAGCAGGCATACTCCCAGTATTACCAGTCATAGACATCGAACTGAATCCACTATCGCCCACCTGGCTGACAGGAACCGCGCTTCCTCCCGGCACTAAGGGCACAAACTGACTGGCACTGCTTATAAGGTCTCGGCTGACGGTTCCTGGTATACCAACAACAATCACAGTTTTGTTTAAACGTAGCTTTAGACGGGCACTGATACGGGTGAAATCCTTATCGCCGGTCATCAGCACGAATGTAGAGATAGTAGGACGATCAAAGACAGTTTCAATAATATCCATCAGCATATTTAAGTCTACAGTACTTTGGACCACCGTGCTTTGGACAATCGTGCTCGTGCCACTGGCATTAATTGCAGGCATCTGACCTGTATTCCCTGTGGACTGACCAGGGGCAGAAGTGGGGTATCCTAAAGGGCCAGTGCTACTACTCAAGCCAAGAGAGCCTGTAGGGGCTGATTGATCATATGGGTTCTGATACGATGGGCTTTGCCGGGAGAGATCACGCTGCTGATATTCGGGCAATTGATAGCCTTCATCAGCTAATGTCTCATCTTCGGACAGAAGGTTCTCAGCAATTTCAGGCTGCCTAAGTTCCGGTGCATCCTGATACGGAGACCATTCATTGACAACCCCTTGTGCAGGGATTGCTGGTAATGGACCGGAATTAGTGAGGGGTCCGCTGGGCCATTGGCGCTGAAAAGGGCTTGGTGCTAAGCTGCCAGTTCCCTGCTCAGAAACTGCCGTAGACGAACCTAAAGCTCCTGTAGGCAGATTACCTGAGCTGTAATGAACCGTTCCCATTCGAATGCGGTCTCGCTGTTTGGCGGGACAATCGACCCGGTCGATCATCGCAGCCGTCAAGCTTCCCTTAAATGGTTCCGGTTGACGAGACCAATCCGCATAAGCTCGAGCTACCATAACAGTCCCATACCGGCGTGCAACCGCAATCAGTTCCTGTGGATCTGGTTCCCGCCGCTGGATATTCAGCATACTATAACGGATGTTCTCAAAATCGATGAATAGAGCGATTTCTTCGGGCACTATCTTCTCCTCTCAATAGGGAGGAACCGTGCAGGCCAAGTTATTACGATTGTTCAGGTGCTCGGATGCTTTGCAGTTACGCTTCAGATAGTAACTTCTACTGCCATCCTGTTAGCTATGAGCATATCATACTTTAATTGCAAAGTCGAGAGGTCCGTGCTTTACATTGCGTAGTAACTATGATATAGTCTTTTATAGCTTAAGGATGCCTGAGCCCTTATCCAGCCAGTTACTGTACTAAATCACGGAACATGCTATGGAGCTAACCACAACATTGCATTCCCACGATAATTCGATTTGTCCTGTCGCTCGCACCGCCAGGATTATCAGTGGGAAGTGGACTTTGCTTATTATCCGTGATTTGGCCTCCGGTGTCAAACGCTTTAATCAACTCGAGCGCTCACTACAGGGTATTAGTCCCAAAACACTCTCCGAGCGGTTACGCTGCCTAGAGGAGCAAGGGATTGTTCTTCGTCAAACCTTTGCAGAGGTCCCTCCCCGTGTAGAATATTCCCTTTCCCAGAAAGGGCATGACCTGGTTAATGTGATAGAGTGCATGCGTTGTTACGGAAAACAATGGTTATCTGACCCCAGCGAATTGCAAAAGCAAGGTGTCTGAAGAAGAATAAAATTTCACAGTATACAAAAACCGGGACTTATTCCCGGTTCTTTGTTTGTAGTTACTGCACTTTACTCACTTCGACTGACCTGCCAGGGTAGACGAGGTGGACTTAAGGTACAAACGATGTCAGATTAGCGGGAAGCGCCAACCAATTCGCCTCGATGTTCAGCAAGGAAGCGATGGAGTGTTCCTTCGTTTTCTGCTGTAACGCGCTCACTGTGCTCTTCAACCTGATCTTCTAAATGACATACCAGGTCGTAGAGACTGGCGATGTCATAACGCAACTGTACCTGCAGATGACCTTCGCCATTAAATCCTTCGACGAAGAGACCATCCTCTTCCTCATGAATTGCGATGCTTTTCACGCCGACTTGATCTAGCACCTGACCAACAGCGTGCAGGATGCTCGCGTAACTGAACGTGGCCCGCATTGATCCCTCCTGATTAAGATAGTCGGAGATTGACGATCATTGTTCTTTTGTGGACTGCATTGTCAAAATGCAAAACAACATAGCAGAGCTTGTTAGCTGTGTGTAAATCTTGCATCACACCAGATAAGTTTACCATTACGTTTATCTAAACGTCAAGGTCGATGGTTTACCGTTCCTTTTCAGGAATCTAGCACATTCTGGCTAATTATAGAAAGCCTTAGTAAATTAGCATACAAAGCTGTTGACAAGCCGGGAAAAATATGGCATATTACCCAGGCATCACAAAATACAGCACTTTTCCAACTAAATTAAGAATAATTACTTCAATTTTGCCGAGGGCAAGGGAGCAGGGAG
>WNGD01005888.1_pt1 | contig 21098 bp, 17 predicted proteins | sample 5400671 | NCBI WGS metagenome assembly WNGD01 (sample SAMN13153369, study PRJNA577476) | soil metagenome | isolation source: 40 cm soil or saprolite under grassland replicate 2 | place: USA:California | collected 2016-06-15 | reverse complement strand
ACCGCCTCACCGTCCGCGCAGATAAAACTCCCCGCTGTGTGGGCTGCATGCTCTGCGAGACGGTTTGCCCGGCCAGGTGCATCACCATCGTGCCCGGTGAGCACCCGGACCCCAACATCGAGAAATACCCGATCCGCTTCGACATCGACCTGGGCGTCTGCGTCTATTGCGGATACTGTGTCGAGGTATGCCCCGAGGACGCGATCCGGATGGACACAGGAATCCTTGACGTCGCGGCTTACTCCAGGGAGGCCATGCGGCTGGACATCCACGAGCTGATGGACCCTGAGCTGCGTAAACCGATCAGCCACTGTAATCTGAAGTTCCCCCACAAGTGCGAGCTAACCGGCGGAGAGATGAAGGGCAGTTGGGACGCCGTCGCCGGGTCATAGGGCAAGTCCAGAGGGCGGCCCCGAAATATCAAATGTTGGGATGTCCCATGAACGATGTCCATGGACATTGTTCATGGGACATCCCAACATTTGATATTTTTCGACTCCTACTCCAAGTCCGACGGTGTGACTTTCTGAATGTACTCACGGTAGCTGGTGTAACCGACGTCCCGCATCCGGTTGCTAACGCGTGCCAGTATCGCGTTTACTTTCTCCGGAGGAAGCGGTCCTTTACCTCGCAAGTATTCCTTCACTTTCTCCGCTTGCTCTCGTCCTCGATCCTGACCCGCGTTTAAAACGGCAGAGATATCTCGATCCCCGTTACTGACGCCCAGATAATTTTCAAGTATCAGTTTCGACACCGATGCCGCATGTTTACGCGAAAGATCGATATTTCCCTGGCCCGTCACGACATTTCCCAAGCCGAAGACGCCCTCCACCGTTGCGTATTCCCCAGTGTCCCAGTCCTTGAAAGAGTAGAACTCGCCCTTCATCTCAACTCCAGGTATCGGCTCTGGAATGCTGCCGACGGAAGAGATGACAAGAGGCGTCCGAACATCAATCTCGGATCCGGGAATGGACTTGAAGTTGCGCCCTTCGACCTGTGTTCTTACAAACCGGAGGCCCACTAACTGGTCGCCCTCTGTGAGAGCGGCCACCGGCAAATGCCGTTCCTTGAAGTGGACTCGATACTTCTCAAGAACCTTCGCAAGAATCTTCTTTCGCACGGTCTGGATTTTTTCGATCTGTTCTGGAGTCGGGTTGTCGGGTGGCTGCGCCAGAGGCATGTCGATGTCGCGGCGCCGGTAGTAGAGCACGACGTCCTGAACACCAAGTTCATCGGGGTTGATCTGATGTTCCGCGCACACAGCCGGAATCCCTTTGTGCTCCAGCTCGAGCATCGTGACGTTAACGCCTCTGGCCCGCAAGGCAGCTTCGTACTGTTCCACCTGTACGGCTTTCACAACGTCGATCGATGCCAGTCCACCACCGATAACAATCGTGCCTCCAGGAATCTCATAACGAGGACCCGCATAGGCCTTCTCATTCTTATGATTGAACCAATAGATAAAGGGATTCTGGTAGATCAGGCCCCTGCCCAGATACCGGTCGATCCCTTCCGCCGGCAGCGGTCGATCCTTCCAGGCGCCATTGGCCAATATGACAGCGCTAAATCCCCACTCCTGGATCAATTCCTGAAAGCCGACGTCTGTGCCCAAGCGCGTTTGGGGTAAAAAAAAGACTTCGGGCCTGTCCAGTCGAGAGTTGATGCGCTCGTACTCCATCAAGCGCTGTTTGGTGTGCCAGCGCGGCAAACCATCTTCAATCTTTCCGTAGGGTCGTATGTTTTGCTCAAGAACGACAACAATCACACCGGCGTCAGCCAGAATCTGAGCAGCTGTCGAACCGGCAATGGCGCCGCCAATGATAGCAACCACATGTTTGAGGTCATGAACAACCGTTGTGCTCACAAATATGCATCCTTGTCTCTGCTCTGGCCGGTCGCCAAGTCATGGAACAACTGTCACAAGAAGAAGCAATGCGGGCCGAACAGTTTGCAGGTTCTGGGGATATTATCAAGGCACTAAACAATCCGATCATATCCGAAAGGCTTCCGATTTGACAGGCCGGCCATAAAAGTGAAAACCTGACAGATCAAATCCCGGTTACAATGGAAAAAATTGCGGGGCGAATAAGGAGAAAAGCCATGAAGCGCGAGAATATTAGCCGTGCCATTCTGATTGCATTGGTTGTCGCCGCGGGCGTTGAAGGGAGATGGTTTTCCAGCGCGGCATTGACGGCTCACGCCACTCAGACACAAGGCCGTAGCCTTCCGACTTTCGAGGTGGATCGTGCATGGCCGAAAGTACCGCCGCAATGGAAGCTCGGAGATGCTTCGAGCATCGCGATCGATGCGCAGGACAATGTCTGGGTCCTGCACCGTCCGCGGACGCTTAAGCCCGAGCAGGCCGCTATGGCGGCGCCGCCGGTGATCGTGTTCGACACAGCGGGCAATTACATCAAGGCCTGGGGTGGCGCGGGCAATGGCTATGAATGGCCGGAACGCGAGCACGGCATCCATATCGACTACAAGGGCTTCGTGTGGCTTGGCGGAAACTCGTGTCCCACGAATGGCCTGCCCGGGCTCAAGCCGGTTGCGGATGACCAACTCTTAAAGTTCACCAGGGATGGCAAGTTCGTCATGCAGATCGGCCACAGCAATCAAAGCAAGGGCAATGCCGACACGCGGAATTTGCACCGGCCGGCGGATGTGTGGGTCCATCCGCAGACCAACGAATTGTTCGTGGCCGACGGTTACGGCAATCACCGCGTCACTGTCTTCGATGCGGATAGCGGCGCGTTCAAGCGGATGTGGGGCGCATTCGGCAACAAGCCGATGGACGATGACCATTGCCAGGTGGTTACTCCGGCCAGTTTCTCGGATCCCGGTCCTCCGCAATTGAGCATCGTGCACGCCATCCGCGTCGCCAAAGACGGGACCGTGTATGTGGCCGATCGGGAATACCGGCGCGTCCAGATGTTCACCAAGGACGGAAAGTTCCTGAAGCAACTCGTCAGAACCAGCGCGCCTTTTGCTCGCGACCTGGCCTTGTCTCCGGATGCGAACCAGCAGTTCCTCTATGTCGGCGGCGGTAATGGCGTTTTCATTGTCGACCGCAAGACGCTCGAGATTGTGGGCAACGTCGAGCCACCGGGCATGATTGGAGCGGGCCACCAGATCGCGACCGATTCGAAAGGCAATCTCTATATCGCGCAGACCACCGCCGGAATGCAGAAGCTGACATTCAAAGGGATGTCGCCGTCCAGCCACTGACAGGGATCACTGAAGTACGGTAGCTCGCCGCTTCAACACGCGGCGAGCTACTTCAATTCGAGAACGCTTTGCTCAAGTTCGCACAGCAGAGTCGGACAATACCGAAGACAACTCTTGGCCGTGTCTATCGTGGCGCTCTCCCGAAATGCGGCTTATTTTTCCTGCGCTCTTCCTCAACCACGCGACGACCCGGCTGAATCACGGAACTGACCCCACTGAACCGTTCCATCGCGATTCACGCCCAGCTTCATCTCGTTACGGAATCGCCTCGTCGGCGATGTGTTCGCTCTCGGCCGCCACAACCGCGATGGGCGACCCAATATCGAATATCTCCTCGTTGAACAGATACCGGTCCGGAGGTCCGCTGCCTAATTTCACATCGCGGTAATTTCAGACCACGGCCTTCAGCCGTGGCTACGTCCTGATGCCGCTCCGCGGCTGGATCAGATCATTCAGGATTCCTCCGGATCCGTAAATTTCGTGTCATCCTGAATTCCTCGATCTCGGGAGTTCTGTAATTCGACAAATCGATCAACGTGAATTTAGGTGATTTATACGTCTGTCCCGAATTATGTGCAAAAGTAGCTAGACAAAATCTTGCCGCTAGTTTATGGTGTTAAAGCCTCGCGCGCTGTCTGGAAAACACTGCTTCGATATTCAACAACGAATCGAAGTGGATCAAATTACGGAAATCTTGGGCAAGGACTGTCGTCTCGATCTGAATCTGAATTCTTAAGTGAGAAGGACAGTGGATGAATCTAAAACCATCACAACGATCCTGATCGATGATCATAAAATGTTCCGGCAAGGAATTCAGTTGCTTCTGGAAAGAGAAGGAATTGGCATTGTCGGACACGCAGCGAATGGACATGAGGGATTGTCGCTTGTTGAGCAGTTACGACCCAACCTGGCGCTGCTCGATGTCGATCTTCCCCTACTGAACGGTATTGAGCTTGCTGCGAGGTTGCGGAAAGAGTGCCCATGGACCGGCCTGATTATGCTAACCGCCTATCGAAACCATGATTATGTCGTGAGGGCACTCCGGGCAGGGGTGATAGGGTACGTCTGGAAGGGGGCTGACTTTTCGGAGCTCGTCATTGCAATCAACGCCGTTTCGCAAGGGCAGGCATTTATATCGCCTGCTGTGTCCAATGGAATCCTATCGAGCTACTTGAAGAACGAAACTGGATTGCTTACGAAAATGGATGTGCTCACTCCAAGGCAACGTGAAGTCCTGCAGTTGATCGCCGAAGGACGTAGCAATAAAGAGATCGCTGCGCTACTGAGCCTCTCGGTTAAATGCGTAGAAAAGCATCGGTCGGACTTGATGAAGCGGCTCGATCTTCACAACACAGCCGAATTGGTAATGTACGCCGTGGAAAGCGGGATCGCCCGGGCAGCGTCAATTTACGGCGCCGCCAGCGTAGCCAGTGCCCTCGATCTCGTCAACGAGACCGAATAAGGAAAACCTGATGAGCCCGAGCCACTCGCAGGCGCGAGGTAAGAATGTCTCCGTTTTTCAGCCGCGAAGCGGCCCCAGAACGTAGCCAGGTCGAGATGAGAAGTTCTGAAGTTATTTTTGCGCGAGCCCTTAGGAGCAGAAAGAGAGGAGCTTTACAGCGTAGCCCCAAAAAATATTAGGGTGCGTTCCACTGTTAGGGTTTTCCCGCATATTAGGTCTTTCCCCCGTGATCTAGGGTTTCCCACGAATCATTCGTCACTGGCCAATTCTCATTCGTCACCGCATCCCCGGTAGGTGTTCCCTACCAGTGGTAGGGTTTTTTTCCCGCAATAGTAGGTCTTTCCGTGCTCGATCTAGGGTCTCATCCGACTTTCAAAGATCTTTAACTACAAATTAAATTCTAGTGAATGTTTTGTGAATTTAGCGGAGATGCGCAACGCGCACAAACATGTCGCTCACGACGACACAGCGTGGAAAACTGGCATGAAAAAATTGATGGTCTACTCTCACGACACGTTTGGCATGGGAAACGTTAGCCGGATGCTCGTCATCTGTAGACACTTGCTTAAGTCTATTCCCGATCTGTCGATCCTATTGGTTACCGGGTCGCCGATCATCCAGAGCCTTCGCCTTCCGCCAGGACTCGATTACATCAAGCTCCCATGCCTGACGCGTACGGATTATGAAGCTTACTCGGTAAAATACCTCGGCACAGAAATTGGCGAGACGATTCAGCTTCGCTCCGACTTGATTCTATCCGCTGCGGTAAATTACAAACCCGACCTTCTCCTGGTCGATAAGAAACCGACAGGCGTGAAGGACGAATTGGTCGCCACTCTGGATTACCTGAAAAGCGACCAGCCTGACACCAATCTGGCACTGGTCCTGCGCGATATTCTCGATAGTCCTGAAAACACAATCCCCGTGTGGAAAATGCGAGGGTATTACGACACGATCTGCGCATTTTATGACCTCCTTTTCGTCTTGGGAGTACCGGAAGTGTTTGATCCCCGCGAGGAGTACCAATTCCCACGTTCGGTCTCGAATAAGGTTCGGTTCTGCGGTTATTTGCGGCATGAATCCGGAACGCGAAGCCGATCGGAAATCCGCACTGAATTGGGTTTGGCGGAAGCAGATAAGCTGATTCTCGTCACACCTGGAGGTGGACAGGACGGTTTCAAGATCATCGCTACCTATATCGCGAGCCTGCCGCGCGTGCAGGCGAAGCACTCGGTCAAAAGTTTTATTGTTTGCGGTCCGGAAATGCCCGAGGCCCAACGTCAGACTCTCCACCAAATGATCAGGCAGAATCTGAATATCAGCTTTCATGAGTTCAAAAACGACTTGGTCAGCTACCTGGACGCCTCTGATGTTGTTGTTTCGATGGGTGGGTACAACACAATCTGCGAGCTGCTCTCCCTCAAGAAACGCGCGATTCTCGTCCCGCGCGCCGAGCCAGCGCAGGAACAGTACATTCGTGCCGAGCGCATGCAATCGTTCGGACTCTTTACGGTCATTCATCCACACGATCTGGCTCCAGAACTGCTGGCTCATGAGCTTTTGGGTGAACTGAATCATACCCACAACCGGAGGGCTTTATCCCGCCCCGATCTTGATGGCCTACCGAGAGTAGCTGAGTGGGTTTCAACATTGTTGTTCGGTTCCCGGAAGCCACTTAGCTCCGTTGATTCGGGCTCAACACTGGTGTCGCTTCGAAGAGGGGTTACAGCGTGAACTCACCTCGCAATATGAAGGTTGGTTACATACTCAAAATGTTTCCGAGACTCTCAGAGACCTTCATCCTCAACGAAATCCTAGAGCTCGAAGCGCAGGGTTTCGACGTGGAGATCTTCTCACTTCATCCACCAGCGGATTCGAGGTTCCATGGACAACTTTCACTCCTTCGGGGCAGCGTGAGCTATGTAGCGAACGCCGAGTCTTGGGGGAGAATCGCACACTCGGTTCAGAGGCAGCCCCACTTGCTCAATCTCGAACCGGAGGCAGTAGGAAAGGTCTTCATGAAATGGGCGCAGGTAGGCAAGAGTGGGCTGGAACTGTTTCTCCAGGCCGCCTCGATCAGCGCCGCAGTTAGGAACCGGGGTATTGGGCACGTTCACGCTCATTTCGCAAGCTCGGCCACTGTCGTGGCGATGCTGGTCCATGAGATCGCCGGCGTTAGCTTCAGTTTCACCGCCCACGCAAAAGACATCTATCAACAGGACCACGACGACATCTTGCTTGAAACGGCACTAGAGCGTGCGGCATTTGTCGTCACTGTGACCGACTTTAACGTGAGGCATCTGGCTCAACGGTTTCCGGCATCGGCCGCAAAGATTCGGCGAATCTACAACGGCGTTCCCGTCGAAAAAATTTCCGTATCTTCACAGGCGTTTACTGACGCGCAGTTGATTCTCGCAGTGGGTCGCTTGATCGAGAAGAAGGGTTTTAACTATCTGATCGAAGCTTGCCGTTATTTGCGAGATCGTAATCGAAAGTTTGTGTGCATGATTATCGGCACGGGTGACCAAGAAGACGAACTACGGCGGTTGATTGGCCGCCTGGATCTCTCGGATACGGTTCAACTAGTCGGACCGCAATCGCAGGGCGCCGTAGCGGAAGCCATTGCCCGAAGCAGCATGATGGTTCTGCCGTGTGTCGTAGCCAAAGACGGCGATCGAGACGCGCTTCCAACCGTACTGCTTGAAGCGATGGCTGCAGGTCGCCCTGTCGTTTCGACCACACTCGAAGGTGTTGATGAAATCGTGGATTCCGGCAGGACTGGCTTTCTCATTCCCCAGCATGACAATGCCGGGCTAGCGCAAGCCATCGACCGTTTGCTCACCGATTCGGCTTTAAGGACTGAAATGGGCCAGGCCGCGCGTCGTAAGGCAGAGAAGATCTTCAGCTTGAGGGAGAATGTCGCCCAACTCGCCCGGTTATTCGGAGTTGCAGCAGCGACGAAGGGCGAGCCGGCACGAGAACTGTTACCCATGGCATTTCGTTGATGATAAGGGGCCGCGCTGATGAACATCGCCTACATATGTGTCGACACAGGCATCCCGTTATTCGGTCACAAGGGTGCTTCGAATCACGTGCGGGACTTCGTACGTGCATTGAGCGCAGGGGGACATCGAGTCACAGTTTTTTCGGCAAACATTGATGGGGCTGAAAACGATGACTTACCGCCCAGCGTGCCCATTGTTTCGGTTCTCAAGATCAATTTCGATCTGGCGGGCGATCTCAATGGGGAGTTATCGGCTCTGAGCTGTAACGACTCACTACGTGATTTGCTGGAGCAGCGTCACGAACTCGAACCCTTTGACTTCGTTTATGAGCGCTATTCGCTTTGGAGTCTGGCGGCACGAACGTTTTCTCATAAACACAAGCTGCCGTTTGTCCTCGAAGTGAACAGCCCGCTCCGCATAGAGCAAAAAAAGTACCGCCATCTACATCTCGATGCGTTGGCATCACAGATCGAACAAGTGCTGTTTCATCAATCGGACTGGATCGTCACGGTGTCATCGCCTGTATTGAAGTACGTTCTAGAAACCTCGCACCGGACGCTCCCGACATTGCTTCTGCCGAACGGTGTGGACCTCGATCTTTTTCGCTCGGTCCGAGGCACTCCCGAAGACAGTCCGTTCACGATTGGTTTTGTCGGTAGTCTGAAGCCCTGGCACGGCGTAGACCTGCTACTAGAAGCATTTCGCGTGCTTGCGGCCGAATCTGACACATACCGCCTGCTGGTAGTCGGGGATGGGCCGCTCGCTTCGTGGATCCAAAAGTTTGTGGGTCAACATGATTTGAATTCAAAAGTGACCTGCGTTGGCGGGGTAGAGAAGCGCCGCATTCCGGAACTCCTTTCTCAGATGCATGTTGCCGTAGCGCCTTACCCGCCGCTCGACGGCTTCTATTTTTCTCCATTGAAGATCTTTGAATACATGGCTGCGGGGCGGGCAATCGTCGCTTCGCGAATTGGTCAGGTTGCAGACATATTGCGCGATGAAGAGACCGCTCTACTTGCTGAACCGGGCAGCATTACGAATCTCGTCGAAAAGATCCGCCGTCTCCGAATGGAGCCGGGGATCCGCCTTTCTTTAGGTCGATCCGCGAAAGCAGAGGCCTTCAGAAAGCATGGCTGGTCGAATCGCGTTCAGGATCTCATCGACGCAATTGGCATTAGTGGAGCTGAAGCAGGCCGAGGAAGCGCTTCTCCGAGAACGGCGGCGGGCGCGAGCATGTGTCGGGATCTGATCGCTTCTCTCGGCATCTCCGCCGCAGATGGTTCATAAAAATGAAAGACCTTGGCAAGAACGTGTGTTCGAACGAAATGCCTGGCGTTGATAGGACACCGCTGATCGACCTTTACCGGTACTACGCACAATATCTGCGCACAAGCGCCGCCTCTCTCGGGTTGAGCGCGGTGTTTCTTGTTCTTTCCACTTTCGCGTATCTCGCCCGGCCCTGGCCACTCAAAATCATCGTCGACGATGTGATTTTGGATAAGAGCTCTAAACGTTCTGCAGGCCGGGGAGTGCCGGCTCTGTCGGTGTGGCTTGCCGCATTTGATCGTTCAACGTTGCTATGGATTGCCTGCACCGGCGTCATTGTCATTGCAGTGCTCTATGGGATCTTCGATTACTACCATAACCTTTTGGTCGCCCAAGCCGGCCAGAAGGCCGTGTTTCAGATTCGCGCCAAGCTCCATGCCCACGTGCAACGACTCTCGCTGAGCTTCCACGGCCGTTCCAAGTCTGGCGACCTCATGAGCCGGCTGATCCGGGATGTAAACCAGATTCGGGATTTTTTGACGGACTCTGCGGTGGAGCTCTTGGGCGAGGCTCTGTTTCTTGTCGGAATGGTGGCGGTCATGCTGGTTCTAGACTGGCGGCTGACGCTACTGCTGTTCGTGAGCGTTGCTCCCGTGACCTTATACTCGGTTACCCGCTGCTCAAAGCAGCTACGCAACGTCACGCAAAAACGACTGGAAAGCGAAAACCAGGTCGCAACGATCTTTAGCGAAACTCTATCGCGAATTGCGGTCGTTCAACTCTTTTCCTCCAGTCGTCGGTCATCGGGGTTCGAGGAGCAGAATCGAAGCAACTACAAAGCGGAAATGAGGATGCTCCGATCGAAGAACAAAATGGTTCGATCAGTCGAGATTGGAACGGCTGTGGGCACCGGTTTGGTGTTCTGGTTTGGAGCGCGACAAGTCCTTGAGAGAAACATGAGTCCCGGAGATCTCATCGTCTTCGTCTCGTACCTAAGGACCCTGTTCAAGCCTGTCCGCCGTGTTGCGACGCTCATCGCCCAGACATCCAGGGTTCGAGTATCTGCGGAACGCATCATGCAGCTCCTTAAAACCGAGCCGGAAATCCGAGATGCCCCCGATGCGATCGTCGCTCCAGGTTTTCGGGGCCATGTGGAATTCGTGGGTGTTAGTTTTGGGTATGAGCCTGGGTGGCTAGCCCTTCGTGATATCAGCTTCAAGGTCCACGCCGGACAGACTGTCGCGGTAACTGGGCTAAGCGGTTCCGGGAAGTCGACGCTCACTTCTCTCATCCCTCGGCTCTATGATCCGGCCACAGGCGCAGTCTTAATCGACGGCGAAGATCTGCGGCGATACCAACTCTCCTCTTTACGGAACCAGATAGCGGTTGTGCCCCAATCTCCAATGTTATTTGGGTCGACAATTATCGAAAACATCACCTACGGTGCGGACTCGTTCGACCGCGAAGCTGTCCACCGTGCCACTCGGTTGGCCCACGCGGACGAGTTCATCGACAAACTTCCGAAAGGTTACGAAACCGTGCTTGGCGAGCGTGGAAAGGGTCTCTCGGCTGGTCAAAGGCAGCGCATCGCGATAGCACGCGCATTGTGGCGGGATGCACCGATCGTCATTTTGGACGAGCCTACGACGGGCCTGGACGCTGTTGCCGAAGGTTACGTTCTGGCGGCGATAGAAAACCTTCTCCGTAACAGAACCGCCTTTGTGATCACTCACCGGCCATCGACCATGCGAAAGGCGGACCTCATTCTCGTTCTCGAGGCGGGGACCCTTGTTGAATTTGGCACCTTTGATCAGCTCTTCCGCGCCAAGACTCGCCTGCGCCAACTTTGCGAATTGCAGCTAAGCCACGCGGGGATCGACAAAAACGCGATGGATTTGCAGTGGACAGGAAGCTTATGACCGGCCACAGCACGCCAATTGCTCAACCTTGGATTCCGGCCCACGACACGCTTACGAACCTGGACTTCGTTCTCGATCCAACACGGATGCTCCCGTTGTTGCGGCATTCCGACAATGGCATTCGCGACTGCAAGGTAGTTCGCGTCAGGTATAAACCAAAGAGCAATTGTGTTGTCCTCTACGAAGCAAACGGGAATGAGGGAAAGCCCCTTTTTATTTACGCGAAGTTGTATGCAGAGGATGTTGCACAACATGTCAGCCGACACTCCCTCTATTGCCGCTATTTTCCCGAACTTCGCATCGCCGTTTCACCGTATCCGTACGACCTGCGGCTCAGCGGGCTTCGTCGGGCGGCGCAGCCCGAAAAAGCACAGAAGATCCTCGCAGCGGCCTTTGGGACGAAAAATCCATACGCGTTGCTGCATTCGTGGGCAGGGTGGACTCTAATCGGTTACAAGCCGGAACGCCGCTGCGTGATTCGAGGCGTTTACCACCCAGACCACGGACAGGATGCAGCCCTAGCGGACGGCCAAGGCTATTTCTTGAAGTTTTATGCGAGACACCAGGGAGAACAAACCGTTCAGCGGCATCGCTATTTGGCGGAAGAGGGCGGATTCGATTTCATTGTCCCCCGGCCTTGCTCTACTCCATGGCGACTTCCACTGTCGTCAGTTAATCCTTGGCGCCGACGGCGTGATCCGTGTTCTGGATCTCGATGAATTGACTGCCGGTGATCCCGCAAACGACCTTGCCTATTTCTGCGCGCACGCACAAACCATGGCCGTATTGGGCGAAATTGACGCGGACCGGGCGGACTGGGCTGGTCGATTTCTTGTTGAATCCTATCAGTCCATGTCCGGCCGTTCGATTCCACCCCGTCGCCTGGATTGGCATTTGTCCGCGGCCTTGCTCAGGGAGGCCGAGCAGCCATTCCGGCGATTTCATGCAGAGTGGCCGTCCAAGACCCGCGAATTATTTACCCTGGCACAACGTGCCTGGAGCGGACACCTTCGGTGATAGACCTTCTTGAGACTGAACGCGCCCAGGCATTCTTGAACCAGAAGGTTCCGGCTATTATCGCTGGGCAGATCGACGTACACGCATTGTCTGTGCTTGCCGCGACGGCGCGTCCATCGCTATACGTTCATTATGCGTTGGATCTTGTCGACCGTTTGAGCGGCCAACGGCGGAAGCAACTCCTCACGATAGAGCGATTCGCTGGTGCAGATTTGGACTCCGCAGCGTTTCGGCTAGAGCAGCAAATCGAAAAGTTGCCCCCTAAAGACACGGATCTTACAAAGTTCGTCGCGAAAGACCTTGATCGCGAACTGTTGATATATCCATTTCCCCTGGACGCCAAACTGTACTGTCTGCCGCTTGCGGCCGACCCTCAAGCGTCATTAGAAAAATTACGAGTCGATTGTCCTGAATTAGTCGACGGTTTCCCTGGCTCGCACGCTTCGGTTCACGTGCTCCGTTACGTTCCTGGACGCCGTTGTCAACTCCGATACGTTCTTGGACGAGACGATTCGACATCACTAACGTTCTTGGGGAAGATCTTCCGCGGCGATCGGGGACAACAAGCCTTCGATTTGCTGGAGAAGGTTGCACGCTTCTACACCTCCAGCGGCGATGGCCAGTTCTTCGCGCCAAAACCTCTTGCGTATCTTTCCGACTGGAAGATGGTCATTCAGGAGCACATCGACGGTGCGACTCTGAACCAGATGGTGCGTACGGGTCTAGCTGGAAATCGACAGTTCTCTGCCGCTGCCGGCTGCATTGCTCGACTCCACAACAGCAAAATAGAGGTCAACCGCTACCACGGCATTGGCGATGAGCTTGAGATTCTCGAGAAGTCTCTCGCGGGAGTGGATGAAGCCGGCTTGTCGGATCACTCTTTCTCTCTCACTTTAGACAAGATCCAAGAGTTCGCCGTTGGTTTAACCCCGAGTCGATTCGTTACGGTACACCGCGACTTCTACGACAAACAGTTGATCATGGATGGACAGCGGACCGCCCTCATCGACCTGGACACTCTGTCGATGGGGTGTCCCGAAATCGATGTCGCCAACTTCCTGGCTCATCTTGACCTTCGATACCTGCAGCGTGGCACCGAGCGTCATCGCTCTGTTGAATGGCGCGATGCGTTCCTCGCGGAATATCGTGTCCATGGAAAACCGCTGAATTCGGTACTGGTGACGTTCTTCACAGCCACGACCTATTTTAGGCTGGCCTGCCGCTACCGGCTGATCTCGCGTGGTGAAGCGTTGGCGCGGACATTGCTGCGGCTCGCCGATCTGCAGGTCAACCGCAATCTGGATGCAGAATGGGTTCACGTTGCCTCGGGAAAGGCGGTGATTCTGTGAGCAACAATCAAAAGAGGAAACTGCTCCTCGCACACTTTGCACTTTTCTCACTTCTGAGCGCCGCGACCGTGCTTGCCCAATCCAGCAGGCTGACGGGACGTGTCATGGATTCCTCAGGACTTGTGATGCCAGGCGTCTCAATCAAATTGTACCAGGATGACAAAGTCGTCAAGGAAGCCACCACCAGCGCCGAAGGAATCTTCGAGATTATTGCAGACCCCGGCGAATACAAGTTGGAGATCGCAGCGCCCGACTTCACTACCTACACCCAAATGGTCCAGGCTACTCCAGATCCTCGGCCCTTGTCCGTCACGATGCAGCTTGCGCAAATCACGCAGAGCGTTGAAGTGACAGAGACGCGAAACGAAATCAGCATCGACCCCGATTCAAGCCTGACCACCACGGTGTTGGAAAGGGAATTCATCGAGTCATTGCCCGATGACGAAGACGAACTCACAGGATATCTCCAGCAGATTGCCGGGTCGCGTGGCAGTGCCGGCGGTGGCGTAACGTTCGTCATCGATGGCTTCAATGCCGGCCAAGTTCCTCCGAAGGATCACATCCAACAAATTCGCATCAACAATAATCCGTACAGCACCGAGTTCAGCGGCCCGGGCTTCGGCCGCGTGGAAATCATCACAAAGCCTGGAACCAGCGACTACCATGGCACGATGAACTTCATGTTCAAAGATGACTCGCTGAATGCGCGCAATCCGTTCGCCATTACCAAACCGGCATATCAACAACGCAACCTTAACGCGACCTTGAGCGGGCCTGTGATCCGCAACAAGGTGACGTTGAACGTGACTGCGCGCAATTTCTCAACGGATAACAGCGAGACGATCCGCGCCATCCTCCCGACCGGACAACTCGCCACTCCGGTCGTGATGCCCAGCCTCAATCGTGCCCTCATTGCACGGACCCAATGGGCTCTCACCAAGAACAACACGATGGACATGAACGTCGAGTATCGGAACGTCAACAATAACAACTGGGGTGTTGGCGGATTTAACCTGGCGGAGCGCGCTTCCGATCGCACGGCTCACAATATGGGGTTTCAGATGCGTGACACAGCCATTCTCAGCAAAACGCTGGTCCATGAGATGCGATTTCAATACCGCCATGATTCCAACCAGCAGACACCGAGAACCGATGGTATCGCGATCAATGTTCTCGATTCGTTCTTTGCAGGCGGCGCGCAGAACCGGACCGTGAACAACAATGGCATCGTCGAGTTCGGCGACGTGCTGATGTATTCCGCGGGGAAATTGACGTTAAAAAGCGGATTTCAGGGCGTATACCGGATGAACCACGAGCTGTCGGAAAACAATTTCGGAGGTACATTCACGTTTTCAAGCCTCGCTGACTACGTTGCCGGCAGACCAGTCACGTTCACGAAAAATGCCGGCGATCCGGAACTGGATATAAATGCGTTCGAGCTTGGAACATTTCTTCAGACGGACTGGAGGGCGACGAAGGAATTCAACCTGTCCATGGGTGTTCGCTATGAGGCCCAGACAAACATTAGTGATCACAACAACATCGATCCGCGTTTGGGCTTCGCCTACCGGATTTCAAAGACGCTAGCTTTGCGTGGTGGTGCGGGAGTTTTCCATCAGAGGCTGGATATAGGCACTGTGGATCAGGCGTTCAGGCTGGACGGTGCGCACCAGCAGCAGTTCGTGATCCGATTCCCTTCGTTCCCGGATCCGTATTTAAACGCCAACGGTTCGCCCGCCCCGCTTCCTCCCGCGTCGATCCGCGTCGTGGCGCCCGGCCTAGCAAACCCGTACACTCTAAACACGTCGGTCTCCCTGGAAAAGACCCTACCGAACGGAATCGGCCTGACATTGTCATTGGATTCCATTCGCGGTGTGCATCTCTATCGCAGCCGAAACATCAACGCGCCGCTGGGAGGCTCGCTGACGCGACCAGATCCGAGCCAAGGTAACGTGAACCAGCTCGAATCCAGCGGTTCGTCCCACTCCGTCAACTATACGGCCGGCTTTCGTCAGATGCTGCGGAACAAATGGAACCTGAACGTATTCGCCAATTACACGCTGGGCGACACCATGAACGATACCGATCGTCCGTTCGGTCTTCCCGCCAACAATTACGATTTGCGTTCAGAATGGGGACGCGCGGCGCAGGATCTACGGCATCGTTTCCTCACGGGTGTGAACTTCCGGCTGCCTTGGGGAGTCAACGTGAATACGATCGTGAATGCGACCTCTAACCGTGCCTACAACATAACGACCGGATACGACGATAACGGAGATACCGTGCTCAATGACCGGCCTGACGGGGTAAAACGTAATACCGGGATCGGGCCTCGGGCCTTTAACATGGACCTCCGCCTGACGAAGACGATCAATTTGAAGAGTACTGAAAATCCGGGCTCCGCCAGTACTGGTGGCGTCAACGCTCTTGGGGAACCCCAACGCAGCAGCGGGCCGGGCGGATTAACCCGTCAGCGCCGGCCGACCATGTCGTTCGTCGTCAATATTCAGAATCTGCTGAATAACCAGCAGCTCAACAGTTTCAGCGGTGTGATGACCTCCCCGTTCTTCGGCCGCGCCAATAGCGCCCGCAATCCGCGGCAGATCGAAGTCGGATTGCGGTTCAACTTTTAATCCGGAACTAGTTACTTTCCGGCGCAAATCGCGAACGGCTTCCGTCCATCCGAAGCCAAACCGTATCCAAGTTGACACAAGACGCGCTTATGTGCGGTTCCCGTCTCCGGTTCGCGCCGCATCCTATTGCGCCCAAACATGCAGAAGGTTCCGGATGAACGGGCCGATATCGTGATGTACCCTGCGCTTTCTTCTTCTTACTCTCGATATACGCATTCGTGCTCGAGAGGAGGGGTGTCGGCGCCGCAGGCGCAGACGGGGAAGGGGAGGTCGCTCACACCGCCAAATTACCGTTCATCCTACTCGGTCTCATCCTCGCCAGTGGGTTCTCGATCACTGATCTCGCACCTTTCGATTGTAGAGTTGGAATCCGTGCTCGCCATAAAAACCAGGACTAGGGAGATTGATCCGCAGGCCCTCAAGTTTGCCCGACGCCGCCGGGCTGACCTTGCGCGCCAGCGCCTCATTGTTGTGCCGCCGGTCCAATTCATATTCGTCACGCACCGACAATAAAGTCGCGCTTTCGCTGATAAATGGATGACATTAGGATGAGGGACTCATGTCAACCAATGAGTTACCGATGGCCCATGGTTTGCGATATCCTGTGGGAACGCTTTTGCCCACGGAAGCGCGCTGAAAAGGCCGGCAAGAGAGATAAGAGATGGGGCTTACGTTTGTCAGCGGGGAAGTCACCGGACCAGCCGGGAATCACATGATCGTCGAGTTCATGGTGGATAGCGGCGCCGAGTATACCGTTTTGCCACATGACGTGTGGAACGCCATTGCGCTTCTCCCGAAGCGGCGGGAGCGCTTTGTTCTAGCCGATGGGACTCACGTCGAACGCGATGTTTCAGAATGCCACATCTCGCTTCCTCAAGGCGAAGCGCACACGCCAGTCATCCTCGGTCAGCCAGGGGACGACGCGCTTCTTGGAGTGGTGACCCTGCAGATACTCGGTTTTGTTCTTAATCCATTCAACCGCACCCTTCAACCGGCGCGCTTAAGGATGTGACGGTATTTGAGGTCTTTGCGGACAGACTCCGGACTCCAAGAATTCAGAGTCTGTGCCTGAAGGTGCAATAAAAGGTCCCGCCTTCGAGAAACCCTTATCAACGTGGCGGTTCCAGGCCGGGACGCGATCCAGGCCGCCGGGATCTCACTTTCGCGGGCGTGAAGGTCTCCGGCATCAACTCTCGCCGGCCGCCGATCAGGCGCTCGGGCGCACCGCACTTGACCGCGTTCCCGACGGTGTCTATCATCATTTCCTTGTGCCTCTCCTTATTAGAAGATTGCGGGATGTGATACCGACAATAGCGATTCTGTTTGTGATGGCCGTACCCGTGCCAGCACAATGGGTGAAGCTGCCGCTACCGGAAACCCCCCGTCTGCCAGACGGTAAGCCCGACCTCACTGCGCTGGCGCGGAGAACGCCTGATGGTAAGCCTGATCTGTCGGGGATCTGGACTGCAGACTCTGGCACTTATCTGAGTAACCTTGCCGGGGAGGGCGTCGAAGTGCCGATCCAGCCTTGGGCGGCAGTACTTTACAAGGAGCGCCAGGACAGTTTTGGGAAAGACAAGCCACAGGTACGTTGTTTACCGCACGGCGTGCCGGACGCGATGTTGGTGCCTGGTTACCCGTTCAAGATCATCCAGACGCCCGGTGTGATGACGGTACTCTACGAGGAATTCAATCAATATCGCCAGATTTTCACGGATGGTCGTACGCTGCCCGTGGATCCCACTCCCGCCTGGTTCGGCTACGCGATCGGGAAGTGGGAAGGTGACACGTTCGTAGTAGAGACGACGGGTTTCAACGACCAGACCTGGCTTGATAACGGCGGTCATCCCCACACGGATGCGTTGCACGTCACGGAACGCTTCCGGCGCCGGAATTTCGGGAACATGGAATTGGAGGTCACCATCGATGACCCGAAGGCTTATACGAAGCCTTGGAAGTCAGTGACCGTGCATTTCAAGTTGCTTCCGGATACGGAGCTCATCGAACACATCTGCGAAAACGAAAAGGACGCCCCCCACTTGGTGGGTAAGTGATGGTCTGAGAAGGTGTGAACGAATTGGAATCAAGCGCGATTCCCCTCCTTGCATCACCGCAAGGAGGGGAATTGCAGGTAAATTATCCTTCGAAAAGTGCCGTGTCAGGAGCCTCGATAGCCCGGCCCCCGCAGCGGGCGGCCCGGCCTCTGGCTGGTGATGGCGCCGCCGGCGACGACGCGCTTTCCATTCACGAATACGTGCTTCACACCGGCCGAGTAGTGTTTGGGATCGTCGAAGGTCGAGACGTCGTGGATTGCCGCCGGATCGAAGATGGTGATGTCTGCCATCATGCCCGGCCGCAGGATGCCGCGATCGGTCAGATGAACGCGGGCGGCGGCCTTGGAGGTCATCTTGCGGATCGCTTCTTCAAGCGTGAGCAGATGTTCATCCCGAACGTACTTGCCGAGAATCCGCGGGAACGAGCCCCACGCGCGCGGATGCGACTTCGACTCCGACAGCTTGCCGTCTTCGGCCTGCGCGCCAGAGTCGGTTCCAATGCCGACGAGCCGATGTTGCAAGGCGGTGCGCACATCCTCTTCGCTCATGATGGAAATGATGACGGAACTCTCGCCACGATCCGCGATGACCAGATCCATGACGGCATCCCGCGGGTCTTTTCCCATGGCTTCGCCGATCTGGGTCAAGGTCTGGCCTTCGTATTGGCGCAACTCCGGAGTGAGGACCGATGACAACATCACGCCATCGCCGCCACCCGAGCCGTACCATTGGTTTTCCCATCCAGTGACGTCGGGATCCTCCATCTCTCTCTTGATGCGCTCGCGCTGCACCGGATCGCGCAGCCGCGCCAGCATCTTTTCAAGACCGCCTTCGCGCACCCATAGCGGAAGGCAAGCATCGAGGCCGTTGGAGGCGCGCGGGTATGGATACTGGTTCGCGGTCACATCGACACCGCCTGCCCGCGCCTGCTCGAGCCGGCGCAGCACTTCCGGCATTTTTCCCCAGTTCGATTTGTACGCGGTCTTCAGATGCCAGATCTCCGCCGGGATTCCCGCCTGCTTGGAAATGGCGATCACTTCGTCAACCGATTCGAAGATGCGGCCGCTTTCGGAACGCTGGTGCGTGAAATAGACGCCGCCGTATTTCGCGGCCACCTTCGCGAGTTCAACGATCTCATCTGTCGATGCAAACCGGTCCGGCACGTACTGCAACGAAGTGCTCAGGCCCAGCGCACCCTGCTCCATCGCCGTTGCGACGAGCCGCTTCATTTGCTCGAGTTCTGCGGCAGTGGCGGGCCGATCGTCCTTGCCGATAACGTAATTGCGTACGCCTCCGGCGCCGACGAACATCGCCATGTTGATGGCAGGCCGTGACTGCGTCTCGAGCCGCCTGAAGTAGTCGGCCAATGTCCGCCAATTCTGCGCGACACCGAAGTGCTGGGCCGATGGTCTCGCCTCTTCGATGAGCCGGTCGTTGACCGGCGCGATGGATCTTCCTTCGCCTGTAACCTCCGTCGTCACACCTTGCAGGATCTTGCTGGCCGCGCGTCCATCCACGAGTACATGGAATTCAGACTGGCCAAGCAGGTCGATGAAGCCAGGCGCGACGACGAGGTCCGTCGCATCGACGGTGGCCGCAGCCGGCCGGTCGGAGAGTGAGCCGACCGCAACAATCCGGTCTCCCGTGATGCCGACGTCGCCGCGAAACCATGGAGCGCCCGTGCCATCGACGATGCGTCCATTCTTGATGAGAACATCGAAACCATTGGATGCCCGTTGCAGAGCACCGACCACACCGGCGAATATCGCCGCCGCCGCGGCCGCCACAACAATCGGTCTAACGCGTCTCATACGTCACTCTCCCTCGGGGATGTAAATCCTATCATTCTTCCCTCAATGTCGTGGCTGGGTCCAGACTGCTGGGCATTTCCTAAACTCAACGATTTCGATTATGCTTCTCGCGCGGAACGCGTCGCTGTCCTGGAGAGGGAAGCAAGGGACCGCCAGGGGAGGCTAGACCGGAATGAAATGGGCATCCAAGGCAGTCAATGGTTTGCTGGGTCAGTTCGATCTTCGGCTGAGCCGCGGCGCAGGTTTTTGCGTCGAGCTGCGCGGCTCCGCCGACTCGGGGCAGCCGCTGCGTGACACTCGAGCCGGGAACCACGTGGAACAATCCACAAACCTGACGGCCTCTCGACCATGCGCGCGTTTTTCGGTTGTTCGGTTCGAGAAGGTTCTCCTGATCTTTCCGGATGAACATCGAAAATGTTCATGATGAGTTCTCTAGCACATCCAAATCGGCAAGATCCTTTGGGCGCCCCGTAGCCCGCTTGTTCTTGATCAACGCCGTTTTGCTGAGAAAAGGAATTGTGAAAGGTCCGAAAGGGAACATTGCACGGTCTTGCCACGTTTCTTCAAATTGGAGTCCCGAAATTTCTGTGAGCAAATCAATTCGTCTCGGAGGGATACCGATTTGAAGGGTGACTCCGGGGGAAGCGAAGTCGGATTCCGATAAGCCAGTGAGGGGAGCGCCAAACTCTTTCAGGGCGCTGATGACTTTCGGGGCATTCTCGGCCGTCGCCTCGACCAGGATATCGAGATCTCCTGTGGCACGTGGTTCAACGTAGATATTGACTGCATATGCGCCGACGATAATGAACCGCGCTTCAGCGTCTAATAACGCGCGTATGATGTCGAGAAAGTCGGGGTTCATTGGCGTCCTTCATTGCCCACTGCTCCTGACTCAATTGCCAGGTCAACAGGATGCGTTCGGCAGGCGTCAGATTTTCCAAGAACTCCCGGTCCGCCTTCGCGAGTTCTTCCCAGGAGCGGCAGATCTTCACGGTGATGTCTCTGCGCTTCATTGAAGAATATTTTATCATCTGGGTCCCATCATTTCCGAGGTTCGGGGTCACTAAGTTTGGACAATGCAGATGGAGTCGATCGCGCGGCATCTCACGCGGGCAGTGTAGCCATACGCGCTCGGGCCGTAATCTTTTGTTTGTGGGTGGTTCGTTCAAGCTACCGTTAGAATCTATTCGGCGGTTGAACGAACCACCCCGAAGATGTGAATTAATTGTGATAAGGCGTTATTCCCCTCCTTGCACCACCGCAAGGAGGGGTGGCTGCGTCATCAAAGAAAATTTGGCGAAGCCACCGAAGCAGACGCAGCCGGGGTGGTTTTCCTTTTGGATTCATCGGAAAA
>WNGD01002086.1_pt1 | contig 21114 bp, 20 predicted proteins | sample 5400671 | NCBI WGS metagenome assembly WNGD01 (sample SAMN13153369, study PRJNA577476) | soil metagenome | isolation source: 40 cm soil or saprolite under grassland replicate 2 | place: USA:California | collected 2016-06-15 | reverse complement strand
AATTTCCCCTCCTCCGTCAGCGTGTTCTCCATGCACTGTAATTGCTATCGCAAGGATCGTCTCGTCTGCTAAATACCTGGATATCGGGAAAGCAAAGAGCTTCACCAAAAGTGAACCAGATCGACGTTTGAGGGCAAAATCGGGCAAGGTTTCGGGGCATTTACCAGCTAAGCGGTAGGTATACACTGGTAGTATAGCCACTTGCCGAAAGGAGGCACATGCAACCAGAACCCCATAAGAACATACACGCCGCCGAGCTAGGCAGACGCGGCGGCCAACAACGCATGAAGCAATTAAACGCCCAGGAGTGCAGAGCACTTGCCAGACACGCCGCGCAGTCATGCTGGCACCCGCGCGAAGCCCAGGCAGCGCGAGAACGCGCCCAGGAGATCACTTACCTCGTCACACAGGCATTAAAAGGCGGCAAGCAACTACCCCTCGTCTATTGACCTCGTCACTCTAGCACGCGTTGCTCGGTCGTATGGCATGATGCCCAAAAATCTCAATCGAAATTAGAACAAAATATCCATAGGAAAATATGTTCTTGGGGTGTTATATTTATCGATAGAAGATTTCTTGACGGTTGATGTTTCGCTGTTATGAAAGTAAAGTGGTAAATAAGCCAGCTACCATTGATAGTTATTCATGACCATTGTGTGTAATCTTTCTACGATGTGAGACACTCTGAAACAGAGTGCAGTAGTCTCATCAGTCTCTTCTCGCTCGCTGGCCCCTACGGAAGCGAGCATTTTAGTATCCTAGAAGGTGATGCAACGTATCCGTTGAACTAACATAGGTCGTCCGTTGTAGTGCTGATTTTCCATTAGGCGAGGGCAAATGTGATGTTCTCGTCGCCGCTTTCTCGAAAGAGGTGAGCAACTATGACGCTCGTAGGCATTAAGACTGTGGCGCGTTTGGCTCTGTTTATACTTGTGCTTAGTGGTGCCGGTTTCGGTTTACTACAGGAAGCGCGTACAGCACATGCAGATTCAAACTTGGTATACACGGTTGATAACAACACGGCAGCTGGAGGCGTCTACGCCAGGTGGGAGCCTCATAGCGCAGACACCAATCAGATTGATGGCTTCGGTGTCTATCCTGGGGACCAGGTACAGCTGTTATGTGGCATTACCGACGGCGATCCGGTCGGACAGTACAACAATACCACCTGGCACTTCGTCATTGATCTTAGCCGCCCGAATGAAGGTGGTTTTTGGCTCAATGACCACTACGTCGATTCTCCGGACCAGGCGGGGCAGCTGGCACCGGGAGAGACCCAGTGCGCGGATGAGAGCATAGATCCGATGCAAGGAAATGGCGATACGCCTCCCCAAAACTCCACGTATGACCGTAAGGCTGCTGTCGATTGGGCTAAAGCTCATGCGGAGGACCCCCAGACAAACGGTGAGGAGTGCACCAAGTTTGTGAGTGAGGCGCTATGGGCGGGAGGACTACCACAAACCGATGAATGGAGTAATAATGGCTGGTATCCAAGCGGCAAGCCAATTCCAACCATATTCATCGGCACCAAAACCGCTAATGCTGCACCTTTACTGAAAGCGTATCTTGAGCAACATTATTCGGTGCATTGGATACCCCTCCATCAAGTACCTGCCAGCAATGAGGACCTTCCACAAGCCGAGCCAGGAGACATAATAGCGTACAGCTGGCATGGTGATGGCAACATCGACCATCTTTCCTTTGTGGTAGGCGACGATCCGAGTGATCCGAATTTACCTCTGGTGGCAGAGTGGGGACAGTTCGATCATTATGGTCCCCCCGATTACATTCATAATCCATCCGCTCGTTATGTTTCACGGGTCTGGACATATTCATTTAAGGACCATATGTACCTACAGCAAGAAAACGGCAATCAGAACATGACCGCTTATCTGCTACACTTTAATGGCGGACAGTACATGCCTTACATACCAGGTTTTTGAAATCGATGGCCAAGACAATTACCGAACAAGAGTACGGTCAGCAGATTGGCCGTCAACTCGTACGGCGCATGAATGCAGTGCTTCTCGTAAGTGGCATTGTGTCACTGCTGTTAACGATTGTCTTGGCCAGCCTTCCGTTTTTGCTGTACCAACTGTTACTTACTTTCTTTATTTACATCCACTCTCAGGGCATTAGTCGTTGCCATACGTAGTCATCGAAGCAATCTTCATCTTGTCCCATATGTGCTGAGCATTTTCCTCAGCTTAGTTATCGTGTGGGGAGTGTCCCTTGTAGGGTTTACGGCCCGAATACGGAAATAGGTAATGAATTTGAAGCGGGTAGGAGAACGTTCGTTTCTGACAAAAGTGTTGGCACAGCGATAGAGTCTTCATTACTGTGGCTAGAGATGTATACTGCGGCAATTTTCGGGTTCAACTGTAACGGCTACTGGAATTGCTCTAATACCGCTTGGGTTGAAGGGATCACAGCCGACTATGTCATCCTTACGGGCAGGGTAGTCATTGGGAATATACTGGTAAATCGGCGACGGGCGCTTGTGGAATGAAGACTGCTACCCATCCAATTATCGTTGATCTTTACTGCCGCGTCTCGACCGACCCGCAAGAGGATAATACCAGCTTGGACGAGCAGGAAGCCGCCGTGCGCGAATACTGCCATGCTAACCGCCTGATTATCGGCATGGTGCACCGCGAAACCTTTAGCGGCTACCAGTACCGCGAGCGTAAGAAACTGTCACTCATGCGCAAGCGCTACCGCGAGGGAAAAATACAAGGCATCGTCATCCGCACGCTTGACCGCCTCAGCCGTTCCCAAACCCATGTCGCCATTCTCATGGAAGAGATGGAACACTACAATATTACTTTGTACAGCGTCAAAGAGGTGATTGACGACACGCCGATGGGCAAATTCGCGCGTATGGTCCTGGCTTTTGTTGCCGCGATGGAGCGCGAAAAGATTATGGACCGGACTGTGACAGGCAAAATAAATAAGGCTCGTGACGGCAAAGTGGTCAGTGGTAACAAGGCATTATACGGCTGGAAATGGGTATTCAACGAAAAAGGCGAGTGAGACTATCTTGTGCTCGACGAGGACCAGGCTAACGTCTTACGCAAAGCGGGCCAGGAATATGCCGACGGTGTTTCATTGCGTCAAATCCTCAAGCGGCTTGAAGCGGAATACGCCAAAATCTTAGAACGGGCCTCGCTCAATGCGCAGCAGGCCAGCCGCAACTCAAAGTACCCTGAGATGTTTCTCCTGTATATGCTGGGCGCTACCGTCTTAGTCTACAAACAGGCATACACCAGCGCGGAACCTACCTGGGATATTCGGGTAGCGTTGCCGACGGTACAGGAAGTCATCTATCAGGCTGGCGAAAGCGCATTTGGAAATTCTCTTTCCAGATGTAGGAGAGGGCCAGCATCTCTTCTGCGCTTTTCATTGTGAAATCTGTGACGCTTCCGCCCATAATGTGGGCGATTTCGCGTACACGCTGTTCGGGTCGCAGTTCGTTAACGATTGTAATCGTGCGTTCGTTAAAGATCTGCTTATTGACATTGTAATGGGTATCCGCAAATGCTGCAATTTGCGGTAAGTGCGTGACACAGATGACCTGGTGATTGCGTGTCAATTGCCACAACTTTTCACCTACGATCTGGCTACTTCTTCCGCTGACGCCGGCATCGATCTCGTCAAAGATCAAGGTGGGGGTTGCATCGGCAGTCGCGAGAATCGTCTTTAGCGCAAGCATTAGTCGCGATGTTTCGCCACCGGATGCTATCTTCGTCAGTGGCTTAAATGGTTCGCCAGGGTTTGGAGCAATCAAGAACTGCACGCGATCAATGCCCGTCACGTCGCAGAAATAGTACTCTTCGGGTTGTCCATTGATACTTGCCGGTACTCCTTGCGGCTCGGGAACCTGCGTGATTTCAATCGAGAAGCGGGCGCGTTTCATATTCAGGTCGTCCAGCTGTTCTTCCATGGCGGTTGCCAGTCGTGCCGCTGCCTCGCACCTTCGTTCAGAAAGTTCCTGGGCAATTTGTCCAATCTCCTGCCGGAATTGGCCATCCTGCTGTTGCAAAGAGGCGATCTGCTCATCGCGATGAATGATGGTTTCGAGTTCCGCCTGGTCATCGGCGGCTCGTTGCAGTATCTTTTCGATGGTGGTAACGCCGTATTTCCTTTTCAACCGCGAAATCAGATCCAGCCGTTCTTCTATCTCGGCCAGGCGTCGCGGGTCATCTTCGATATCGCTCTCGTAGCTACTAATGCTGACAGCAATGTCCTCCAGGCGATAAATGGCCTCAGCCAGGTTTGCCTCATGCTCCTCCATAGCCTTGTCAAGGCGCGTGAGTTCACTCAAGGCTTTGAGCGCCGGGCGCAACTGGTCGAGTGCCGGCCTGTATTCATCTCCACCTTCTCCCCCTTTGATCGACCCGTAAATAAGCGCGCATAGTTCGCGCAGGCGTTCCGCGTTGTTCAGTACTATACGTTCCTCTTCCAGTTCTTCCACCTCGCCCGGTTGTAGTTCTGCTTTCTCGATCTCCTCAATCTCGTAGCGCAGGAATTCAGCGCGGCGGTTCTGTTCGCGTTCATTCTGCTGCAACGAGAGCAAGGTCTTGCGTGCATTGCGCCACTCGGTCACCCTGGTGCTCAGTTGCTCTCGCAGTGGCAGAAGCTCGGCATAGCGATCCAGGAAGTTGACATGCTGTTCGGGACGCAGCAGGCTCATATGCTCGCTCTGGCCGTGAATATCCACCAGCCAGCTTGCCACCTGTTGTAGCACCTGTTGCGTCACAGTGCGGCCATTGATACGTCCAACTGTACGTCCAGAAACGAAGATATCGCGGGAGAGGATCAGGTGCCCATCTTCAGGGGTAATATCGTATGTATGCAGTAGTGTGGCGAGCGCAACGCCCGCGTCAGCGCTTTCAGCATCAGCATGGTTCGTCGCGGCCTGTTGCGCTTCAATCTTTGCCAGACCATCAAACAGCGTGCCTGCACCGTTGGAATCCCCATTCGCATTCAACGTAGCCTCGAATGGCTGCCAGTCCTCGCTGATGGGCGGCAAAGCCTCAACGGAAAAGATCCCTTCGACTATTGCGCGCTCGCACCCGGAGCGCACCACCTCTACGCCGATTTTGCCACCTAATAGAGCGCTCACGGCGTCAATAATGATCGATTTGCCTGCGCCCGTTTCGCCGGTGAAAACGTTGAACATGCGGTGAAGGCGCAGGTGCAGGTTATCAATGATTGCAAAGTCTTTAATGTTTAACTCAAGTAACATGGTTGCTCATTGGGATCGTACTGGACGCAATCAATCATGAACATTCTATTCTATCCTCTTCATTGCCTATACCCACCCGATTGAGTTCATCTTATAACGGGCCTCCGCTCAACTCAACACCTTTCAGCTTAGCAGTGATTTTCTGGTAAAAATAGGTTGGCGATCTTCGCCTGAGAAACTTGGTAACATACTGGCTTTTCTCTACAGTAACCATTGCGCCGTTCCTGATCTCGCGGTTCATCTGTCCATCGGCCGAAAAGACGCCATTCTGTGAGCCCGTGAATATCTGCAGTTTTATACAGGTCTCACCCGGCAAAATCAAAGAGCGATCGGACGCGAGATGTGGTGCAATCGGTGACAGCACAATGCTCTGTACCTGTGGATGTAAAAGCGGCCCTCCCACAGACATATTGTAGGCCGTCGAGCCGGTGGCAGTCGACACGATGATACCGTCAGAATACATTGTATTGTAAAAGTTATCATCAACCCAGGTGTTTATATGCACCATGCGTGGCCACATACCACGGGCAATGACAACATCGTTTAGAGCTAGAATCTCTTCACCATGCCCATCCTGGTCAAGTGTGGCATGGAGCATTGTGCGTTCATCGATCCATACCGAGTCTTCTCTCTTCAGGTAATGGGGCAGTTCAGTAAGCACTTCGCCAGGCTCAAGTTCAGTTAGAAAACCGACCCGCCCAAAGTTGACCGCGACTATCGGTAGATCTGCCTTTGCACAGAGGCGGGCGGCATGCAGAATTGTGCCATCACCCCCCAGGACCAGCGCGAGATCACATCCCGCAATTAAAGGATCTGGATTCTCTTCTCCCTCATACCGGCTATCAATGCCTCGTACATCATATCCTTGCTGCTGTAATGCTGGTATGAGCTGGTTAGCAACTTCTGAGGTATCCTGTTTGCGGCCCTGATAAAAAATCGCAATTGCCTTCACCAAAATCTCCAGATGGGCTGTAGCGGTTCTCGCTCTCTATCGGGCCTCTTTCCAAGGCCATCCTAAGCCAGGGTACACCCTGGCGAAATACATCTACCAGCCTTGCAGAGGTGTCCCATCACTGGTACCAGGTAATCGTACGACATGATACTCTGCTTGTCAACTAGGTTGAGGGAGCATCGCGGGGCTTGGCTGTGGCATTCACCATTCCATTGACACAAAGCCGGGTCATTCCAATGGTTCGAATCCCTCTTCCCCAGCCAGTCAAAGCACATCGGCATGTATCGGTGCTTATTCTTGAGATGACGCTCACCCAACAAGAGTTGCAAATTGACTCGCTATGTGTTAACATCTTAATATTAGGATGCTAATATTAAGGAGCTCATACTGTGCTGGACAACTCTCCTGCCTATCTCTTGCATAAATTCGTCTTCGAGCTGGACCGTGCCGCCGATCAACTGCTGCGGACGCATATGGGCATCTCCTACAAGCGTGTGCTCTTCCTGGCAGTCTTGCAAGAGTGCGGCACGGTCACCCAACATGCATTGGCGGTTGCCCTGGGATATAGCGATCCCGCCGTCAGCACGATGCTGCTGGAACTCGCCAAAGATGGCTATCTCAGCACGACAAAGAGTCCAGAGCATGGACGCAAACGCCTCGTGACCATCATGCCCAAAGGAAGCGAGGTAGTAGCAAACGGTAGACACCTGCTGGACTCGCGCTTTGACCAGTTGATGCAAGCCGCTGGGGTTGATGCCCACCACTACCGTGAACTCACCGAACAACTCTATCACACCCTCATTGTTAACATGAAGCAGGAGCAATCATGACCAAGACCCAGATGAACACCGTCATAGACCCCACCTCCACCGTGCTCTCCCAGGATGGGACCACGATCAGCTATCTCTCCATGGGCAGTGGTCCATCGGTGATAGTTATTCCCGGTGCACTCTCCATGGCCGCCGACTACGCCGCCTTCGCTCGCGCCTTGGCCGAGCATTTTACGGTTCACACCATCGAGCGCCGCGGGCGAGGCGAGAGCGGTCCACAGGGCGATGATTACAGCATGGTCAAAGAGCGTGAAGATGTGCTCGCCTTGCAGAAACAGACCGGCACGTCCTTTCTCGTTGGCCACAGTTTCGGTGGACTCGTGGCCCTGGAAGTGGCCCGCAACAACCCCTCGCTCACCAAATTAGCCGTGTACGAACCTGGTGTGTCTATTGATGGGTCCATCCCCATGGACTGGATGTCTGGCTACGAGAAGAAGCTCACCGAGAAAAACGATGTCGATGCCTTTGTCGAGTTCGTAATTGGGGCCGGCCCTGAGCGCGCACGCAAAACGCCTCCCTGGCTCATGAAGCTGCTGCTTCCGCTTTTCCTCAGCTCCCACGAGCGGAAGCTGAGGCTGGGGCTCCTCCAGCAAAATCTGCGCGAACATCAGGAAGTGGCTCGGCTTGACAGTAGTTCTGAAAACTACTGGGAAATAGCTGCAGGCGTCCTTCTCATGTATGGTGGGAAAAGCGATCTCCCATGGGTACACCCGGCAATGGAGCGACTTGCAGTGGTCCTGCCGCAATCAGAAACGAAGGAATTCCCAAGACTTGACCACTTTGGGATCGACAAAAAGGCCCCACAAGAAGTCGCCAGGGCAGTCAGTGACTACTTTCTGAAGTAGCAACGCTTCTCTTTGACGCCACATCTGAACAACTCGTTGATACCGCCCACCATGACATTGCTGTCTCAAGCCAGGCGAGATCGCCTTGAAACCTGCGGGATGCCCTGCAAGAGTCCATCCCGCCAACGAGCTTTGCCCCAGACGGATGCGCGTCCTCCCGCGCAGCGACGATTGAGTAAGGTCTGTGCTCCTGGGTATCTCGGACCCAAGCGGGGCGAAGTGGTCCGAACCCGCACGACCGTTTTGCAAGCGCATACGCATCAGTGGGCAGACATGTTCTCAGGACCAGGCAATGATGATTACCAGGGAGAACTGAAGCGAGCAGTGCAGGTTTGCCGCTCTGAGGGATTCGCCCAACCCATTCCGATGAACGAGAGTAAGGCTTCTTCAAACCGCATGACAGGCCCATCTCCCCTGTTCTCCTCATCTCGTGGGATTTAGCGTACCAAGAGCGATTCTTGTCGTGCTCAGAAGAAGAAGGAGAGAGCAATGATGCGGCTCTAGCTACATCACCTGGAAGGTTTCGTACACCGTAATCTGACCACCACCCTGCAACACTGGGCAGCCCTTGGCCATCTCGACTGCCGCGTTCAGCGAATCAGCCTTGATAATGGAGTACCCAGTGGCCATCGTACCCACGGGGCCGTCCTTGACCGTTCCGTCGCTTGCGATGCTTGTTGCCCTCGGTGTAAACGGATTGCCACCGTCAACTAGAGCACTGCCGAGTCCACCGAACCAAGCCTCCCACGCCTGCAGGATGGCGGCTTGTTCGGCTGCACTCGCGGGCATGCTGCCACCGCTATAGAGAAGTACAAAATTTGCCATGGCTGTTCCTCCTTCAGGGTATACTCATTCACCTTTCCTCATGAATGCTTGCTGTATACTTCTCGGCAAGCGGTAAGAGCATACGCTTATTGATCGGTTTTGTCAACCAGTTGTTCCTCGTATTCCTCCGCAAACCAAACCGCCTCCTCTTTCGAATGAATCGTACCCTCTGCCTGCGCCTCTGCTATCAAATCCAGCAATTGTCCAACGATTGGCCCTGGGTCCAGTTTCAATCGCCGCATCAATTCCTCCGGGCTGATTAAGCGTGGTGGCAAGATGCTCTCGCGTTCGCGGATGTAGCTTGTGAGCAACAAACGCACTACTCCCAGGTGGCGCTGCCAGGAATCGTTGGTGGGCTGCGGGCCTAAAGTGGCCAGGTGGTCAGCCAGCGAGATCAGCGCTACGTATATTCCCGTTGGACCCAGGTCGACAAAATAGCGCCGGATCGCTCGTGGCGTGACCGGTCCATCCTGCCCTAGTTGACCAGGGCGCATATGATGGGCTGACACCAATTGCGCCAGTCGCCGATCCGGCGCACTCGCGCACAAGCGCTTCATCATCTGCTCAACAAGCGGCACACCTGCCAGGGGATGATTATAGTAATGAATGCCACCTTCTTCATCGCTTGAGAACGTCACGGTCTTGCCGATATCATGCAGCAACGCTGCCATCTTCATACGCGGCATAGTCAGTTCCTCAAATGAAAAAAAACCCTGTGCCTCTGCCTCACACAGCAATACTCGTATCTCAGCCAGGTCGCTTTCCAGTTCGGTATTATGCTCTCCGTTATGCTGCATCATCCTGGCCACCCGTTCAAGCGCACCAACAGTTTCAATCGAATGCTCCAGCACATCCCAATGATGCGGGCTTGGCTGGTGCAAGCCCCTTGCCGTCGCAAACTCTGGAAAGATGACCGTGAACAAGCCAAGTTTGTCGAGAAAATGCAATCGTTCTGCGGCTCCACCTGGCCCAAGAATTGCGTACAATTCATCATGCACACGTTCCTGGGCTACCTGGGGAAGCATCCGTGCATCTTGCACTATCAGGTCCTCGGTCCAGGGATCCATGTGCAGCTTGTAGCGCATCCCCAGGCGAACGGCTCGCAACATGCGCAAGGGATCGCGCTGGAAGATGTATTCGTTGACTGCTTTAAGGCGACGTGCATTTAAGTCGGCCAGGCCATTGAGGGGGTCGATTAAATGTAATGTGTAGCTGCTTTCTGTATTATACCTCACGACCTCATCCAGCGGAGCCGCGATTGCATTGATTGTGAAATCGCGTTGGCGCAGGTCGTCCTCGATTGTCTTTCCATTTAGGGGAGATATGTCAAAACAGATTTCCTTCTTAGTAGTAGTAGTAGTAGTAGTAGTAGTAGTAGAGGAAGCTGCATTCGCGAGAACCACGACTACCCGGCTTGCTTTCTCGTGCATTTGAACATAGTGGCCACCCAGTTTATCGGCCAGGCGGTGGGCTATTTTGTGAGCGTCTCCGGTGATGACGATGTCCCAATCGAGTGATTGTTCGCCGAGCAGGATGTTGCGCAGGGAGCCTCCTACAAGGTAGGTCTGCCGTTGGTTGTGTGCGTGTTCGCTAAAGTATTGGGTTGTTTGTTGTAAGAGATGTAGGGTTTGGGTATCTAGATTGTGTTCGTTTGCTCTCATACAAGCTCATTACTCTTGAATTACTCTCCCTTCCATGTGGCCCTATATCTATAGTATCACCTGTGTCTATGCGTGATGCCTGTACATGATTTGTAACAGGAATACAAATATAGGCCGTTGCTCCTTACTAGAAACAACGGCCTGCGCTAATATTGAGCGAATGGACTTTGTCCGGTACGCCACTACGATTAATAGGCGGTTTGCCTGGTGTGTAGTGTTGACTTAGGGACTGCATGAACAGCTCCACCAGTGGCTGCGTTGGTGCCTCCCACTATGTGTAGTAGATCTTCAGGCGTCGTGAACGCGGCCTGGTGACAATCCTGGCCTGGAGCCCCTGTCGAAAGGTCGGAGCAAGAAGGCGGGGTGTCTGGTGGTCTGGCTACCATAAACACAGGCGTAGCGTCATCATCACCCGGCACGATGGAGGTCGAGAGGTAATCAGCTACCATGAAACCTTGAGTTGTGAGCGGCATCCAGGGGGTCTTCATAGGTCCAGCCAGTTTCTCTGCTGAGCTCCAGGTGGCCCCACCATTGGTGGAGGAGACGAAGCCAACATTGAGCTTACATGTGCTGGGAGTACAATTGATGGTAGGGAAGTAGTAGTAGACTAGCCCAAGATGGGCAGAGCCGCCAGAGGTACTCCTGTCGACGGCAAGCCCAGGAATGAGATCGTCGACGCCACTGCCAACCGGGTTGGCCGGGATGCGCTTCGGTAGTGTCCAGTGGATGCCATCGGCGGAGGTGATTAGCAGGAGATCATTGTTCCCCGCATTACAGAATGCTTCAAACCGGCAGTCTGTCCAGACGACGTACACTCTGCCTGACTTGTCAATTTCAGCGGAAGGAAGGTCAGGAGAACGAATAGCGCCGGGATGACCGTCATTGAGTAATTGTGCAGCAAGGACCGGCTTGCTCCAGGTCTTGCCACCATCAGTGGACCTGAAAGACAGGATCGCAGTCTCGAGACAATCGTCGATGGGGACGATGACTGTACCATTGGGCTGCACGAGAGGTTGCCCTCCGATGACGCAGGCATGGTCGGGAGTGGTCTTTGCTGCGCCCCACGTCAATCCACCGTCTGTGGAGGTGCTCATCTGGACAAGGTTGAGCTTGGTAAAGTCGTCGAACTCGGTATAGCAATTGCCGAAGAAAGGGCTACTCGCTGTATCATCGCAGACAGTCCAGTTTTTGTCGTTAAAATCACCACTGGCATTCACCACAACTGGTGAGCTCCACGTCAGTCCTCCATTGGTCGAACGACTGACAAGCACATCGACAGGTCCAGTTGCTGGGTTCTTAATCCCAAGCCAGGAGATAATCCAGACGTTGTGCTTTGGGTCAAAAGCAACCGAGGGGTCGCTAGCACGCGGATAGATGCCTGGCGGTGTTGCGAAGACTGTGCTAGATGGCAGGAAGCCACGGGTAAAGGTCTCACCGCCATTGGTGGAGGTTGAAAACCCGATGTTGGAAGCGCCACCATCGAAGAAACGACCAACCTGGAAGGTTGACACGATGGTGTTGCCAAAGGCAAAGGTGTCAGGTTCGACTTCCGTTTTGTGATTACTGGTAAGGTTGGTGTAGGGGTCGCTGCTAATTTGGGTCAAGGTCTCCGCCGCATGGGAGGTGACCCGGGATGCGATAGCTGACACGAGGGAAAGGATCAGAGCCACGAGTATGAAAATAGTGGCCAAGGTTATGCGCCAGCGATAACGAGAAATAACTGCCATAGGTAGTGCCGTCCTTTCAATAGTTGGTTGACTTGATACCTGAGTTGCAGTATCTTACCTGGCTGATTGTAAGGCGGGCACACAGGCTGGCAGGTTGAGATAAAGTTACGAATTGATTATGAATACATGAATTTGGTAAAGGTTTCTTAATGATTCTAACTATAGTAGAGCTTGCTACCAGGGATAATTGGTCCCACATAATGAAACGAATTGGCTGGCAAGGTTCACTCGAGGTGTTCAGAGGCTGTGAATTATTGCAGACAGCTCCCGGGGATATTAGTAATTTTGTATTGACATCACTGCACTCTTTTGACATACTGCCTGTTGGCACTGGGGGGGACTTCATGTTGGGAAGTACTTGTTGCACTCCAGGGTTACTAATGAAGGATTAACATTGTGTCTACCCAGATATCTCATAACTCATTTCTGGTGAGCGATACAGAAATTCTAGTGAAGCCTTCGCACAGGCGGCGGATTATGATGCTGTGCGGGTTTTTGCTCGCTTTTTTGGCGCTCTATGGGGTGATGGTAGTGATTGCAATGCCGCTGAGCGCTCCCATTGGGCAGTTCACAACGTTTATGGCGATCTGGGGAGTATGCTTTTTCTTATATTTTGTGGTCTCTTTCTGGGTAATGATGACCAGGCCATTAACAGGACGCTGGCTCTGGGTTGAACTGGGATTGATCTTCGGTGGAGCTCTGGTCTTTCGCTTCATGCTGATCAACCTGCCACTGGGGTTGTCGCGGGATGCCTGGCGCTACCTGTGGGATGCGCGGGTCACGCTGCATGGCTATAGCCCATATATGTACGCGCCCCTTGATAAGGTCCTGGTTCCGCTGCGTGATATTGTGTTCGCTAACTGCCCTTATGGCGAGTTTCCCACGAAATACCCGCCAGGAGCACAGATGGTCTTCATACTAGGTTATCTGCTCAATCCGACAAACCTGGTGGCACTCAAGGGACTCTTTGTGCTGTTTGACCTGGTGACTTGCGGAGCACTGGCCGTGTTCCTGGCACGTAAGGGACTTGATCCGCGCCGTGTGGTTATTTATGCGTGGTGCCCATTGCCTATTGTTGAGTTTGCCATCCAGGGACATAGCGATGTAATTGCCGTGACCTTTATGGTACTGGCGGTTCTATCTGCAATGAGTTCCAGGCAGCGTTTACGGCTACTGGCGGGGGTATGTATCGGGCTGGCAACGCTAGCCAGGCTCTATCCCATACTACTGCTGGTGGTAGTGGTACGCCGGCGTGATTGGGGTCTAGTCCTTGCCTGCGTTATCACTATTGCACTGGAGTACCTGCCTTTTATTCTGCTGGGGCAGGGAGATATTCGCTCGGTCCTCCTCTCCTTCTCCGGTCAACAAGACTTACATCCTGGCGTAGTAGATATGGCACCCATCTATATAGCAAGCAAGTTTGGAATCAGGCTCGCATCGACGTCAGTATTTTCAGTGACACGTTTGCTAGAGATGGCAGTGGCGAGCATCACTATACTGGTGGTATGCATCCAACGCCTGCAGAAGCGCATGAGCGTGGAAGCGGCTCTCTTGCTCCTGATTGCAGTGGTGCTGATGGTTTACGCACATGTTTTCCCATGGTATATGACAGCACTTCTCCCTTGGATAGCGATACTGGCAGTGCCGGTATGGACACGTGAGGAAGGGGTCAGCGCTAAAGGCCTGGCTGTCGTAATGGTGTGGTATTTCAGCTTTACAGTGGTGGTGAGCTACATTCCGGGCCTGGATCAATACTTTACGGCATCGAACTGGCTGATCTACTATGGGGTGAGTTTTGGGGTGATGGTGGTGGGATTGGTAGTGGCTGCCGTGATTGCCTTTATGCGGCACCGCTCGGATCTGGAACCTACCCTCCCGCAACAATAATTCACAGAGACCCTGGACGTGTTAAATGTAGGTGCACCCCAAGCAGGCGCCCAACCTGTGTCTACGCAATGGCTGAACAGAGTTTGGAACAGCAATGCAAATGTAGGCCGTTGCTCCTTATTGGAAACAACGGCCTGCACTAATATTGATTAAATGCACTGTTTGCGGTACACGGCTTTGGTTACTTGTCGGTGTGCCTGATATGTGCCGGTGGCTTAGCGGGCATGTGAGTAGGCCCACTAGTGGCTGCGTTGGTGCCTCCCGTGATCAGCAGTAGATCTTCAGGCGTCGTGAACATGGCCTGGTGACAATCCTGCCCTGGAGCCCCTGTCGAGAGATTGGAGCAAGAAGGCGGGGTATCTGGTGGTCTGGCTACTGCAAAGACCGGGTTGGCATCATCATCACCAGGCACAATGGAGGTCGAGATGTAATCCCCTACCATGAACCCTTGCGTTGTCAGTGGCAGCCAGGGAGTCTTCATTGGTCCTGCCAGTTGCTCAGCATGACTCCAACTGGCTCCCCCATTGGTGGAGGAGATGAAACCGACATCGAGCTTGCAGGTGGCGATGGTGCAGTTGACATTCGGATAGAAGTAGTAGGCCAGTCCAAGATGAGCAGACCCATCAGCCGTTGTCCTGTCCACGGCCAGGCCAGGGATGAAGTGATCGACACCGCTGCCAACCGGGTCAATCGGGATGCGCTTGACCAACGACCAGTGGATGCCATCCAGGGACGTCGTCATCACCAGGTCGTTGGCAACACCAAAGGAATTGCAGCCGACTTCAAAGCGACAATCATTCCAGACGACGTAGACTTTCCCCGACCGGTCAATCTCAGCAGTAGGCAAGGGGCCAGATCGAAGCGCACCTGGCTCTGGGGCGGCAAGGATCTGTGCAGCAAGAACAACTCTACTCCAACTCTTGCCCCCATTGGTGGATCGGAAAGATAGGAGGGATGTTTCAAAACAATCGTCGGTGGGGACGATGACCGTGCCATTGGGTTGGACAAGGGGTTGTCCACCGATGACGCAAGCATGGTCGGGGGTCGTCAGTGAAGGACCCCAGGTCTTACCTCCATTGGTGGAAGTGCTCATCTGCACCAGGTTGTTGGTGGAGAAGTTGTCGAACTCGGTATAACAGTTCCCGAAGAAAGGGCTGCTCGCTGTATCATCGCAGACAGTCCAGTTTTTGTCGTTACTATGTCCCGATATATTCACTGGAACGGGAAGCCCCCAGGTGCGTCCTCCATCAGTTGAGCGGCTCGCGAGCACATCGGTACGCACTGCGGTCGGACTAAAAAAGGCGAGATAGGAGATAATCCAGACGTTGTGCTTGGCGTCAAAAGCAACCGAGGGGTCACTGACACGGTGATACTTGCCCGGTGGGGTGGCATTAACGGTGGTACCGGGCAGGAAGCCACGGATAAAGGTCTCCCCACCATTGGTGGAGGTTGAAAACCCGATGTTGGAAGCGCCACCATCGAAGAAGCGACCAACCTGGAAGGTTGCAACGATGGTGTTGCCGAAGGCAAAGGTGTCAGGTTCGACTTCCGTCTTGTGATTACTGGTAGGGTTGGTGTAGGGGTCGCTGCTAATTTGGGTCAAGGTCTCCGCCGCATGGGAGGTGACCCGGGATGCGACAGTTGCCACGAGGGAAAGGATCAGAGCTATGAGTATGAAAGCCGTAGCAAAGCCAATTCGCCAGGGATGGCGAGAAATAACTGCCATAGGTAGTGCCGTCCTTTCAGTAGTTGGTTGACTTGATACCTGAGTTGCAGTATCTTACCTGGCTGATTGTAAGGCGGGCATAAAGGCTGGCAGGTTGAGGTAAAGTTACGAATTGATTATGAATACATGAAGCTGGTTACGGTTTCTTAATGATTCTAACTATAGTAGAGTTTGCTTGCTATCAGGGATGATTGGACCCACATAATGAAACGAATTGGCCGTCAAGGTTCACTCGAGGTGTTAAGTGCAGGTGCTCAATAGGCATCCATCTACCGAAAAGCCCATCCATCTCTGTAGGCGCGTGTGCGATGAGGAGTGACTGGGTGGGCCTTGAGACTTTGCTGGCGAATGAGACACAAAGTGCCATGCGGCAGAGCGACCGCAAGGGGATACCCTACTATATACGAGTGAATCGGCTTCCCAGGCCGTGTATAGTAGGGGCATCCCCTTGCGGGTGCCCTCGGGGTGGGGCGGGGTCACCGCAACCAATGTTAACTTGACGCCTATTGGGCAGGGCTTGTCCCCGCCCTGGCAACAGTCGCACTGATCAAGGCGCAAGCGATTCTTTTTCGCATTCGCCAACAAAGTCCACGGATGTTGATGAGCTTTCCGTTACATGGATGCCTATCGAGCACCCGCAAGAGGTGCTTGCATCAACTCAGGGACCTGCTTCGTTCCATGTCCCATTCTCCACAAAATGGAGGGCTACATCGTACTGATCACTACTGCAAATTCTGTGCGATCAGGCCGTTCCAGGTGGTAAATGACCCGAAAACTCTGAACAGCTTTTGCCCTGAAATATGAGCACTTGACGCCAATCATGAGCACTGGTACAAAGTTTCCTGGGAAAGCCGCTCCCCATCTGGTATACTGTTCCTGAGCGTTGGAAATGGGGTCCGCGCGTCTCAGACGGACTGACCGTTGGAACACTTCATTTGCCGCTCGTACAGGAGGGATACCAATGGTCGCACCGGCTGTGGAAGGCATTGATCTGTTCAACATGGCGGGCCGCTCCATTTCAGGGTGGATTCCCAGCCTCAAGACAGGCACGGCTTCTCATGTCCGGCAGCCGTTCTGTTTTACGGCGTTTGAACTGTCCCTGTGGTTGCTTCCCTTGAAGGCGTTCTCCCTGCTGGCCGCTTATCTGCTCCTGCGTCGAGCAGTCGCTTGATGGTTGTTTCGCGAAAGGACCTGTTCTCATGGGACTCCTGCTGAGCGGCGTTTCCAAATCGTCAAAAGTGGTTGCCATGCCCGCTGCTTCATCACTGCGCGCCGGCATCACCACCCTCCTTCGCCGCGCCGACCTCGCTCCCGCCGTGCTGATCATCGCTGGCATCTCGTTCCTGGCCCATGTCCTGATCGGCGACAATTACGGGTATTTCCGCGATGAACTCTATGTGCTGGCCATGAGCCACCATCCCGCCTTTGGCTATGTGGATGTCCCGCCGCTGGTTCCCTGGATCACGCTGATTCCCCGCTTGCTCACCGGCAATGCCTTATGGACCATCCATTTGATCTCGGCCCTGGTCTGTGCCGGGACGATCATCCTGACCGGACTGATGGCCCGGCTCCTCGGCGGCACGGGGTGGGTCCAGGGACTCGCTGCCCTGGGATCGGCGACGGCCCTCGTCCTGCTTGGAACCGGCTCAATCTACAGCTATGATGTCTTCGATGCATTCTGGTGGGCATTAGCCGCCACTATCCTCATTATCCTCCTGCGGGATGAACGACCCCAGCGCTGGCCGCTGTTCGGCCTTGTAGCAGGTTTAGGATTGTTGACGAAGGAGACCATCCTTTTCTGGGGATTTGCCCTGGTGGTGGGGTTGCTGCTGACACCACAACGTCGCCTGCTGTTCACCCGCTGGACGCTGTTTGGTGGTCTGATCGCCTTCGCTCTCGTCGTGCCATTCTTGCTCTGGAATGCCGCCAATGGCTGGGCGTCAATCCAGTATTGGGCAAGCTATTCTGCCAATCATAGCGCTGGCGGGTCGCCGATCGATTTCCTGATTAATCAGATCTTGGCCATGAATCCCCTCTCGGTGCTCTTGTGGGGGGCAGGACTGTGGTACTTCTTCTCCGCACGCGGTGCGCGCTATCGGGTCTTCGGGTGGGCGTATCTCATCCTCTTCGTTCTCTTCATCGCGATCCAGGGGAAATTCTATTTTCTGGCGCCGGCCTACCCGCCGTTGTATGCTGGTGGGGCCGTGCTGTTGGGTGAATGGCGGGTGCGTTGGCGCAGATGGGTCGCGGTCTATCCCGTGGTGCTGGCCATCAGTGGCATGCTGCTGGCCCTCGCAGTGATGCCAGTGTTGCCACCCGCCGTGTATGAACAGAGTAGCAGCGCAGGGCTGCAGGCGGATCGCTTTGGCTGGGAGGAACAGGTCGCGTTGATTGCTCAGGTGTATCACGGCCTGCCACCAGATGAGCAGCGGGTGGCCTGCATCTTTACCTCCAATTATGGCGAGGCTGGGGCGCTCGTGCAATTCGGTGGGCGCTATCATCTGCCCCCGCCGATCAGCGGACACAACGCCTTCTATATCTGGGGACCGCAAGGGTGTACCGGCCAGGTCGTCATCACGATCAATATTGCTCCCCAAGACGCTGCACGGTGGTTCAGCTCGGTGACGCTGGCCGCTCGGACTTCCTGCGAGAATTGTGTGGCCTACGAGAATCAGGCTCCTATCCTGATCTTGCGGCAGCCGAAGGCGAAGGCACCATTCGCGGTGCTCTGGGCACTCAGTAAGCATTACGATTGAGGCCAGGCAGGGTTGGGGTCAGCTGGAATGCCGACTTAACCTGTGACCAGTCAAAGGTGTAGGCACCGATGGCTTCATCGCTGGTGAGGATGTAGTCGAGCGGGTTGGACTGCGCGTAATACCGCACCCGGTCCTCGTTGACCGGGTCCATCGCGCGACGGTTCGTCGGGAACGCCGTGTCGACCTGCTGCACGATGCCCACGACGTGCACCAGCGGCGCGGTCGGTGCAGCAATCGGAACCAGCGCACCGACCGTGAGATGGAGCTGATCAGCCGTCGCCTGCGGGAGGACGACTTCGAGCACGCTGGCAGATGGCACAGGCAAGCGGCCCTGCACCACGCGCAGGTCGGTGGTGAGGTGCGCCGCTGGCTCGCCATCCAGCAGGAACGCCGGCAGGTGAGCGGTTGTGCCAGCCAGCGCCAGCGGGAACGTACTGATCTCCACGCGCGAGGTGCGGAAGTGGTACGCATGCAACTCCCCAGCCCCGATGTCAGCCGTCCCCTGCATAAACGCGGTGATGAACGAGCTGGTCGGACGATCAACCGCAGCGCTGAGACAGTAGGGATGCAGGCCGTGGCTGGTGGATACCAGATCCGGCAGCCCCACCATGAGCGCCACCCGGCTGAAGAGCGGCGGAGCCCATACCAGCAGCACCGCCGCAATCATCGCCAGCTGGGCGGCTAGCGCCAGCCCGCGCGTCTGCCGTCGCCGCCACAGTCCAAGCGTTGGCGCGACGAGGAGCATCTTCATGAACCAGATCCTTTCTGCGAAAGCCGCGATGTGCTCACGGAGCAGGCTCCTGCCTTCATCACCCACCACCCGCAGCCAGAACCGCGCGGTCTGCTCCCCTTCCGTCTCGATGGCATCGCAATAGTGGTCCCGGAACGCCTGGAGCATCGGCTCTCCAAACGCCTGCCGGTGGGCACGGGGGTAAAGGCGCAAGAACCGGGCGTAGACCTGCTCTGCTCGCGCTCTCTTCTGAACATCTTGCTGCTGTTTCATACACCTAGCTCCAAAGAGAAAGTGGGGAGAAGACGGCGTTGCCCGGCGATGGAAACCACCCGCGCATAGCGCTGCAACTCGATCGCGAAAGCTCGTCGTCCTAGCTCGGTCAGCCGGTAATAGCGGCGTCGCTCATCAGCACGCGTAGGATCAGGTTTCTCGCCAGCCTCCTCGATCAGCCCATCAGCCAGCATGCGCTTGAGCGAACCATAGAGCGTCCCGGTTCCCATTTTGACCTGGCCCTGGCTATCCTGTTTGACCTGCTTCATGATCTCATAGCCGTGCTTCTCGGAGCTTGCGAGCGCGAGCAGGATGTAGAACACGGCCGGTGTTAAAGGTGTGAGTGTGTTGATCGTCTTCATGCAATGTAGTATATGTCCGTAATGGACGTATTGTCAAGGGAGAAGATTGGAAAGTTCCCTGGAGAAGCTGACGTGGTCTTCGAAACCCTTACTGTGAGTTGGGACATTACATCGCTTGCGGTTGGCTCTTGTCAAAGCCTGGAAGAAGAAGCTGGGTGACCTCACTGTTCTTCCGCTTTTTACGGTTGGCATATTCAGGCAACTTTTTGAAAAGTAACCATTCATCCTGGATCTCCCCCTGATGGCAAAACGCTGGTGGGAACCCTGCGCGCGGAGTTAACCTCCGTCGCAGAGCAGGTTGATCGCCGCCTTCCAGATAGCCAGGCCACCATTACGGTCACAGAAGAGATCCGTTTAAAGCGGACGCCCACACAACGGCCCTCCAAAGCGATTCGGGAGCTGGATGCGGCCGTGACCAGGAAATTGTCTCCACGCTCGGTGTTGGAGATCTTGAAAAACGCCTATTATTACGCAGGGTGGACTCGGCATTTGGCCCGCTCTCCGGCTCGCGAAGCGGCAGGGGAACAGGACGCCGGGCGACCCAAGGGTCCCCACCCTTCTTCCCTGCCACCCCCGCCCCTACGAGGCGAACCCATCCGTACGAGGCGAACCCATCCGTACGAGGCGAACCCGTCCGTACGAGGCGAACCCGTCCGTACGAGGCGAACCCGCTTTCCTGCTCGTTTCATAAAATATCTACCCTTGAGAACCCCCTCCCGTGACTGAAATTATTCCTGGGCGCAAAACGCGCTCCAAGGCGCATAAAATAATGAGAGGGCAAGAGGTTACTCTCTTTTTACACCCTCGAAGCTTCTGTTGCTACCGTCCCCGCGTCTCCATCGACCGTGATGCGCTGGTCGCTGAGAAGACGTGCGGTGGCGAAGCCGGTGCCTAGCACCGCTGGAATGTGATACTCGCGGGCCACGATGGAGCTGTGACTGAGCGGCCCGCCCACATCGGTGACCACACCCGCGGCAAGCGCAAAGAGTGGCGTCCAGGCCGGTGTGGTGATCCTCGCTACCAGGATATCACCCTGCCGCATCTGCCCGAACTCTTCGGGGCCATGAATCACCCGCGCCGGGCCAGTCACATGACCGGGGCTGGCGGCGATGCCTTTGAGCACATTGCCTGTGGGCTGGTCGGTGCGGGCTGGCATCCATGAACTCCAGTCAATCCCCAGGAAAGTGGCACCGCCTTTGAGCGGCAAGGTCACCGGTGGCGTGAGCGCGCGCTGGCTCTCCCAGGTTGCCCGCCGCTCGGCCACGGCCGTATGTGAGTCTGGGGGTTTCAGT
>WNGD01002085.1_pt1 | contig 21115 bp, 24 predicted proteins | sample 5400671 | NCBI WGS metagenome assembly WNGD01 (sample SAMN13153369, study PRJNA577476) | soil metagenome | isolation source: 40 cm soil or saprolite under grassland replicate 2 | place: USA:California | collected 2016-06-15 | reverse complement strand
AAAGCCTGCAAATCACGCTTTTTGCGGGCACTTAAAGTGTATCAGAAACGCCGGTCGGACGATGCTCTCGCGAGGCTCGCGCGGGCGGCTCTTGCGACCAGCTCGCGCAGCTCGGCATCCTCGATCGGGGCGGCCCATTCCGACGCCTGCCGAGCCTCCTCGATTGTAGCTGTCGGAACGAGCGGCGGCGTCCCTCCGGAGACCTCTGCGGGGGCGTCCGGAAGGGCTCCGGGAACGAACTTCAGGGCCCTCGGGACGAGCGTTCCGAGCCGGCTGCGGATCTCGTCGGCGCGCTGGCTCAGCTCGAAGGCCCAGACGGCGTCCGCGGTGTGGACGACGAGCGTTCCGTCGCGGGTGAAGCGGGCGGGCCAGGCGTTGCGTGCGATGCCGTCGCCGACGACCTCCGGCCAGGCCGCGACGAGCTCGGCCATCCCGGCCGCGGGGCCGAACCGGCGGAGCTCGCGGGCGACCTCGCGGCCGATCGGCTCCATCAGAAGACCTCCCCGGGGCGGACTCGGACGAGCTGCGCGGGCTCGATCGGCAGGAACGACGCGTCGGTCGCGGTCACGAGCGTCTGGCCGGCCGCGGCGACCCGGCCGGCGAGGATCCGGCGCCGTTCGGGGTCGAGCTCCGAGAGGACGTCGTCGAGCAGGAGCAGCGGCGCGATCCCGCGGCGATCGGCGATCAGCTCCGCCTCGGCCAGGAGCAGCGCGAGGACCGCGAGGCGCTGCTCTCCCTGCGAGCCGAAGCTCCGCAGCTCGCGCGGGCCGGACGAGATCACGATGTCGTCGAGGTGCGGCCCGATTCCGGTCACGCCGCGCTCGAGATCGCGGTCGAGGCGTGCGTCGAGCGCGTCGCGGGTCGGAGGCGCGCCGCTGTAGCGGAGCTCGGCCTCCGGCAGCGCGAGCTCCTCGGCCCTCGCGGCGAACGGCGTTGCGAGGAGCGCGATCGTCTCACGGCGCGCCGCGACGAGCTCTGTGCCGAGCTCGGCGACCCGCTCGCTCCACGGCACGAGCGCCTCGATGGACGAGTAGCCCGCGGCGATGCGGCGCAGGGCGGCGTTCCGCTGAGCCACCGCGGCGCCGTACTCGACCGGTAGCTGCGCCCGCGCCGGCGCGAGCCGGCCGAGGGCTCGGTCGAAGTAGGCCCGGCGTACGGCAGGGCCGCCCTTGACGACCGAGAGCCGGTCCGGTGTGAAGACGAGGGTCGCCACCTCGTTCCGCAGCAGCTCGGCGGCCCGCAGAGGCGCACCGTTCAGCTCGGCCCGCTTTCCTCTCCCTGTGGACAGGTCGACACGAAGTTGCACCGGTACCCGGTCACGGTGCCCCTCCAGGACGACGCGGGCGTCCTCGGCACCGAAGCGGATCAGCTGGGTGTCCGTCCGTGTGCGCGGCGAGAAGCCCTGGGTGCCGACGTGCAGCGACTCGAGCAGGTTGGTCTTGCCGGCCCCGTTTGGCCCGACGACGAGGACGAGGCCCGGGTCGAGCCCGAGCTCGAGCCGTTCGTACGACCGGAAGTTCCGAAGCGAGACCGTCGAGACGATCAGCCGCTGCTGAGATGCTTGGTCGGTCCGCTCGAATCCACAACTAACCCGGTAGACGGATCGGCATCACGAGGTAGGTGAAGTCGTCGCCTTCGCCCTGCAGCACCGCGGGCCGAAGTGGGCTGATCAGCTTGAACCGAACCTCGTCGCCGAGGACCGATTCGAGCCCGTCGCGCAGGAAGTCGGCGTTGAACCCGATCTCGAGCGGCTCGCCGGTGAAGCCGACCGGGAGCGACTCGCGCGACTCGCCGACCTCGTGGGTGCGCGCGACTACCGTCAGCTCGCCCTCGGCGAAGCGGAGTTGCAGCGGCGAGGTGCGCTCGATCATCACCGACGCGCGGCGGACGACATCGAGCAACTCGGCGCGCGGGATCGTCAGCTCGTGCTCGAAGCTCTCCGGCAGCAGCTGCTTGTAGTTCGGGAACTGACCGTCGATCCGCCGCGTGGTCATCCAGACGCCGTCTGCCGAGAAGAGCACCTGGTTCTCGTGGACGCCGATCTCGACCTCGTCGCCGGCCTGAGCGATCCGGGCGAGCTCCTGGAGGGCGCGGGCCGGGATGATCGCCTCGAGCTCGGGCACCTGGCCGTCGAGGCTCGTCTCCTTGACCGAGAGGCGGTAGGAGTCGGTCGCCGCCATCACGATCTTGCCCGCCTCGAAGCGGACGAGGATGCCTGTCAGCACGGGCCGCGACTCGTCACGCGACGCGGAGCGCGCGACGCGGTTGATCGTCTCGAGCAGCGCCTCGCGCTCGACGGCGAAGGTCGGTACCGCCTCGACGTCCGGCAGCCGCGGGAAGTCCTCCGCGTTATAGGTGTTGAGCTGGTAGCTCGCCGACCCGGCGGTGATGCGGACGACCGATTCGTCCGGCCGGTGCTCGATCTCCACGTCCTCGAACGGCAGCAGCCGCGCCAGCTCGACCAGCCGTCGGCCGGGAACGACCACCGAGCCCTCGCCCTCGATCTGCGCGGGGAGCGACGTGCGCAGCGAGAGCTCCATGTCGGTGGCCGCGAGCTCGAGCTCGTCTCCACCGGCGCGAATCAGGATCCCCGACAGGATCTGCACGGTCGCGCGCGTGGAGACGGCACGCGCAACGACGCCGAGCTTCTGCGCGAGCTCGTCGCGCCGAACGAGGATCTTCATCCCTGAGCCCACGATGACGTCAGTTTCGATCATTTAAAAGAACCTTGTCGTAGTCATAGAGAGTGTGGAGGGTGGGGAAGACGGCGTGAACCCCTGCCTGGGTGTGCGCTGGAGGTGTGGGGTTGCCGTGGGGATAAAGGGGCGTTGTCGACAGCGCGCCGGGCTCAGCGCACTTGTTTCACCCGTGCGGTCAGTTCCTGCACCAGGTTGTACACCGACCTGTCCTCACGGATCAGGCGCGCGATCTTCGAGGTTGCGTGGATCACCGTCGTGTGGTCGCGTCCCCCGAACTCCTTGCCGATCTTCGGCAGCGACGAGTCGGTCAGCTCGCGCGAGAGGTACATCGCGACCTGCCGTGGATAGACGATGTTCTGGGAGCGCTTGTCGCCGCAGAGCTCGTCGAGCGAGAGTCCGAAGCGCTCCGCGACGAGGTCCTGGATCCGCTTGATCGAGACCTGGGCCGCCTCGCCCTGAGGAAAGACGTCCCTGAGCACGTCCTGCGAGAGGTCGGCCGACATGGCGCGTCCGGTCAGGGACGAGAACGCGACGACGCGGGTGAGCGCACCCTCGAGCTCGCGGATATTCGTCGAGACGCGGCCGGCGATGAACGTCAGCACCTGCGGGTCCGAGACGTGGATGCCGTCGGTCTTGACCTTCTTGCGCAGGATCGCGATGCGCGTCTCGAGGTCGGGAGGCTGGATGTCGGTGATCAGCCCCCACTCGAACCGCGACCGCAGCCGCTCCTCGAGCGTCGCGATCTCGCGCGGCGGCCGGTCGCTCGACATGCAGATCTGCGAGCCGGCCTCGTAGAGCGAGTTGAACGTGTGGAAGAACTCCTCCTGGATCCGCTCTTTGTGCTCGAAGAACTGGACGTCGTCGATCAGGAGCACGTCGTAGGTGCGGTAGCGCTGCTTGAAGCCCTCGATCCGTTTGTCGCGCAGCGAGTTGATGAAGTCGTTCATGAACGTCTCGCTCGTGACGTAGCGCACCGAGAGCTCGCTCGAGTGCTCGCCGACGTACTGCGCGACCGCCTGGAGGAGGTGCGTCTTGCCGAGACCGGTGCCGCCGTAGATGAAGAGCGGGTTGTACGCCTGGGCGGGCGCCTCGGCGACCGCCAGCGCGGCCGCGTGCGCGAAGCGGTTCGACGAGCCGATCACGAACGAGTCGAACGTGTACTTCGGGTTCATCCCACCCGTGTCCGCGCGCGAGGGCAGGCGCGGCTGCTCGATCGCCGGCACGACGTCGCCGTTCGCGTCGGCGACAGCCGGCGCGGTGTCGAGTTGCTCCGACACGCGCAGCCGCACGTCGCGCTCGGCGCCGGTGACATCGCGGACCGCTGCGCCGATCAGGCCAAGGAAATGGCCCTCGATCCATTCTCGCGTGAAGTCGTTCGGAACGGCGAGAACGAACGCGCCCTCGCTCAGCTCCGAGCCGCCGACCTCACCGAACCAGGTGCGGTATGTCGTCTCGTTGAGCGCCCCCCTGAGCCGACTGGCGACCTCGCTCCACAGGCTCTCGGCAGTCAGCTCGGTTTGGTGCTCCAACGCGGCGGCGCGCTCCTTTCAACAGGCTCGGATTGGCGAGCATAAACAGCGTGCGTTGTGGAAGCAAAAGGCGCGAATTTGCAGGGAGTTTCGGGGTTCCACACCACTCTCCACATCTGTGGAAACAGATCGTCTCGCACCCCTCTTCCGCCTCGTTTGCAGCCTGTTCTTCTGTGGAGAACCCGGTGGATGAAGCCTCATCTATACTGGCTTTCGCTGTCCCCCTTCGGGGGGAAATTTTCGTCTCACCCCCACTGGAAGCACGTGAAGCGGACCTACCAGCCCAACGTTCGACGCCGAAAGCGCAAGCACGGTTTTCGCGCTCGCATGTCGACGCGCGCCGGTCGCGTGATCCTGAAGCGTCGCCGCGCGAAGGGCCGCAAGCGGCTGTCGGCGTAGGCTCCGACGTCATGAAGCGATCGAACCGCCTGTCCCGGTCGCGGGACTTCGACGCCGTCTACCGACACGGCCGCTCAGCCTCCACCCGCTTCCTCGTTCTCTACTGGTTCCCGCAGGAGGAGCCCGGCGAGCCCCGCTTCGGCTTCTCGGTTCCGCGCGCGGTCGGCGACTCGGTGACGCGGAACCGGATCAAGCGGCAGCTCCGCGAGGTCTGGCGCTCGCGGCTCGAGCACGTCGGGCCGGGCCGCGATTACGTGCTGATCGTCCGCCCGGGCCTGCCCGAGGCGGTCGAGGCGAACGGGTTCGAGTGGCTCGGCGCGCGCGTCGACGAGGTCATGGAGAAGGCGACATGAAGAGAACCCGCGCAGACTCCGCGCTTCGCGCTCCGCTGCACGCTGTGATTGACGCGGCCCTCACCTCGAGGAGTAGGACGCTCATCCGCGCTCCCAGATATGTGGGAATCGGTCTCGTGCTCGTCTATCGGGTCACGCTCGGCGCGCTCTTCCCCGCGTCGTGCAAGTACCACCCCTCGTGCTCGCAGTACGCGCTCAACGCCTTGCGGCAGAAGGGACTCGTGTATGGCTCGCTCCTCGCCGGCTGGAGGCTGCTCCGCTGCAATCCGTGGAGCCGCGGAGGCTACGACCCCGTCCGATGATCCTCGCGAGCTTCCTCACACCGCTCGAGCATCTGCTCAAGCACGTCCTCTACTGGCTGCACGCCACTGTCGGCCTGCCCTGGGCGTGGTCGATCGTGGCCCTGACGGTGATCGTCCGCATGATCCTCGTCCCGCTGACCGTCCGGCAGATCCACTCGATGCAGTCGCTGCAGCGCCATGCGCCGGAGATGAAGGCGATCCAGCAGAAGTACAAGAACGACAAGCAGAAGCAGAACGAGGAGTTGATGAAGTTCTACAAGGAGAACAACATCAACCCGGCCGCCTCGTGCCTGCCGATGGTGGCGCAGTTCCCGGTCTTCATCGCCCTCTACTACGTGCTGCGGAACTTCGCGAAGCACCCGCCCGCAGGCGATCTCTCCTGGCTCCACTTCATCCCGTCGATCGCGGCTCACACGACGACCAACTGGGGCGGCTACGTCCTGCTCGTCGTCTACGTGGCGAGCCAGATGGCGTCCACGCTGTACATGTCCGCGACGATCGACAAGACGCAGCGGATCCTGTTCCTGCTGATGCCGCTGGTGTTCGTCTTCGTCGTGGCGCGCTTCCCGACCGGGCTCGTTCTCTACTGGATGACGACGAACCTCTGGACCGTCGGCCAGGGGCTGATCACGCGGCGCCTGGTGCCGAAGACCGCGGCTCCCGCGCCCTCGTTCTTCGGCTCGCGCTCGCAGCCGAAACGCGGTCCGGGTGACGACGGCGGCGACGGAGCGCGGCGGAAACCCGAGGCTCCGAAGCCCACACCGGCCGCGAAGCAGCCCCAGCCCCAGGCGCCGCGGCGCGTCAAGCGGAAGAAGAAAGCGCGGCGGTGACGGACGAGATCGTCGTCGAGGCGACGGGCGAGACCGTCGGCGAGGCGAAGTGGGCGGCGCTTCGGGAGCTCGAGCAGCGCGCCCCGGGATTGGACAAGGCGGCGGTCAAGTTCGAGGTGGTGTCCGAGGGCGAGCGGGGGCTCCTGGGTGTCGGCTACGCGCCGGCGCGCGTGCTCGCGATGCTGCCGGCGGAGGCGGTCGCCGAGTCCACCGAGCCGGTCGACGAGTCGCCACTCGCGGCCGATGTGCGCGCGCTCGTGCGGCGGATCTCGGAGGCGATCGGCGTCCACTGCCGCGTCGAGGTCGACGAGGACGAGGAATCGGTGACGGTGACGTGCAGCGGCCACGAACTCGGGATGCTGATCGGGCGGCACGGGCAGACGATCGACTCGGTGCAGTACCTGCTCAACGCGATCGTCTTTCGCACCTACGGCGACGCTCGCAAGGAGGTGGTCGTCGATGCGGCCGGCTACCGCGAGCGGCGGCGTGAGACGCTGGAGGCGCTGGCGGTGCGGAGTGCCGAGCAGGCGCTGCGGCACCTCGAGCGCGTCGAGCTCGACCCGATGACCGCGGTTGAGCGCAAGGTCGTCCACGTGCGCCTGAAGGAGTTCGAAGGCGTCGAGACCGCCTCCGAGGGCGCTGAGCCCAACCGCTACGTCGTCGTCAGCCCGACCGCGCAGCGGTCTGTCCGCGACAGCGGACCAGTGGAGGGGGTACGGGGGAACCGGGAGGTTCCCCCGGGGACCTGAGCGAAGGCTCGGACGAGGTTCTGAGCCGCTGGCTCGCAGCGGTCGTCTCGACCCCCGGGCTGACTGCGCTCGAGGGCGAGGAGGCGCGCCGCGTGCTGCTCGAGGACTCACTCCGCGCCGTCGGGCTCGTCCGCCGGTTCGAGGGGCCGATCGTCGACGTCGGTTCCGGCGGCGGCGCGCCGGGGATTCCGCTTGCGAGCGCGCTGCCCGAGCGGGAGGTGACGCTGCTGGAGGCGGAGCGGCGCAAGTGCGACTTCCTCGAGCGCTGGGCGCCTCCGAACGCGCGCGTGGTCTGGGGTCGCGCGGAGGAGCAGGAGACGGACGCGTTCGGGGTCGCCGTGGCGAAGGCACTGGCCCGTCCGCCGGTCGCGGCCGAGTGGTGCCTCCCGCTCGTCCGGCCCGGCGGCGCGGCGATCCTGTTCGTCGGTGCGAGCGCAGACGTCGAAGCGGTTGCGTTCGTGAGCGAGCGGATCGGCGGCGGCCCGCCCGAGGAGCAAGACGGACTGCTCGTGCTGCCGAAGCTCGGCCCGACGCCTGCGGGCTTCCCGCGGAGAGCCGGCATGGCGAGGAAGCGTCCGCTCGCCTGACTGCGCCCCGCCTCACGGTTGTGCATAAGCGCATTTGCGCTGGGTCGGGGCTCCGTTTCCACACGCCGCAAGTTCGGCGGTCGGGACGTGTCAGATGCATGACCACACCGATCCGACCGCGCCCGCCTACGAGGGCCGCGTCCGGTCCCGCCTCTACGCTGGACGGGTGCCCGGGCGGATCTATGCCGTTGCCAACCAGAAGGGCGGCGTCGGCAAGACGACGACCGCGATCAACCTCGCCGCGTGTCTCGCCGAGGCCGGCCAGAGCGCGCTTGTCGTCGACCTCGACCCGCAGGCCAACGCGACCTCCGGGCTCGGGGAGCGCGCGAATGGCACCTCGAGCTACGACCTGCTCGACGGCGCGCCGCTCGCGGAGCTGGTGCGCCCCACCCGCTTCCCCAACCTCCACCTCGTGCCGGCGAGGCGCGACCTGGCGGGGGCCGTCGTCGAGCTCGCGCGCCGCGACGACGGCGAGCGGTTCCTTGCGCAAGCGCTCGCGTCGGGAACCGAGGGCTACCGCTTCGTCTTCCTCGACTGTCCGCCCTCGCTCGGGCCGCTGACCGTGAACGCGCTCGCGGCGGCCGACCGCGTGCTCGTGCCGGTGCAGGCGGAGTACTACGCGCTCGAGGGTCTGACGCAGCTGCTCGAGTCTGTCGAGCTGATCCGCCGCCGACTCAACCCACGGCTCGGGATCGGCGGAGTCCTCTTGACGATGGTGGACGGCCGGACGCGACTCGCGGCCGACGTCGAGGCCGAGGTGCGGCGCCACTTCGGTGGTCTCGTGTTCAAGCAGTCGGTGCCCCGCTCGGTGCGGCTGGCCGAGGCGCCGAGCCACGGGCTGCCGGCGATCGCCTACGACGCGCATTCGGCCGGCGCCGACGCGTACTGGAAGGTGGCGATGGAGCTTGTCGAGCGCGCCTAGCCGGCGAGGCCTCGGCCGCGGGCTCGAGGTCCTGATCGGCGGTGTCGAATCCGCCGGAGCAGAGCTCGTCGAGCTCCCTGTCGACGCGATCCACCCCAATCCGCGGCAGCCGCGACGCCGCTTCGAGGCGGAGCCGGCCTCCGGTCTGACGGAGTCGATCCGCGCCCAGGGCGTGATCCAGCCGCTACTCGTCCGGCCGCGGTCGGCGGGCGGCTACGAGCTGATCGCGGGCGAGCGCCGCTGGCGCGCGGCGCGCGAGGCCGGTGTGGCGAGCGTCCCGGCCGTGGTGCGCGAGGCGGACGACCGCGACACGCTCCTGCTCGCGCTGGTCGAGAACGTCGCGCGCGAGAACCTGTCCGCGGTCGAGGAGGCCCGTGCCTACGCCGTGCTTCTGGACGAGTTCGGGCTCTCGCTCGGCGAGGTATCCGAGCGAGTCGGTCGCTCGAAGCCCTCTGTCTCGAACCGCGTCCGCCTGCTCGAGCTACCCGACGACGTGCTGAAGATGGTCGAGCGCGGCCAGCTCAGCGAAGGCCACGCCCGCGCCGTCCTGTCCGTGCCCGATCACGAGGGCAGACGGCGGCTGGCAGCGGAGATCGTCAGGAAGGGCCTGAGCGTCCGCGCGGCCGAGCAGCGCGCCCGCTGGGCCGGGGCCAGGACGAAGCCGCGCCGCAAGGGCACGACCGTCGACCCCGCCCTCGCCGCCCGGGTGCGCGCCTCCCTCGAGCGGCTCACCGGCTTCGGTGTCAAGGTCGTCGCGGGCCGCGTCGAGATCCGCTTCGCCGACGAGCACGAGCTCGAGGATCTCGCCGACGCCCTCGAGCGATCGACGTCGAGCTGACGACCGAAGCGGGGCTCGAAGATGGGCGATCGTGGATTCGAACCACGGACCTCCGCCTTATCAGAGCGGCGCTCTAACCAACTGAGCTAATCGCCCGCAACGGGCGCCCAGTGTAGCGCCTTGCCTCCGGGGCTAGGCGCCGCTTGCCGGCGCCGCCCCTCAGGACGCGCGGCTCTGCTGCGCGTCCGTCTGCAATGACCGGTCGACACGCGCGAATCGAGACCCACGCTCGTAGGCGCCGCTTGCCGGCGCCGCCCTCGGGACGCGCGGCTCTGCCGCGCGTCCGTCTGCAACGACCGGTCGACACGCGCGAATAGCGACCCGCGCTCCTAGTGGACGAGCGTCGTGCGGCGGAGGTACTCCTCCACCGCGAGCAGGAACGAGCGATCCTGGGCGAGCTCGGTCAGCGTGCCTTTGGTCTGGTCGTCCAGCTCCTGGTCGTGTGCGAGCTCGCTGAGGAAGCTCGGGAGCCCGCCGTTCTGCGACAAGGCCGCCATCTTCAAGAAGATCTTTCTCGCGTCGTCGTCCTGTGAAATCGCTTCGAGCGACTCGAGGTCCTGGAGCCAGAGCCCGTGCATCTCGAAGGTTCAACGCCGCCGCCCTCACGGCGGATACGGCCGAGGTTTCGGGCTGGAGGCCTGAGCTAACATGGGTCCCGAGGCCGATGATGCAGGAGATGGTCATCTACGGAGTCAGCTTCGACCTGGTCGGCAAGCAGCCGATTGTCCTCCTGAAAACGGCCGACGGGAACAAGTTCCTCCCGATCTGGATCGGCCACCCCGAAGCCGCTGCCATCCTGATGAAGCTCCAGAGCCAGGCCCCGCCGCGCCCGATGACGCACGACCTCGTCACCGACATGCTGGAGCAGCTCGGCGCCCAGGTCGTCCGGATCACGGTCACCGAGCTGCGGGAGAACACTTTCTACGCGCAGATCACCGTCCAGCTCGACGGCTCCGAGATCGAGGTCGACTCCCGGCCCTCCGACGCGATCGCGCTCGCGATCCGCGCCGACGCTCCGATCTTCGCCGCCGACCGGGTGATCGAGGAGTCGGCGATCGAGTTCGAGGGCGAGGAGGTGACCGAGGAGGAGATCGAGGAGAAGGTCACCGAGTTCAAGCAGTTCCTCGACCAGGTCACCCCCGACCAGTTCGCGGTCGAGGGCGAGGAGGAAGAAAGCTAGGACTCGCGGCGGGTGACCTCGCGCTTCGTGAGGTCGAGGATCTCGCCGAACAGCTCCTCGAGGCCCTCCTGCGAGAGCGGCCCTCGGTTCGCCCGCGAGAGGTACTTCAGCATCCACTCCTCCCGCTCCGGGTCGACGAAGTCGATCCCGCGCGACTCCTTGTACTCCTTGATCCGCGCGACGAGCTGGAGGCGCTTGTTGATCGCGTCGACGATCGCGCGATCGGTGTCGGAGATCTGCTGGCGCAGTTGGCGGATGAGGGGATCGTCCACGTCGGCAGGTTACGCGTAGACGTACACGGGCTCGCCCAGCCACATGCTCGAGTAGACCCGCTGCGCCGCCCACATCGGGATCCGCACGCAGCCGTGCGAAGCGGGGTACGGAGGAACCGACGGGTAGCCGTGGACGGCGAAGCCCCGCAGGAAGTACGACGGGTAGTAGAGCACCCAGTCGAAGCCGGTCACGCGCCGGTAGACGTGCCAGAGGCCGACCGGGGTGTTGCCGGTGGCCCCCGTGGAGACGTGCACGACGAGCGCCACCTTCCCGGCGCGCACCTCGAACAGGACTTGGCGGCCCTTGTCGATCTCGACGTGGTTGCCCGGGAAGCGCGCGGCCGGGACGGTCGCGTTGAAGATCCGCTGCCAGAGGCCTGCGTCCAAGCGGCCGGTGCGGGTGAGGCCGTGCACCTTTTGGAAGGCGAGCACCGCCTCGTAGGTGTCCCCGCCGAAGTGGGAGTCGATCCCGCGAAGCGCGTAGTGCATTGCCGCGAGCCGCTGCTCGAGCGTGAGGACGCTTGGACCCGTCGCGCCGAGCTGCAGCTGCGGGACGACGACCGTGGTCCGGAGCAGATGGCGCGCGCCGAGGTAGCCGGCGGCGGGCACGGCGACGACCACTGCCCGCAGCGTCGCCGCGCGGGAGGTGCCGAGGGGGATCCGGACCGACATGCCGCGGAACGTGTCGACGACGAGGCGGTCGCCCCGGAAGATGCGGACCCGCAGGCGACCCGCGGCCGCCGGCCGGAGCCGGGCGACGAGCGCGAGCGGCTTGCCGACGGCGCTCGAGCCGGCGAAGGACGCCGTCAGCAGCGGGTGGACGAGCACCGAGACGGGCTCGGACGCGGTCTCCGCGGTACGCGCGACGTACGGGCCGGGGCTCCGCAGGCGCCTGAGCCGGAGCCGAAAGGAGCCGTCCGCGCTCGTGCGGCCGACCGCGAGCTCACGCTGGGCGCTGTATACCGCCACGGGCTCGTCCGGGAGGGCCGTGCCGGTGAAGGTCAGCGGCTTGCCGAAGGTGCCTCTGGGCGGCGCGGCGAGGGAGAGGCCCACGGCGCGGAGCGGGGCCTGCGCCTGCGCCGTCTCGCCGTCGGCGGCGGTCGCGGTCACCGTCGCCGTCCACGAGCCCGCGGCGTAGACGTGCTGGACGATCGCGCCGTCGGCCACGGTGCCGTCGCCGAGATCCCAGTGATACGAGACCGCGTCGCCGGACGCCGTCAGGGTGACGGTCAGCGGCGCCGCGCCCGCCGCGGGTGTGGCCGTTGCGGATACGGCCGGAGGCGTCGCCGCGGCGCGGGGGACGAGTGCGAGGGCGAGAACGCAGGCGGCGATCGCGCGACGCACGGACGGGAGCATACGGCGAGGTCAGGTCGTCAGCACGTAGAGCAGCGCGACCGAATTGAAGAACCCGTGGACGATCATGCCCGGGTAGACGCTGTCGGTCCGCATGCGGACGTAGGCGAGGCCCGCGCCGAAGGGGACGAGCACGAGCAGCCCCTCGACGAGTCCGTGCGCGAGCCCGAACGTGATCCCGACGACGACAATCGCCAGCACGCGGCCGTACGGCTCCAGCAGCCGGAAGCCGACGCCGCGGAAGGTCAGCTCCTCGATCACCGGCGCGACGAGCGCGATCACGACGAAGTTCGCCGCGTACGGCCCCGCGTACTTGGGATCCCAGTGCGTCGGGGTCAGGCCCTGCTCGGTGCTCGGGCTCTCGGGTAGCGGCAGCCGCGAGATGACGAACGACCAGACGTAGATCCCGACGACGAGGGCGAGGCAGAGCGCCGCCGCGTCGTGCCACGACTCCGGCCGCCGCAGCGCGAAGAGGTCCTCGGTGTCGACGGCGGCGATTGCGTAGACGAAGGCGAAGAAGACGCCGTAGAAGAGCAGGCCCGAGAGCGCGCTCGAGTAGAGGTAGAGCGAGTCGCGGTCGCCGCGGCCCGCGGTGTCGGTGAAGCGGACGACGTAGTTGCCCGCGGCCAGTGCGCCGACGACGACGAACCAGGCGACGACCCGCCCGGTGCCGAAGCGCGTCACAGTAGCCCCCGGACCGCGTCGGCGAGCGGCGCCGGCCGGAACTGCATCCCCGCCGCGCGGGCTCCCTCCTCGTCCGCTTCGCTGTCGCCGACGTGGAGCGCGCGCTCGGCAAGGACACCGAGCCGTTCGAGCGCTGCGCGGAAGACGGCGGGATCTGGCTTCGGCGCGCCCGCTTCGGCCGAGGTGAACGCCGGCAGGTGGAGGCCGAGCCGCCGGAGGTGCTCGTGCAGGCCGACGTCCCAGTTCGAGACCACGGCGAGCCGGAGCCCGCGGGCGGCAAGCGCCTCGACGGCCTCGACCGCGCCGGGGAGCGGCTCGAACTCGAGCGCCTCCACGTACGGCCGCGCGAACTCGGCCGGATCGAGCTCCGCGTCCGCCGCCTCGAGGAAGACCTGGGCGCAGTCGCGACGCAGCAGCGCGAGCGTCGCCTCGTCACGGCCCTCGTGCGAGCGCTCGACGTAGTACGCCATCTCGGCCCGGAACGCCGCCTCGATCTGCTCGCGCGTGCGCTCGATCCCGTGCGCGCGCAGCGCGTCCGCCAGGGCCGGAAGGGGATCGCGGAGGGTCAGAAGCGTGCCGTAGGCGTCGATCGTGACGGCGTCGACGCTCACGGCGCCGGAATCATAGAGTCCGGCCGATGCCGCGCTACTTCACTCCCGACGAGGCGAACGCCGCGCTGGACGACGTCCGCCCGCTCGCCGAGCAGATGGTCGAGCGGCGCCGCGCGATGCTCGCGGCGCAGGCGAAGGAGGAGGAGCTCGGCGCCCGCATCGCCGGCGACGGCGGCGGGATCGATCCGGGCGAGCCGGCCCGCGCGGAGGAGGCGGTCGAGCAGGAGATGCAGGCGATCGCCGAGCTCGTCGACGAGATTCAGGAGCGCGGGGCGCAGGTGAAGGATCTCGACACCGGCCTGCTCGACTTCCCGTCGCTCCGGGACGGACGCGAGGTGCTGCTCTGCTGGCGCGTCGGCGAGGACCGGATCCGCTACTGGCACGAGCTCGACGGCGGCTTCGCCGGCCGCCGTCCGCTGTGAGCCGCGCCGGACCTTCTCTCGAGCTCGACCACGTCCTGATCGCTGTCCACGACCTCGCGGCCGCGGCGGCCGAGCTCGAGGCAGGTCACGGCCTCGCCTCGATCGAGGGCGGGCACCACCGCGGCTGGGGCACGCAGAACAGGATCGTCCCGCTCGGCGAGACGTACCTCGAGCTGATCGCGGTCGTGGACGCCGAAGAGGCCGCCGGGAGCGACTTCGGACAGTGGGTGACGCGCGCAGCCGACGGGGCGCCGCTCGGGTGGGCGGTTCGCACAGATGACCTCGACGCTGTCGCCGGCGCGCGCGGCCTGGCGGTGTGGGAAGGCTCCCGCCCGGCCCCGGGCGGCGAGGTGCTGCGCTGGCGCGGCGCCGGCAGCGAGCAGGCGGCCGCCGCGCCCTGCCTTCCCTTCTTCATCGAATGGGGCTCGGGCGCGACGTTCCCGGGGCGCTCCGGCGACCGCCCCGCCGGCGCGAGTGGAATTACGCGGGTGGAGCTCCGAGGCGACCCGGCGCGGCTCGACGCCTGGCTCGGCGACCACGCGCTGCCGATCGAGATCCGGCCGGGAAGCCCGGCGGTGACGGCCGTCGTCGTGCAGAGCCCACGCGGCGCCGTCCGCATTCCCGGCTGAGGAACCCGAGCCGACCCGTCGAAGAGGTCACGGCCATGCCCCTCTGGCACCGCGTCGTCATCGCGGCAGGCGTCTTCGTCGCCGTCAGCATCGTCGCCCGCATCGTCGACTGGCGGCTGGGGAAGCGCCCGCTGCCGCCCGAGGCGTTCACGCGCTACCGCATCCTGCGGCGCAGCGTCACGACCGTGATCCTCGTCGTCGGCTTCTTCTCCGCGCTGCTCGTGATCCCGCAGGTGCGTGCGGTCGCGGGTGGCCTGCTCGCCTCGTCGGCGGTGCTCGGCGTGATCATCGGCTTCGCGTCCCAGCGCACGCTCGGGAACTTCGTCGCCGGTCTCCTGATCGCGCTCAGCCAGCCGCTGCGCCTCGGCGACCGCGTCGTCGTCGCCGACGCGGAGGGTGTCGTCGAGGAGATCGGCCTGACCTACACCTTCATCCGCACCCAGGACGAGGCGCGCGTCGTGATTCCGAACGAGAAGCTGGCCTCGGATACCATCCGCAACTCCACGATTCGCAGCCGAGAGAAGGTCGCTCAGATCACCGTCCAGGTTCCGCTTTCCGTCGATCTCGGCGCCGTCGTCGAGCGGCTTCGCGAGCTGATCGCCTCCGAGCGGGACCCGCACGTGTTCGTCAGCGGGCTCGACGGCAACGCGACGATCACGCTGCGCGCGCGGGCCGCCGACGAGGACGCCGCCCAGCGCCTCGAGCGCGACCTCCGCCTGCGCGTGCACGAGCTCCTGCGGGCGGAGGGCGTGTACGCATGACCCCTCCGCCGAGGGGTGGCCGCTCTGCCGGCTCGGATGCGTGGATCGCCGCCCGGCGCCGCAAGCGCCGCCGCAACCGGATGAAGCATCGGCGCAAGCGCACCGCGCTCGTTGTCGCCGTCTTCATCGTCGTCCCGCTCGTTGTGCTCGTCGCCGCCGGGATCGGCGGCACCGCCGCCTTCCGCGCGAGCTGCGACCTCGACGCGCTGCGGCCCGTCGGCATCGGCCAGAACTCGTTCGTCTACGCGGCCGACGGCTCCGTCCTCGGCGCGATCCCGGCCGAGCGGAACCGCACGCCTGTCTCCCGCTCCGAGATCAGCCCGTGGATGCCGGCTGCGACGATCGCGATCGAGGACCGCCGCTTCTACCAGCACGGCGGCGTCGACTACGAGGGAATCTTCCGGGCCCTCGTCGCAGACATCCGCGCGGGCAAGGTCGTCCAGGGCGGCTCGACGATCACGCAGCAGCTCGTCCGCAACCTCTACATCTCGAAGGAGAAGACGGTCAAGCGGAAGGTGGTCGAGGCCTGCCTCGCGATCAAGCTCTCCCGTCACTGGTCGAAGAACCGGATCCTGACGGCGTACATGAACCAGGTCTACTACGGCAACCACGCCTACGGGATCGAGGCCGCTGCCGAGACGTACTTCTCCAAGTCCGCGAAGGAGCTGACGCTGGCAGAAGCGGCACTGCTCGCCGGCCTGCCGCAGGCGCCGTCGGTCTACGACCCGTTCCACCGGCCGGCGGACGCCCTGCGCCGTCGCGACGACGTGCTGCGGGCGATGCTCGCGAACGGCGCGATCACCTCGACGCAGTACGTGGACTCGCTCGAGCAGCGGAACCTCCATCTCAAGGCCGGCCGGCGCTACACCCGCATCCGCGAGCCGTACTTCTTCACCTACGTCGAGGACCAGCTGCAGCAGGAGTACGGCGCGAACACCGTCCGGTCGGGCGGACTGAAGGTGTACACGACGATCGACCCGCGGCTGCAGCGTGCGGCGAACTCCGCGATCAAGCGCGTCCTCTACTACAGCAGCGACCCGTCTTCGGCGATCGTCGCGATCGACCCGCGGAACGGCGCCATCCGCGCGATGACAGCGGTCACACCGGGCCGCAAGGGCAACAAGTTCAACCTCGTCTCGCAGGCGCGGCGCCAGCCTGGCTCGACGTTCAAGGTCGTCGTCCTGACGACGGCGGTCTCGCTGGGGATCAACCCGAGCACGACCCAGTACCTCTCGGCGCCGCTGCACTACCAGCCGGATCCGACCTGCAACGCGAGCGACCCCAACTGCGCCTGGGACGTGCAGACCTACGACCACACCTACCTCGGCACGACCTCGATCGAGAACGCGACCGTCCACTCCGACAACACCGTCTTCGCGCGGCTGATCCTCGACGTCGGCCCCGGCAAGGTCGTGAAGATGGCGTACCGGCTCGGCGTGCGCTCCTCGCCGCTCGACGCCGTCCCGTCGCTGACGCTCGGCTCGATCGGAGTCTCGCCGCTCGAGATGGCGTCGGTCTACGCGACGCTCGCCGCGGGCGGCGTGTACTCGAAGCCGATGGCGATCCGGCGGGTCGTGCTCGCGAACGGAAAGACGGACACCGAGGCGGGCTGGGGCAAGTCGCACCGGGAGCGCGTCGTCTCCGACGGCGTGGCGTACACGGTGACCCAGGTGCTCGAGCAGAACATGCTTCACGGCACCGGCGTCGGCGCCTATTTCGGCCGCACCTCGGCGGGCAAGACGGGGACGACCGACAACTACGCCGACGCGTGGTTCTGCGGCTACGTGCCGCAGCTCGAGGCCACCGTCTGGATCGGCTATCCGAAGGCGGAGATCCCGATGCTGAGCGTGCACGGGATCGCGGTCTCCGGACCGACGTTCCCTGCGCAGATCTGGCGCTACTTCATGGAGTCGGCGATCGGCAACGCGCCGGTGCTCGACTTCGCGGCGCCGAAGGTGGAGCCGGTGTGGGTGCCGTTCCACGGCCAGTACGAGTTCGGCGGCGCGTCGGGCGGCTACTCGTCGTCCTCGGGGAGCGCGAGCCCGGTTCCCGCGGCGACGACCGGGGGCACTGCGCCCGCACCGGCGCCGACGATCGAGACGGTCGCGTCCTCGCCCGCTCCGGCACCGGCACCGGCTACCGCGCCGGCGCCGACGACCGCTCCCGCCCCGCCTCCGCCTCCACCGCCGACCGAGGCGCCGCCGCCCACCTCGCCGCCCGAGGGCCAGGCGGTGACGCCCTGAACCAGGGGTCCTAGGGCGGCGCCGGCACGCGGCGCCTAGAGCGGTCGGTATCAGGTCGCGCGTGTCGACCGGTCATTTCGGACGGAGGCCGGTCGTCGTGCCGGCGACCGACGCCGTCGGCGGCGGAAGCGTCGCCGTGTCCACGGTCGTGGGCGGCGGTTCGGTCGTCGGCAGGGGCACGGTCGTGGGCGCAAGGGTGGTCGCCGCCGGAGCGGTCGTCGGTGGCTTCGGCTTCTTCCGCTCGGTCGTGGTGGGCGCCGTCGAGGCGGGCGGAGCGGCCGTAACGACCGAGGCAGTCGTGGCGGTCTTGAGCTCCGGCAGCGTCCGCTTGGCGATCGTCGGCAGCGGGGACGACGTGTCGACCGCCGGCGTCTTCGTCTGCGTGAGGGCGAAGGCCACGGCGATGCCGCCGGCGGCGAGCAGTGCGAGGACGGCCGCGATCGCCGCGGCGGATCGGCGCCGGCGATGCGACGGTGGCGGCGGTGCGGAGGCGGCGAGGACCTGCGTCACGTCCGCGTCCTCGGCGACGGGGACCGCGCTCGACGCCGTCGGCACGACCCCGAGCGCGTCGAGGAGCGCACGCCCGTCCTGCGGCCGCGCTCCCGGATCTTTGGCGAGCGCCGTGCTGACGAGCGCCGCGAGGCTGGGCGGGGGATCGTCGCGGAACCACTCGAGCGGCGGCGGCGCCTCGTGGCGATGCATGGCCACGAGGTCCATCGGCTGCTCGGCCTCGAACGGCAGCCGGCCGGTCAGCATCCGGAACAGGATCACGCCGAACGAGTAGACGTCGCTCGCCGGGGACGCCGGCTCGCCTGCGGCCTGCTCCGGCGAGATGTACGCCGCCGTGCCGAGCACCGTGCCCGCCTCGGTGAGCGTCCCGCCCGCGCCGAGGCGCGCGATCCCGAAGTCGGCGATCTTCGCCCTGCCCTCGGCGTCGAAGAGCACGTTTGCGGGCTTCAGGTCGCGATGGACGAGCCCGCGCGCGTGGGCGTGGGCGAGACCGGCCGCGAGCTCGGCGGCGATTCGCTCGGTGTCCTCGTCGGGTAGCGGCCGGCCGGATGCGAGCCGGCTCTCGAGCGTGCCGCCGGGGAGGTACTCGAGCACCATGTACGGGCGCCCTTCCGCCTCGCCGTAGTCGTACAGCTGCGTGATGTTCGGGTGCGCGAGGGCGGCGGCCGCGCGCGCCTCGCGGTCGAAGCGTGCGCGGTCGGCGTCGGGCGCGAGGAGCTTCAGCGCGACACGCCGCTCGAGCTCCTGATCCTCTGCGCGCCAGACCTCGGACATGCCGCCTTTTCCGAGCAGCGAGTCGAGTCGGTAGCGCCCCCGAATGAACATCTCTGCCACCCCAGATAACGTTATGCGCCGATCGTGGCCGCGTTACTCACCGTCGGCGAGGCGCAGGCGCGCGTGATGGAGCGCGTCCGCCCGCTCGCGCTCGAGTCCGTCCCGGTCGCTGCCGCCGCCGGGCGGATTCTGGCCGAGCCGGCACTGGCGGCCGTCGACCTGCCGCCGTTCCCGAGCTCGGCCATGGACGGTTTTGCCGTGCGCGCGGCCGATCTGCCCGGGCGGCTACCGGTCGTCGCGCGGATCGCGGCGGGGCGGCCCGCGGAGCGTGAGCTCGGGCAGGGCGAGGCGATGGGGATCGCCACCGGCGGCGTCGTGCCCGAGGGAGCGGACGCTGTCATCCCCGTGGAGTATGTTGTCATTAATGACAACGAGATCGATGTGGAAAAAGCTCCGGAGGTGGGCGCGAACGTGCGCCCGCGCGGTGGTGACGTGTGTGCGGGCGAGGTGGTCGTGCCGGCGGGCGTGCGCCTCGGTGCGGCGGCGATCGGCGCGTTGGCCGCAGCCGGCATCGCCGACGTGCGCTGTGCCCGCCGCCCGCGCGTGGCCGTGCTCACGACCGGAACCGAGCTCGCCCGCCCGGGTGAGGCGCTCGCTCCGGGCCAGGTCTACGAGGCGAACGGCGCCATGCTCGCGGCCGCGATCGCCTCCGCCGGCGGTCTCCCTGAGTTGCTGCCGGCCGCCGAAGACACCGAGGAGGCGCACCGGCGCGCGCTCGAGCGCGGCCTCGAGGCCGACGTCCTCGTCACGTCGGGCGGCGTCTCGGTCGGGCCGCACGACCTCGTGCGCCGCGTCGAGGCGGAGCTCGGCGTCGAGGAGGTGTTCTGGCGCGTCGCCGTGAAGCCCGGGAAACCGGTCTCGTTCGGCGTGCGCGGCGACACGCTCGTCTTCGGGCTGCCGGGCAATCCGGTGTCCTCGCTGGTCGGCTGCGAGCTCTTCGTCAAACCGGCGCTGCTCGCACTCCAGGGGGCCGCCGAGCCGTTGCCGCGGTTCGAGCAGGGGCGCCTGGCGCGCGCAGTGCGGCGGAACTCCGCCCGCGACGAGCTGCTGCGGGCGCGCTCCCGCCTGGACCAGGACGGGGTCGTGCTCGAGCCGCTCGACGGCCAGGAGTCGCACATGATCGCGCGGGCCGCCGCCGCCGACGCGCTCGTGCTTGCGCCCCTCGGCGAGGGCGAGCTGGAGGCCGGCTCGGTCGTCGGCTATCTGCCGCTGCGCGCCTAGCTGAGGTCCCCATAGAGGTTGTGAACGGCTGACGGAAACGTCCGGCCCTCCTTTGAGGCTGTGGGTCTCGCCAAAGACCACGCCCAAAGGAGGGCCAGATGCAGCTTCACGCTAACGCCAAGCTCGGACTGTCGGGCCGCTACGCGCTGGTGATGGCGGTTGAGGCTGGTGTGTCGCTGAGGGCGGCCGCGGCCGCCTTCAGCGTGTCGCCGGCGAGCGCGCACCGCTGGTGGCGCCGCTGGATCGAGAGCGGTCGGAGCGCGCAGGCGTTGCGCGATCGCTCGTGCAGGCCGTTGCGCTCGCCGCGCAGGCTCAGCGACGAGGTGGAAGCCGCGATCGTGCGGGCGCGAGAGGAGACCGGCTACGGGCCAAACCGGCTGGCCGGGCTTGTGCGCCGGGCGGCCTCGACGGTCTGGAAGGTGCTCCGACGGCGCGGGCTGACGCCGAGGCCGCGCGCGCCGAGGCCGCGCTACCGCCGCTACGAGTGGTCGCGACCGGGAGCGCTGCTGCACGCCGACGTCAAGGAACTGCCTCGCTTCGCCCAGCGCGGCCACCGGGTGACCGGCGACCGCCGCGAGCTGGCGGCGAACGTCGGCGCCGGCTACCAGTACCTGCACTGCGTGCTCGACGACCACTCGCGCTTCGTCCACGTCGAGCTGCACCCGCGCCAAGACGCCGAGACCTGCACCCGTGTGCTCGAGCGGGCACTCGCCGAGCTCGGCGAGCTCGGCCTCGAGCCGCCCGAGGCCGTGATGAGCCGACAACGCCTTCGTCTACACGAAGAGCCACCGCTTCCGAGCGCTGCTCGCCACGATCCGCGCCCGCCACATCACGATCCCGCCCTACACGCCGCGCTGGAACGGAAAGGCAGAACGCTTCATCGGCACACGCCTCAGCGAATGGGCGTACGCCCGCCCGTACGCGAACTCCGGCGAACGAGCCCGAGCCCTGTCAAGCTTCATCCGCTACTACAACCGGCACAGACCACACACCTCACTCGGAGCACGCGCTCCCATCAGCCGCGTTCACAACGTCTGTGGGGAGGACACCTAGTGCGGCCTCTCCAAACGTTTCACTGGAAACGTGGCGGGACCTCTGATCTTGGTGTCGAATCGGGATGGATGCGACCTTTGGAGGTGTCGATGCGTCCCCCGTCGGTGTTCGTGCGGCCGCTCGCCCCGTTCGAG
>WNGD01004922.1_pt1 | contig 21120 bp, 16 predicted proteins | sample 5400671 | NCBI WGS metagenome assembly WNGD01 (sample SAMN13153369, study PRJNA577476) | soil metagenome | isolation source: 40 cm soil or saprolite under grassland replicate 2 | place: USA:California | collected 2016-06-15 | reverse complement strand
GCTTCCGGGCGCGAGCTTCATCGTCAACGGCGCGACGCTTGCGAAGAACTCCGCGCTCACCTCCGCCGGCGCCGAGCTTCGCCTCGCCAACGGCGTCGCGCTGCTCGCCAAGTTCGACGGCGAGTTCGCAAGCCACTCCTCGACCTACGCCGGCACCGGCACCGTGCGATATACCTGGTGAGGCGTATGCGAACTGCGCGCTCGCGCCGCCACTTGCAGGGATGCCGCACTGGGAGTCGTTAGGGTGCAGGCAAGAATCTAATCAGTCTCAGATCCAAGACGTTTTGAGGATAACTGTTTTCGGCGCCGTCCCGCCCAAGCGATGCGATCAACGAGCAGGGCGCCGGTGAGGAATGGAGGATTTTTTGGCCTGGGATGTGACAAAAGGGTCACGGTTAAAAATCAGCCATTCAACTAGAATACGCGGGTGTTGGCAGGGGCATCGCGATGAAAAAGCGAATTGTGATCGCGCTTTTGGCTACTTCCTTTGCCGCCGGGACATCGTTCGCGGCGGACTGGCCATTCGCAGCACCACCGCAGCTCTCCCGTGCGGGTTCTCTCCCTGTCGATTGGACGGGCCTCTATGTCGGAGTGAATGCCGGTTACGGTTCGACCACCGGATCGTCAACGACCGCTTTTACCGGCGCGTTTGCGGGCGGCACGACAACCCAATTCGGAATTGGGGCAACGGAGCTCAGCGGTACGAACTTGGTCGGCTCGAGCAGCCTGCGCGGCGGCATTGCCGGAGGTCAAATCGGCTCCAACTGGCAGGCCGGGATGTTCGTCTTCGGCGGCGAGGTTGACGTTCAGTGGTCAGGACAGCAGGCCACCGCCTCGGTCGTCTGTACGCCCGGCTGTATCGCCAACGAAGCCGTGAACATCAAGTTGTTTGCAACGGGGCGGGCTCGCATCGGTTTGGCCTTTGATTGGTTCCTGCCTTATGTGACAGCGGGCGGCGCGCTGGTAAGCGCGCAAGATAAGTTGACCGTGACGGTTGGAGGAATAACGGGAAATTTCAATGCGCTATCGAACAACACGGCGGGATGGACGGCAGGCGCAGGCTTCGACGTCGCACTGTCGAGCAATTGGTCAGCGCGATTCGAGTATCTTCACATCAGTACCAACAACCTCAATGCAACGGCACCCATCCCCGGTGTCCTGGGCGTGGGGACGGCAGCGGCGTCCGCCGCCGGATATCGAGACAACATCGTTCGGGCCGGCTTGAACTACAGGTTTGGTCCCCGCGGCGGCCCCGGTGTGCTTGAAGCCGCCTTTTCGCCACCCGCCTATGCGCTCAACCACGATTCGTTGCCGGACAAGTAAGACCTGCCAAACATCCAGCGGCCACGCCTGCACCTGCCGTTACAGCAGATGCCGCGCCGGAAGCTTCTTCGATTGCAATTGAGCCAAGGCCCGCTAAGTCGGGTTTATAACTTTCCGTCCGCGACAACGCGGGGCTCAAAGACGCGACGCTTTCCGCGGTCATCGTCGTCTCCTTGTCATGGAACCGTGGCCATCATTTTGGCTTTTAAGTTGCAAGGGCCAGCGGCCCGCGCTATGAAATGACGGTCTTTGACGGTCTTTGAAAGAGCGGGGTCGCGAATGCTAAACGAACAGGACCGGGCAATGCTTCTATCAGTGTGGGCATGTCTTGTTTCGGTATTTGCAATATATTTTCTCACCGGGAGCTTTTGGAAGGCGGCTCTGATTGGCGCATTCGTTGGCGGTTCGAGCTTGCTTGGGTACGGGGCGCGATGGGTATTGAAAGGCTCATTTGCCATTGCAGTTATTGCAATCGCGGTTGCGCTAGGCCTTCCCCCGCCGGATCAGTGGCTGCAATTGGTCAACGAAATGCGGGAGACGGTATTTGCCGCTAAAGCGGCAGGCTGAAGCCCTGCTCGGTGGCTGTCAACCGTTCCAGTCTGTGGCGATCCCGGATCAGCGGTGCACCGCTCAGCGCTATCTTGCCCCGACTACATGACTTGTCTGGCGCGCTTCGCGCTGTACCGCATCCGGGACACGAAACAATGAAGGCGTAAACGCCCCGATGGCCCGCCGCAACGCCGGCTGATATGCTTGTCACCCGACGGCCATTCGATGGGGACGTGCGCGATGTCCTTGATGTCCCTGCCGCGCCTCGCTTCGATCGCCGCGGCGATCGTCGTGCCCGCGACGCTCCTGCATGCCGCGGTGCCGCCGCCGGCGGAGGCTCCGGAGCGGGCCTCGCTCACGGGTCAACTCTTGATCGCCGCGCGGCACGACCGCAACGGCGCGCTCGGCATCGTCATCAATCGGCCAGTGGGGGATCGGCCCCTGGCGAGCATTCTGGAGGCGCTCGGCGAGACGGACACGGCGGTGGCGGGACAGGTGCGCATCTTCGCCGGCGGCCCGGTGCAGCCCGACATCGGCTTTGTGGTCCACAGCGCCGAATACCATCGCCCCGACACCATCGACATCGACGGCCGCGTCGCGATGACGTCGAGCCGCGAGATCCTGCGCGACATCGCCAACCATCGCGGCCCGAGCAAGAGCCTGATCGCATTCGGCTACGCCGGCTGGGGGCCGGGCCAGCTCGAGGGCGAGCTCGCCCACGGCTTCTGGTTCACGACGCCGCAAGACGCCAAGCTGGTGTTCGACGAGGACCGCGACGAGGTCTGGGACGATGCCATGAAACGCCGGACGCAGGACCTCTGACCGCAAGGGACGTCGAACGTGCCTCCGCAAGCCCTGTTCGGAATAAGTGTCGCGCTGGGCTTCCTTGCGTGGGGGATCGTCGCCGCGCAATACCTCTGGCCATACCTGCGCAGCCAACCGCGCGTCGAGGCGCTGCGCCCGCTCCTCGTCTTGCACAGCTTCCGGTTTGTCGGCTTGGCATTCCTGGTGCCCGGCGTTGTCGCGCCGGAGCTGTCAGCCGCTTTTGCGCGTCCGGCTGCCTACGGTGATCTCATCGCCGCGGTGCTCGCCCTGCTCGCGTTGGCCGCCTTGCGGAGCAAGTGGGGAATGCCCCTGGTCTGGGTGTTCAACCTGTGGGGCACCGCCGATCTCCTCTACGCTTTCTATCAGGGCAACTCCGTCGGGTTCGCACCGGGTCAGTTGGGTGCCGCCTACTTCATTCCAACCGTCATCGTACCGCTGCTCCTGATCACGCATGGGCTGATGTTCCGACTGCTGCTGCAGGGCGAGGATGTCCGCGCATCCCCATAGGCCTGTGCGGTCCGCCGAGATCAACTGACCGCGGATCGTCCGTCCTCACGCGCGCTCGGCGCGCACGCGATCGACGTCGGCCAAAGCCTTGTCCTTCTCCGCCGTCGAGATCAGCGAGGCCTTGATCCCGTTGCGGACGATCGCTGCGATCTCGTCGCGTGCGAGCCCCAACGCCTGCGCGCTGGCGCGGTAGTTCTCGCTCACATAGCCGCCGAAATAGGCGGGGTCGTCGGAATTGACCGTGACCATCAGGCCTTTGTCCAGCATGCGTCGCAGCGGATGATGGGCGAGATCGTCGACCACCCGCAGCCGCACGTTGGAGAGCGGACAGACGGTGAGCGGGACTTGCTCGCGCGCGAGCCGACCCACCAGGGCCTGGTCCTCCATGGCGCGCACGCCGTGATCGATGCGCGCAACGCCGAGCAGATCGAGCGCCTCCCAGACGTAGCTCGGCGGCCCCTCCTCACCGGCATGGGCGGTGAGAAAGAAGTCTGCGTCGCGGGCGCGCGCGAACACGCGCTTGAACTTGCCCGGCGGGTTCCCGCGCTCGGACGAATCGAGCCCGACGCCGACGATGCGGTCGCGGAACGGCAGCGCCGCGTCGAGCGTGCGCTCGGCGTCCGCCGCGTCGAGATGGCGCAGGAAGCACATGATCAGGCTTGCCGCTACGCCCAGCTCTCGCCTTGCATCGGCTACGGCGCGGGTCAGCCCTTCGACCACGGCCGCGAACGCGATGCCGCGGCACGTGTGGCCTTGCGGATCGAAGAACATCTCGACGTGGCGGACATTGTCGGCGCGCGCGCGCTTGAGATAGGCGAAGGCAAGGTCGTAGAAATCCTGCTCCGTGATCAACACCGACATGCCGAGGTAGTAGACGTCGAGAAAATCCTGCAGGTTGCGGAACCGATAGGCCTGCCGCACCGCGTCGACCGACGCATACGGCAGGCGGATGCCGTTGCGGCGCGCCAAGGCGAACATCAACTCCGGCTCCAGGCTGCCCTCGACGTGGATGTGCAGCTCGCATTTGGGGAGCCGCGCGATCAAGGCGTCCGTGTCATGCATGCCGTGGCATCTCTCTCTGGCGTAGAGCGGGGCCATCCGCGGGCTGCCGCGCTCCGCACGAAGCGTAGAAAATCAGTCGCTGGGGAGAAGACGGCACGCAGGTGAGGACAAAACTGCTATGTCTCGCAGTCGTCGGAGTCAACTCGAAAACCCTTCACCCACGGCATCGAGATATCAGTTAGCTCAGCGCGCGCAGGTCACGCCGCAAGCGGTCGGCGCCGGCACGCGGAACCAGGCGTTCGATCTCGGCATGGGTGCGCCGCCAGAGGGGAACCGCGCGCGCGAGCAATGCGCGACCCGCGGGCGTCAGCTTGAGCCGGCGGCTGCGTCGGTCCTTGGCGTCGACCATCACCGTGATCAGGCCGCGCCGCTGCAGCGGCTTGAGCGCGGCGGTGAGCGTCGTGCGGTCCACGGCAAGCAGGGATGCGACTGACCCGATGCTGGGCGGCTCGGGCCGGTTCAGCGACATCATCGTCGAATACTGCCCGCTGGTGAGGCCGAGCGGCCGCAGCGCGTCGTCGAAACGCCGCGCGAGCGCCCGCGCCGCGCGCTGCAGGTGAAGGCACAAGCACGTGTCCCGAACCAAGAGCGTGGTTGCGAAGGGAACTTCGGCTGCCTTTGACACGCCACAATTATGTTGATATCAACGCATTGTGTCAATCGCATTGCCGGGGTGGGCGCGAAAGAAAGGGAAAAAGACGAGCAAACCGCGTCAGGGGTGACCGGTGACGGTGCGATAACGCGTTCAAGCCCGATGGCACGGCGGGGCAGTCAGATCAAGCGTGGAGCATATCATGTCGAGCCGAGACCGAACCATGCAACACCGCGTCGTGTCGCGAGACGAGTGGCTTGCCGCACGCAAGGCGCATCTCAAGAGCGAGAAGGCACTCACCCGCATGCGCGATCTCGTCGCTGCCGAGCGACGCGCGCTGCCTTGGGTGAAGGTCGAGAAGGAGTATGTTTTCGATACGCCCGAGGGCAAAAGGACGCTCGCCGAGCTCTTCGACGGCCGCAGCCAATTGATCGTCTATCATTTCATGTGGCGATGGGATTTGGGCCAAGGCTGCGCCAGTTGCTCCTTCTTCGCCGACCACGTGGACGGCGCCAATATTCACCTCGCCAATCACGACGTTATGTTCGTGGCGATTTCGCGCGGACGGCTCGCCGACCTCGAAGCTTACAGGAAGCGGCTGGGATGGCGCTTTAAATTGATCTCATCCTACGGCAGCGACTTCAACTACGACTCTCACGTCTCGTTCACGAAGGAGGAGCTTGCCAAGGGCAAGATCTACTACAATTATGCGATGATCGAAGACGAGAAGTATCAGTCGGACGAGCTGCCCGGCTTCAGCGTCTTCTACAAGGACGAGAACGGCGACGTTTTTCATACCTACTCGTCCTACGCGCGCGGCGGCGACCTGCTGCTCGGCGCCTATAACTTCCTCGACCTCACTCCGAAGGGCCGCAACGAGAAAGAAATCATGGATTGGGTGAAGCGCAACGACGAGTACAAAACCGGCGCGGCGCAATCCTGTCACCCGCAGGCACGGCCGAGCGCGGCATGAGCCGGCGGATTTCGTAGCGAGCGCAGACCAACCGCCAGAACGTGAGAGGAGTAGATCATGCAGATGACGGCGCAAAAGATCACGCCCTGCCTGTGGTTCGATACGCAGGCCGAAGAGGCGGCGAAGTTTTACGCTTCCGTGTTCAAGAATTCCAAGATCGGAAAAATCAGCCGCTATGGAAAAGAGGGATTCGAGGTTCACGGCAAGAAGGCCGGAACGGTTATGACCGTGGAGTTCGAAATCGAAGGGCAAAAATTCCTGGCGCTGAACGGCGGCCCGCATTTCAAGTTCAACGAGGCGGTGTCGTTCCAGGTGCACTGTGAAACGCAGGAGGAGATCGACTACTTCTGGAGCAAGCTGGCAAAGGACGGTGAAGAGGGACCGTGCGGCTGGCTCAAGGACAAGTTCGGCCTCTCGTGGCAGGTCATCCCGAAAGCGCTGCCCGAGATGCTGATGGACGCAAATTCCGAAACGGCGCAACGGGTCATGCGGTCGATGCTGCAGATGCGCAAGATCGACCTCGCGGCCCTGCGGCGGGCGCAGGCGGCCTGAACGCGCCGTATTGCGCCATCGCAACGACTTCCCAAACGACTTTTCCCAAACGACTTGCACAAAGGAGAAAGACCATGCCGACACCGTATCTGTTCTTCGACGGCCGCTGCGAGGAGGCGATCGAGTTCTACAAGAAGGCGCTCGGCGCCGAGGTCAAGATGATGATGCGCTATAAGGAAAGCCCCGAGCCGCCGCCGCCCGGCATGGTTGCACCCGGCAGCGACAACAAGATCATGCATTCATGCCTTCACATCAACGGCGAGGACGTGATGGCGTCCGACGGCTGCGCGCAAGGCAAGCCGAAATTCGAGGGCTTCTCGCTCTCCATCAATGCCAAGAACGAGGCCGAGGCCGACCGCGTGTTCGCGGCGCTCGCCGACCGCGGCGAGGTGCGGATGCCGCTCGGCAAGACGTTCTTCGCCAAGCGCTTCGGCATGGTCGCCGACCGCTTCGGCGTGGGCTGGATGATCATCGTGGAGGCTTGAGCGCCGCTGACGGCGCGCATCAATGGCGTTGCAAAGGGGGTTTCGATGGTCCTGAAGATCCTGATCGCGCTCGTCGCGGTGGTCGCGGCGTTCGCCGCGTTCGTCGCGCTGCAGCCCTCCGAATACCGGATCGCACGCTCGGCAACGATCGCCGCCCCCGCGTCCGACGTCTTCGCGCGGGTCAACGACTTCCATAAGTGGGACGCATGGTCGCCCTGGGCGAAGCTCGACCCCAACGCGAAGACCGCCTTCGAGGGCCCGTCCGCCGGAGAAGGCGCGGTCTTCGCCTGGGCCGGCAACAGGGAGATCGGCGAGGGACGCATGACGCTGACCCAGAGCCGCCCGGCCGAGCTCATCAGGATCAAGCTCGATTTCGTGCAGCCGATGGCCGGCACCAGCACCGCCGAGTTCACGTTCAAGCCCGAGGGCGATCGGGCGGCGGTGACATGGGCCATGTTCGGCCAGAACAATTTCGTCGCCCGTGCGATCTGCTTGTTCATGAACCAGGACAAGATGCTCGGCGGCTATTTCGAGAAAGGCCTGGAGAACCTGAAGGCGGTGGCGGAAGCGGCGGTGCGCGGATAGTTGCGCCGGTTCCGGTCAGCGAAGCGGAACGTTTGAAGGAACGAGCGCGAGTCCGTTGGCATGGCTCTGAAGCTTTATTTCCATCCGCTTGCGTCCTTCTGCCACAAGGCGCTCATCGCCTTGTACGAGAACCGCGTCCCGTTCGAGCCGATCATCGTCGATCTACGCGACGAGGCTTCGAGCGCGGCCTTTCGCGCAATCTGGCCCATGGCCAAGATGCCGGTGCTGCGCGACGAGGCGCGTCATCGCACGGTGGCGGAATCGACCGTCATCATCGAATTCCTGGACGCGCATTTTCCGGGCCCGACGCGCTTCCTGCCGGCGGATTCGGATCGTGCCTGGCAGACGCGGATGTGGGACCGCTTCCACGACCACTACGTGCAGGAACCCATGCAGAAGATCGTGGCCGACCGACTGCGTCCCGCGGGCAAGACCGATCCGTACGGGGTGGACCTTGCAAAGGCGCAGCTCCACCAGGCCTACGGCGTGATGGAACAGGAGATGGAATCGAAAACCTGGGCGATCGGCGACGACTTCACCTTGGCCGACTGCGCGGCGGCGCCGGCGCTCTTCTACGCGAACACCGTCGTTCCTTTTGCCGAGACGCACAAAAACCTAGCGGCCTATCTCGACCGCCTGATGGCGCGCCCTTCCTTTGCGCGGGTGCTCGAGGAAGCGCAGCCGTACTTCAACCTATTCCCACTGGAGAGAAAGCCGAAAATCGCCAGACTTGGCCGAGTGACGAGCCGATGCGGCGGTGGGTAGACTCCCGAACTGGTTAGGTTCGAGAATCCCCAACTCAAAGCTGGCGGGGATATGCCCTAGATCGAGATAAATTCCGACTGGGACGCGTGGACACCGCCATACCCGAAGCCGACAACGTCGGCTTTCCCGTCGGCGTTAACGTCTGCAAGCTGGCGCGGATACGTATTGTAACTGCTCCAACCCCCCGCGCCGACACCGAAGGCAGTATCGGTGAACGCGGGGGCCGCAAAGTGCCCGCCTCCCGTCGCCAGTGACACGTAGACGCCGGCAGAGCCGAAGCCGACGATGTCGGCTCTCGCGTCGGCGTTTACGTCTGCAAGCGTGCGCGGGTAAAGGTCGTCGCTGGTCCAGCCGCCGGCGCCGGCACCGGCACCGAAGGCCGCGAGCTCGAAGGTTGAGGCCGCAAAGTGGCCGTTTCCCGTGGCCAGGGACACGAACACACCGGCAGAGCTGAAGCCGACGATGTCGGCCTTGCCGTCCCCGTTTACGTCGGCAAGCTCGCGCGGGTAGGTGTCGTTGCTGCTCCAACCGCCGACGTTGACGCCGAAGGCGGCCAGCTCGAACGTGGGAGCGGCAAAGTGCCCGCCCGCGGTGGCGAGCGACTCGTACACACCGGCCGAGCTGAAGCCGATGATGTCGGCCATGCCGTCACCGTTTACGTCTGCAAGCTCGCGCGGGTAGGTGTTGTCGCTGCTCCAACCGCCGGCGTTGACGCCGAAGGCGGCCAGCTCGAACGTCGGCGCCGCAAAATGCCCGCCTGCGGTGGCCAGGGACTCGTAGACCCCGGCCGAGCTGAAGGCGATGATGTCGGCTTTGTGGTCCCCGTTTACGTCTGCAAGCTCGCGCGGATAGGTGTTGTCGCTGCTCCAGCCGCCGGCGTCGACACCGAAGGCGGCAAGCTCGAACGTCGGCGCCGCAAAGTGCCCGCCTGCGGTGGCGAGCGACTCGTAGACACCGGCCGAGCTGAAGCCGACGATGTCGGCCATGCCGCCGCCGTCAACGTCTGCCAGTTCGCGCGGGTAGGTGTCGTTGCTGCTCCAACCGCCGGCGCCGGGACCGAAGGCAGCAAGCTCGAACGTGGAAGACTTGAAGCCCGACGTCCAGTCCACCGTTTGGTCATTGAAAGTCAGCTTCTCCACGTTGCTGAGCGTATCAGCGCCGTCCGGGCCGGTGGCACGGACGCCGTTGCCGTCGAGCGGAAGGAGCGTGTACTGCGAACGAAGTCCGGAGAAGACTGCGGTGTCGATGCCGCCCATGCCGTCGACGGTGTCGTTGCCACCGCGGCCTTGGAACTGGTTGTCGGCGCTGTTCCCGGTCATCATGTCGTTTCCGGAACCGCCGACCACGTTCTCGATCATGACGCCGTTGGCGATCGTGAACCCGCCATGAACGCCACTGGCGTAAGAAGGCACGCCGCCCCCGGTCGGACTGTCATCAAGCGTCGCCGCGGTCAAGTTGATGACGGTGTTGCGGGCGCCGTTGTAGAGGATTGTGTCGGTTCCACCCGTATCCCAGATGCAGTCCCAGAACGTGCCCGCAACATCCGCGTCCGGCAACGTGTAAGTGTTATTGCCGGAGTTGAAGGTCGTGTTGGCGCCGTAAAGAAACTGGGTGGCGGCGATGTCGAAGGCCATTGTCCCCGACTGCCAGCCGAAGTTAAAGGAACCTTGGTTGCCGGAGGGTCCAGTTGCCCATCCGTCGTTATAGGACATCGTCGTGAAGATGCCCTGATTGAGATTGTTGTCGCCGCGGTCTGAAGAGTCGAATAGCGTCACGCCGGGAAACGTGGGCGAGCCGCCGCCATTATCGTGAGGATGTGCAAGCCCGAGCGCATGCCCAAGCTCGTGCACGAGCGTTATGAAACCGAACCCGCCTGCGGCCAATCCCGAGGTGGTCCATCCCGCCCCGGCGACGTTGTATGCGCCCCAAGCCGTGCCGTCAGTGGCGTCGGCGTGCTCAGGCGTTTCATGCAGTCCGAGGAGGCCGCTACCAGGTCTGTTGAACAACCATTCGACAAGATCGGCCTGGGCATAAGAACCGACCTCGGTAAACGTGACATTCGCCACATTGGCCCACTCCTGCAGCGCGGCCCGGTAGGCCGTCTGTTCCGAAGCGAGCCAAGCCACCGAGTTTCCGGTGCCACTGCCGACAAAGCCGTTCAGATTTTGGCCGGCGCCGCCGAAATAATATGCAATGTTCGTCCCAGCGGGTGGGTCCGTCCATTGCCACCCACCCCATTGAATCGCATTGAGGTAAACATTCGTGGAAGATGTGCCGTGCAGCGGTATGGAAGGCATTTATTTCCCTGTCCGCCCATTCCGTCCGCTGCCGTCGCGACTTCTGTTGGGACTCGGTGTGACGCGATCTCCGGCAATTCGAGCGTAGCGGGTCAGGCGGCTAGGTCAATTGGCTGACCGATGGGCTTTGTGGCATGCCGAAATTTCGTCTTGTCGTCATCCGTCCTTCGGTACTGTAAGGGAATGGCTATCCGCGCGCGGCCGCAACAATCGACTGAATCCAGATACCCTCGTTCGCCGGCCATTTCCCGACCACGCCATTGAGCCTATCCATCGCTGCATCGCCGGCGTGATGAAGCGCGACCACGCGCCAATAGGACGCGTTGAACACCGGGCTGCCGGAACTGCCGGGTTCGGTCGGGGCGCGATACTGGACCCGACACACCGCTGGGTTGGAGGGATGGCCATCCGGGGGTCCCTCGTGATCAAGCAGTTCGTTGTCCTGCAGGGAAAACGCCAAATCACGTCCGCCGGGATAGCCGATCACGTAGACCCGCGCTCGGCGAGCGGCGGGCCCGTCCCCCTTGGGGACCGCCGGCAATGGATCTCGGGCAATGACTAGCGGTTCGATTCCGTCCGGCACCGCTTTGAGGCGCAGCAGGGTGCAGTCGAGATCGCAATGTTGCCAGAGTATCCTCTCGAAGGGGTAGCCACGCCTCGTGTCCACTGCCTCGAAAGTGATGCTCGCATCCCGATGCGAAACCGCCTCTTCGTAACAGGGGGGGGCGCTGATCACGTGCGCATTGGTCACGACGATGCGATCATCTCCGAGCGCGGGGATAAAATCGCCGCCGCGCACGAGAAAGCCGGTGCCGATGCGGCTCCCCTCGGCGCGGATGACCCCGACCGAGCGCGCGCTCGTCAGGCCCTTGAGCAGCCATTCGTAGGTTTTTACACCATCATTGCCGAGGATCTTCTGCAGTTGAGCCTCGGATGGTTTCGTCTCGACCAGAGTCTGGCGAACCTGGTCGGACGGCAATTCGAGCCGCCCACTGCGCTTGAGGCCGAGAAGCGCGGCCCGCAGCGCCTGAACGATGCCACGGCCCTGTTCGCCCTGCTGATCGAGCTGCCAAAGGTCCGTGAACTGGCGCAGCGTGCCGGCGAGCGCGAACGCATTGGTGGCTTCGCTGCGGACATAAGCCCCGATGTGCATCTCGACCGCCTCGAGATCGCCCAACCCGAGATATGCCTCCGCGCGTGAAGCGTGATACCAGTTGTCTCGTTGCTGCGGAGGCGTCGCGTCGAGCTGGCCGAGCAGCTGCAGTGCCAGCGCTCGCTCGTCGATGGCGCCGTCAAGCGTAATGCCCTCTCGCCTTGCGTAGTCGGCCAAGGCAAGCACATTCAGGCCATGCCAGGTGTTCTGTGTCTCGTAACCGAACCGATACTTCGCAAAGGCTTGTGCCAATGCCGCGCGCGCAGGCGGGCTCGACTGGTCTGGGGAATCGAAAAAGACCTGTTTCCAGGCGCGCCCGATCAGCCCCGTGGCCTCGCCGAACTCGAACGAGTCGCGCGAAAGCTTGTCGGCGAGCGCCGTGAGCACGGGCACCGCCTTCTCCGCGTGCCCGCTGTCGACCAGGCCTTGGGCATAAAGTCGGACGATCGTGTCGTCGTCGTAGCCGCCCTTTATCAACGCCTCCGCGATCGTTGTCAGCAGGCCGAACTGGCGTTCATCGCGCAAGGCTTTCGCCAAAGCCCGGCCACGTTCGATCACGGCGTTCGCAGTCGAACTCTTTGCATCGAGTACGATTGTCGGATCGTCGTAGCCCCCTTTGCTCAACGCCTCTGCGACCGTTATCCCCAGGTCCGACCGTCCCGCGTCCCGCAAGGCTTTCGCCAAAGCGCGGCCGTGCTCGACGATGGCCGCTGGGCTCATTGCACCGACTCCCTGAGCATGTGGACCTGCCGTTTCCGCTTCACACTCGGATGTCCGCCAAACTATGGAGGACCGATTCGACGCGCGTTCTTGTCGCGCGTTCCTCATTGGAAAATCCATCGAAGTTCGATAGCTCGCCGAAGTCGAGATCGGTCAGCTCTTCGATCTGGCGAATGCTGCGCTGATAAGTCTTGTAGACGCCGAAGGTCGCTTCCAGGTTCTTCAGCTCGCGCTTCTGATCGATCATGTAAGCCGTTGTCGACGGCCGTCCCTGCTCGTTCACAAACACGATGACCTTCCAATAGGCCAGCGGAATTCGCACCCCGCGATATTCCGGGTCGCGGCCGCCGAAGACCGGACCCGTGAAGACGGAGATCTGGTCCTTCGCAACGCGGGCCTCGTTGAGGATGTAATCCTCGAGGCCGAGCCAGGTCCTTTGGTTGAAGGCCGCCATCTGCGGCGAGCAATTGGTGAAGTGAAACGTGTCCTGATTGGCGATCTCGGCCTCGTCGAGACTGCCCCAGTTCGGGTCCTCGCGGCGAACGAGATGGCCGCGGTCGAGATCGTTGTCGAAATACAGCTCCTCTCCGATCTGCGCCTCGATCGGCACGCGACCGTCGAGCGCCCAGACATCGTGCTCGCGCGGGAGCTTCTTGGATTTCTGGCCATCGATATTGACTCTGGCCATCGATATTGACCGCGACGAACATCGCCATCCGCCGCGATTTCGACAGCACCACCGAGAAGTGTTGATAATCCAGACGACTATCGGCGCTGTGTTCGACCGGGAGTACATCCGCGCGCATGCGGCCGACCGGTTTGGGCGGTGGAACCGACAGTCCCCCGATGAACGCCGTGTTGTAGCCCTCGCGGCCCGCGAATACCGCGGGCGGCGTCACGCGCGGCTTTTTGCTCTTTGCCTCGAGCGCCGACTCGATCGCCGCCTCGATGCGGCCGGACTCCGCTTCGGCCGGTCCCCCGAGGCGCTGCAAGTCCGCAAGCCTTGGCCTCGCCGTCAAATCGATATCCATGAACCCTCCTGCGTTCCGCTCAGACCCAATCCAAGCCATCGAGGCGCGGCATCTCCTTTGACGCCTTGACGGCTGCAACCGCGTGCGCGTGGTTGGCCCGCAACCAGTCGCCGGCAAAGTGCAATCCAATCACCGCGATAGGGTCGGCGAAGTCGGCCGCAGCGCTCCCCGAATTTCCGGCGAGCGTGGTGGCATCGTGATCGAATACCCAAGTTCGCGGATCGCCCTCGACGTGGCCGAGCGTTGTCGAAACCACGCCCGGGCTGAAATACTTCACGCCGTACTTCAATTGGAAGATGGCGCGAAGCCTTGCGACCACGTCCATTCTGACCGCTCCCGCCGGGTCGGTAGGCAGGATCTGCGGCTTCGCCGGATATCCGACGGTGAAGACCTGTCTTTCCTGCTCGGCCCGCTGCACGTTTGCGAGCAGCGGGACCGGCGGCGGAAGATTGCCCGCCGCGTTGCTGGTCTCGACCTCCAGCAGGGCCATGTCCAATTTGGCGAAGTCGATGGGGAGATCGGTGATCGGCTCCTTGCCGGCGGCGATGATCGACTTAATGCGAAAGGTCTTTGCCCCTCCGCTCGCATCGTCGGAGAAATCGACGACAACCTGATCGCTCTCCAGCACCCACTCCTTCGGGTCGCGGCGTTTCGGCACGGGCGCGGCAAAGGCCTCGATCACATGGCGGTTGGTCATGACGACCCCGTCGCCGACCAGAAACGCCGTCCCAATGTGCTCGCCACCCGCATCAATGCGGCCAACCGAGCGGAATACCGCCTCGATCTCTGGCTGCGCTAAGGCGAAGGCGCCGCGCCAAGGCCCGAGTTCCGGATGGTTGACGTCGATCGTGCCGTTCTCAACGCGAATGGCAGGTCGATCGGTGAGACTAACCAGGGCCTCGAGCGCAGCTCGCTCCGGACCTCCAACGCGCGGCGCGCCCTCGCGGACCACCCGATGCAGTGCTTCCTCGCCCTGCGCCAGAAATTGCCGCCGCATGCGGCTGGCGAGCGGATCGGGTTCGCCCTCTCGTTGCTCTATGGCCTGCAACCGGCGCTCGGCCTCATCGAGGACGTTACGGATTCCTCCTCCGTGCAGGTTTCTCCGGGCCGCTTCCAACGTAAGCGAGCCCGCCGATTCAAGGCCTTCGGCGCGCGGCCGGCCGAGAATTTGGATTAGGCTCGGAGGCGCCGAAAAATTCCGGGTTCGTGGCTGCGAGACACGAACGGCACGTCCCGTCTGGCGTGCCGCGATTTCCCGCAGCCGCGGGTCTGGCGAACGCTGGGCGACGGCGGCGAGCTCGGCCGAAGGCCGCACGCCCGGCGCACGCGCCTCGGCTGCGAGCGCGGTGTCGCTGCGGCCAAATCGGGCATCGTCATAGACGATGCTCGCCACCTCCAGGCCATAGCGCTTCCAATCGAAAGTCGGATCGCGCGTCTTTACGCCCGCGATTTCATCCAAGACATCGAGAATGTGCTCGTCCTCGCGCGGCGCCGCTTCAGGCGCCGCCGCCGGAATGAGATTGAGCGGCAGCCCGAGCAGCTGGTCGGCGTCGACGATGCCCCGCCCGAAATCGTCCGCATCCCAGAGCGCCGGCTGGCGAGCGGTCGCTTGCAGCGCCGTCTTGAACAGCGTCTGCACCGTGACGCCACGGCGGTTGGCCTCCGCTCGCACCCGGTCGCGTCCGTGGTGCGCGAGCCATAGCGCCGCGACTCCCGCAGTCAACGCGACCGCGAAGGACGTCCCTTGCCCGCCGCTCACCGTCGCCGTCGGATCCTCGACGCGGTTGCGTTGCGCCCGCCAAACGAGTTCGGCAGGTGCCGAGATGTCGACGGCGCGGCCTCGACTCGATCCACGCCAGGGCCGGTCAGCGACGTTGACGCCCGCCACCGCGATGACCGCGTCATAGCGGGCCGGATACACGACGATGCGCACGCAGTTGCCTGCGGCGGCGAGGACGATCACGCCCTTCGCGACCGCGTCCCGAACGGCGGCCTGAACCGCGAGGCTGGGCGGGCCGCCGAGGCTCATGGTGATGACGTCGCATCTCACCCGCGTCGCGTGCTCGATCGCCGCCGCCACCGGCGTGCCGTCGAAAATTTTCACGTCGGTGGTGCATCGGATCGGGACGAGGGTCGCTTCGGGTGCGGAGCCGACCATCACGCCGGCTTCCCTGCTGATCACGACGCTTGCGGTGCCGGTGCCGTGGCCAGGATTGGCGGTGCCGGGAATCAATGGATCGGTCGGATCCTTGTCGCCGTCCAAGATGTCGGCGGCGCGATCGAGGTCGAGCGCCGCGCGGTCGACCTCCTGGTGCTCCGCGATTCCGGTATCCGGCTGTCCGATGAGAATGCCCTTGCCGCGAGACGGAAATCTCGTCCAGGCGCGCAGAACACCCATTGTTTCCAACGCCCATCGCTTGTCGGCCGGGGCGTCGGCATCGACCCAACAGAGCGCTCCGAGCGCATCGGCTGCCTCCGGGCGCAGCTCTACTCCGGGCGGCGGTGGATCGGCAAAGATGCGCGAACCGAGATCGGGCTCGGCCCGAACGAGCGCGCGCGCATCCGCCAGATCGTATGCGATCGAGAACAGCGTCTCGCGCGATAGCGTGCGCTCGACCGCGGGGAAGCGCAGCAGCAGGATGCGCGCGAGCTCAGGCTCGTCACCCGCAAACAGCGGCTGAAGCGTAAACGCTTCCGATTCGAGTAGTTGGGCAATCGCCCGACGCTCCGCAGCCAAATCTGGAGGCGCGGGATATTCAAGCGCAAACCGGAGTTCCAACGGCGGAAATCGTCGCGCAGTCTCCTGCGCCTGAGCGCCGTCCTGGATTGCAAGAAGGCGGCGGAGGATAGGGAGACCGGGCATGGCTTAACCCGCTATCGTTGTAATAAATAAATATGCTACTAATACGCGCATCAAGTCAATCGTCAACGCGCAAGCTTAAGCTGCGATTGGTGTAACCGGTGTGTCAGCAATGGCCCGTGAGCCCAATCGGGCCACCAGTGTTCGCCAGGGAGACGGTTCCCGCATGAACTCGCCGTAGCGATCAGATGGATCGGAGGTGCTGAATTGCGGCCATCCGTCCTCTCGCAAACTGAGAGGCTTGTACCGGCGCCAATCGAATCTGATCATCCGCTGCCCCGATGCGATGCGGCGTCGTGCGCGCGCTGCAGTTCGCGTTCGATGGCTTCGATCCAGCCCACGTCGCGACCGCGTTTGGAGCGCACGTCCCGGATCAAGCGCAGGTTGCGCGCGGTCGTTTCTGGCTCCCACGGTTCACGCACTGCGGCGAGCGCGTCGCCCAATACTTCCTCGGCGGCGCCTCGGTCATCGGCAAGCACGCACAGCTCCAACAGCGTGGCATGATCCCAATAGTCGGGGGACTTGGAGGTGAGCCGGTTCTTGACCGCGAAGCGAACGACCGGCAGGAACTCCGCCTGACGCGGATCGACCGGGTCATCCATTTCCATCAACGTCACTGCATTCACGCCCGGATACGCATCGCGAATGTCGGCCGTGTATCCGGCCAAATAGGTTTCGATCGCCTTGCGAAGCCATCCGCGGGCTTCGGCCTGTCGGCCGGCTTTGCCGGCTTCCTCCCAGCGATCCTTGTAGACCCGCCCGAGCAGTCCGTTGGTCTCGCTGCTTGCCCCGTGCTCGTCGATAACGGTCCGCAGGGTGGCTTCCGCCTGGTCCCGACGGTCGAGTCGGTTGAGCGCGAAGCCGAGTTGCTCGCGCACCATAACCGTGCGGGCGAGAACCGGCGACATCCGCTCGACCAGCTTGACCATGCTGTCCCAATCCTTGACCGCGCGATACGAGAGAAAGAGATCGACGACGATGGCCGGGTCGGCATCGGCGACATTGAGTTCGCGTTCGACGGCGCGCACCGCGTCCGCCCCTGCCCGCCGGGCAGCGGACAGCTTGTCCTTGAAACGCCGCGAGTATTCCACCACGTCGCGGAATTTGTCGGTCTTGAGCCGCGCGATGTCCGGACGCGGCCAGTCGGTCACGAGTTGAAACAACGGACTGTCTTCCACCGGGCTACGGCAGGTTTTCAGCCGTTCCGCCAATGCGTGACGATCCTCATCGGGATGCTCGGGCACTCCATGCGCATCGAGCCGATACGGCAGTCCGCGAAGCGGCGCCACGTCGAACGGCAGCCGGCTGCCCCGGGCGAAGATCAGGACGGTACTGTAAGGGCGAATCCCGTGGCGGACGCCGAGCTCATAGAACACGTTGGCGTTGGCGGTAGTCAGATCCGCCACTGCATAGTCGCAGAGCATCAACCGCTCGAACATCGGCTTGTGGATAATGCCGCCAACGCTTTCTTTGTCGGCCCGGACCGGATCGAGTTCGGCGCTCGCAACTGCCGGCTCGATGATCTCTGCGTACACCCGGTCAAAATCAATGAGGCGATTATTCTCGTCGGGCTTCTGGCCGAACGGCATGAGCACGAAGCAAAATGGTTTCATGCTGCCTCAGTGAGTCCGGACGGGGCGTCGATCTGCTCGAGCCTTCCTCGTAAGCAGTTTGCAGATGCACCTCTGCCAGCAGGTACCCGCATACAGTCGATTTCGACGGCGCGCACCGAGGCGGCGCGTTCATTGTCCTTTGTCGCCGTCCTGTCTGACACGAGAGCCCTCATTCTCCCTAGCAGCTGCGTACGCTTTATGACATGCAAAAGGTCCTCAGTGATCTCGCCGCTCGTCTTGGCACCCCGCTGGAGTCTATCAAGGATCTTGCTTGGTTCAATGACCTGATCCCTGCGCTGGAGGGATAGCCGGCCCTTCCTCCCCACAGGGAAATCGCTTCGCCCTGCTGGGCTGCCGATCACTCTCAGAGTACGGCACGTTAGTGCCCCGTCGCTGCGGTGAATCGGGAGCCTTGCGCGAAGGCCAGGGCGACAAGGAGCGCTACCATCGAACGGCCTGATGCAGCTGCACTCGCCGGCCGCGACTCAGCCCCAACTCGCGACCAGCAGTTTACACAGTGGGACGGTTTTCGAGACTTACCTGATCGGCCGCGAGCGGGTGGAAATCTAACTTATCCGGTTCCGATGCAGCACGCGGATCGAGCCGAGCCACCGGCCGCGCCTTCAGTCGGTCCAGAGCCACCATCTTCTGATCGATCAGCTCGGCGTTTTGTTTCAATTCGTCTTCGGGACGGGTCATCATGCGTGACAAGCGGGCGCAGCAACGCGAAAGAAACTCGATGTTGATGAGACGCAGTGCGTCGAAGGCGAGGCGATACCTCTCCAGATTGCCTTCGATCAGGCCCTGATCCGACACCGCCTTCCCATCGGGCGAAAGCCCAAGCGCGCCATACAGATTCTCCTTTAGGACCGGCCAGTACCCGACGATCGTCGCTATGCGGTCGGCCTCGTATTCCTCGAAGGCGCCCTGCAAGTCCTCCAGCGTGATGTTTCCCCGAGCGTCCGATTCAGTCAGCATGCTGTCGATGATCCGCGGTACATCCCGAATCCAGCTACGGCGCTGTTCGTCGGACAGCCCGGTCGCAGGAATAGCGAAACGCTTTATCAATTCAAAACGGAAGCGAAAACCCATCCGCACGCTGGTCAACAAGGCGAGCTGCTGCTGGGAAAGCCCGAGCGCAGGCCCGCCCACTTCGTCGATCACGAGGAACTCGCAGCAGTACAGGCCGTCGCCCTGGGTGCGCGCAACGTAAAGCAGGAACCGGACGCGCTGGCCGCCGCGAACGAGCACGGTCTGCGGCGGGATGAACCTGTTCTGGCGAGCCGCGACGATGATCCGCTTCGTTTCCTCGAGCCATTTGGAATAAAAGAAGAGTTCCTGCTGTGTCCGATCGACGGCAGACTGGACAATCTCACTCCACGGAACCTCATCTCTGCCAATGCCGAAAAGACGCGTCAGCACCGTTGCGTCGCCCTTGAGCACTGCGCCGGAGGGCAGATCCGGATGAGCGTCGAAATCGGCGTCCTTCGCGATGAAATAGACCCGCGGATAGCTGACGAACTCCTCAAGCTTCCCGAACAGGCCTTTGGCTGCCTGATTGATGCTGTCGCGCAGCTTCGCCGGCTCATACTCTACGTTGGTGCGGTCGTAGATGTCGCTCAATCCGGCGATGAGGCGCTCCTTGTCGGTCACCATCTGCAAGTCGCTCAGCGGACCCGGAGGATCCACCTTGGGACGGGCGATACAGTAAATAGAACGCTGTTGTTGCGCCCCGGGGTGAGTGCCGGCGAAGTAGCCGGCCTCGTAGAAGCACCAGGATCAGTCTTCATAAGGCGCCCCATATACGAGAAAAAGATACTTGGCGTCCTTCAGATTCGACTTGATGGCTGCTCGCCACTCCTCGGCGCCCGACAGATCTTCGGATATGACGACGTCGATTTGTCCGCGCGATGTGGTCTTGATCGCTTTTTTGAGCTCCCGCACCAGGCTGCCGTACTCGGTCCTATGGCTGATGAAGATGGTCCCTGGCACGGCGCGCTCCCTTATACGCCGCCAATAGTCCACACGACGTCGGCGGCAGCAGCAACCTGAACCTGTGCCCCTCTCCGATGTATTGCCCGTAATTTACGCGTGCCGCACGCATGTGTCTGTGAGGTATTTCACACGCGGCGCTGACGTCCCAGGCTTGAAATACTTGGCGAAGCGAACGTCGTCATAGAAAGCGCGTGAGAGACCGTCACGCTGTGGCGCTCCCTAGGGGACTCGAACCCCTGTTTTCGCCGTGAGAGGGCGACTGAATTAAACGCCCGCAAACGACGGTGTTTGACTTATGCCCGTCAAATCGCTATAACTCAACGGACGTAAACGACGGCAAACGGTCCAACCTGCCTCTATCTTTGGAGTATCTTTCAAGTGTCCGGCACTGTCAAGCACGCAAAACTAGAAACACGCACGAGCCGCGCACGGCTGGAGCGCAAGCGCGAGCCGCACTGGCGCACGCTGATTACCGGCCGCGCGCATCTGGGGTGGAATCGGGTTTTCGAGAAACCCGATTCCGAAAACCGCGGTCCCGGAAACCGTGGTTTCGATCACCGGGGTCTCCGAAACCCCGGTGTTCCAGGCCGATGGATCCTGCGCCGGTACGAAGATGGCAAGTACAAGGTGCGCACCTTGGGCTGGGCCGACGATTCGGCGGAGGCAGACGGGGAGCAGATTCTTTCGTTTGAGCAGGCCGAGGCTAAGGCCAAGGCGATGCTCGACACTCCCGCCGCACTTCTGGGCCGGCTCACAGTGCGCGCGGCGATGACCCACTACATCGAGTATCAGCGCGATCACGGCAAGCCGGTCAGCGATCTGATCTCCCGCACCAATGCCCATGTTCTACCCACGCTGGGGGATTGCGTCGTCACCGAGCTCACAACCGAGCGGCTGCGCAAATGGCGAACGACCTTGGCGGCAATGCCGGCAATGAAGCGCACGGCCCAGGGCGCCAAGCAGGCCTACAAGGCCGAACCCAACAACGATGAGGAGATTCGCCGCCGCCGGTCGAGCGCGAACCGGGTCTTGACCATGCTCAAGGCCGCACTTAACCGCGCATTCAAAGACGGCAAGGTGGCCAGCGATCTGGCCTGGCGGCGGGTTGAGCCCTTCCGGGCTGTCGATTCGGCCAGGGTGCGCTATCTGAGCGTGGCCGAGGCAAAACGGCTGCTCAACGCGGCTGACCGCGAGTTCCGTCCACTTGTGCGTGCGGCGTTGGAGACGGGGTGC
>WNGD01004330.1_pt1 | contig 21135 bp, 10 predicted proteins | sample 5400671 | NCBI WGS metagenome assembly WNGD01 (sample SAMN13153369, study PRJNA577476) | soil metagenome | isolation source: 40 cm soil or saprolite under grassland replicate 2 | place: USA:California | collected 2016-06-15 | reverse complement strand
TCCCGAAGGCGAAGCGATCCACTTTGTCAATCAATCATCCACGACGACCCAGATTATCTGCGTGGGCAGCAATAAGCAATGCCAGACTACCGTTGTACTCTCAGCGCTGCAATCTCCACCGCCCCAGGCGCTGCTCAATCCGGGCATCCGGATCGCACCCAATCAGGCAAAAGACGTGGTCTTCGATACCGAAGGCACATATCATATCACCAGCGCAGTATCACCGGGCATGAATCTGACAGTGACGGTAGATGCGACCGATTAAATACCATGCTTTTAGTCTCTTCTGGCTGATAGGACGCAGTTGTCCTACGCCAGACATAAATTTATGAGAACTATCTCACAAGAACCTTACCACTTCTTGATACTTTCTTGATCTTCTTCTGCTACCATAAACGCAGGATCAAACATATTACAAGCGCATTGTGTTTTTTTGTAGAGGGGAGCAGGTGAAGAAGAATGATCGGCACAGGAGCAATCAAGAAAGTAAGAAGGTAATGTATGCACATACGGAAATATAGTAAGACACAGCCCGCGGGAAATCCCGATAGTGACCTGGTCGAGCAGATAACGAAAGGCGATCAGGAGGCATTTGAAACCCTGGTCCGGCGCTATACAGCTCCGTTATTCAACTTCATTCATCGTTATGTCAAAGATTACGAACAGTCGCATGATATATTACAGCACGTCTTCTTTCAACTCCATCTGCACATCCCTCAACTGAACACAAACCTTTCAACGCTGCATACACGGGAACCTATCAAAGCATGGCTCTACCAGGTCGCCTGGAACCGCTGCATGGACGAACTGCGCAAGAAAAAACCGATCCTTTTTTCGGATCTAGAGCTCGGCGACGAAGAGGAGGAGTGGTCGTTTCTGGAGATGATACCCGACCCCTATCCGCTACCCGAAGAGGTCGCCGAACAATCGGACATGCAGAAGAGGCTGCAGCAGGCCATTCAGGCCCTTCCATTCAAATTCCGCCGCATCGTCATTCTACGCTACCGAGAAGAGTTGACCTTTGTGGAGATCGGGCAGATGCTCAACATTCCACAAAACACGGCGAAGACGTACTTCCAGCGTGCGCGGCCATTGCTGCGCGACGCGCTCATAGAGCAGAAACAACTGGCTACTACCACGTCTTAACTGGCATGTCCGTTCATGGGCATGCCAGTCCTTCATCGCACAAATAATCCTCATCAATGCATGCAGCTTTGCATTCCGTAACTCTTCAGATCCCTGTTCCCTGACTCCTCGCCGCGTCGCGGCTCGCACTATTTTTGTGTGTTTGACGGGCTGGCGGCCTGAGCCGCCAGCCCGTCAAACACACAAAAGGGCTTGTGAAGCGCCTTTGGCGCCGACGAGTCCTCAATAGTCACTTAAGGATTCACACCCAGGTCCTTGCGAATGAACAGGCCCATATCGTACGTGCCATCCGTGCTGCCGATGGCTTTGCGCTGCCACCACCACTGCCAGACATTACTGACAGCACGTCCCAGATTAAACTTTGCTCCTGGCGGTGGATTGTCGCCATAACTGAGCCACAGGAGCGGTCCGACGCCACCCCATGTCTGGGAGGGATCGCATTTGACCGTCTTGCTCGGCACACAGGGAGCTGGCTTATAGCCCTCGTCCCACCACGTGCGCATATGGTACTGGTGATAGCGATAGTCCGCCGAGTACAGGGACTGGTTGCCAAAGAGATTATCCCCACCAACGATAATCACAGGGATATTTTTAGCCGTAGCGGGGCAGCCCTGGGGATAGTCCAGGCAGGTATTGGGATAATCGCGCAGGTACCAGATGAGGGGCCACGTAGCATCAGAGGTCAGGCCGATCGCTAGTTGATGATTACCGCCGTCCAGTTTTTGATCGAGGAGATTCACCTTCGCCATGAGCGCGTTGACATCCGTCGTCGTCTGTACATAGATCATCATTTCGTGCGGCCCATCGGCGTAGTGCACGTACGTTACCTGGTATATATTCTGCAACGTCGGCAGCAAGAGCAGCACGCCCAATACACAACTGAAGATAGCCACGCCCACCGGCACACCAACCTTCGGGCGCACAGGTGGTTCAGAAGCAATCACAAACTCAGGACCTGTAGTGGAACGTCTTTGCAAGCGGCTCTTGACGAGATCGGCAACTTTCACCACGCCCGGTTCCAGCCCGATAGCCGCCAGGATCATCATAGGCATCGTCATATGGATCATCAGCCAGGGCATCTTCTCGGCGGCCCAGGAATAGATGAACACATTGCCGACAAACCAGTAGACCATGAAGAGACGGAAGCGCGTCGGGCGCAGAAGCGAACGCACAACACCGACCAGCCCGAAGACCAGTCCAATCTGCTCGTAGAGCGGGATCAGCAGGAGATAGTAGTACCAGGGCTGCCCACCACGGGCGACCTGCACCTGCTGAAGCCAGTAGTACAATCCCTGCCAGATGCCATTGCCGATGCCGCCAGGGATGTCGGTAAAGAGCGCCGTGAAGAGCACCAGGAAGATCGTCCAGGCGCACAACAGAGCAAAGAACCAGTGCGTCCAGGGCATCGTAAGGATCGTATCGAGCACCGGTTGACGATCGGGATCGAGCTTTGCAGCGATGCCACGTCTTCCAGTCTGCACTGAGCGCCCGAGCATCTCGCGTATCAAAATCACGAGCACAAAGATACCCAGTACAATGCCGACCCAGGGAACGGTAGCAACCGTCACATTCTTCAGATTCTGCACATACGCGTTCGCCGCATTGACAGTTTTGGGGTCCGTTACATAAATGGAGAGGGCCCTTACCCAGCCAAAGAAGAATCTGGCAAGCGGGGCAAGGATCAGGAAGTAGATCAGCAGCGTTATCCAGCCGCAGGTACGTGGGAGGTAGTGCGCGTATCTCGATTGGAAGCGGGAGCGGAATGGCAGACGCACGCCCAGTTCCCACGCGAGCAACGCCCCCAGGAAGCTGCCAAAGATCAGGACCGTCAAGAACGTCGCTTCTTTCGTAGCGTAAGATAGCCCAAAGGCAGCCGCAGCGATAATGATCCAGCGCATCTTATGCGTGTGAACGTAACGACCTACAGCCACGACCAGCAGCAACGTAAAACAGGCCATGTAGATATCTTCGCGCGCAAAACGTGAGAAGTAGACCATGCTCGGAGAGATCGCCAGGAGGAAGCAGGCCAACCATGCACCAATGCGCCCCAGGTAGTCGCGCAAGAAATAAGGCAGCCCTACGATGACCGTGCCAAGCGTGGCGGCGGCGATTCTTACCGTCGTCGTATTCACGCCATGATCCGGTGCGCCCAACCACTGGCTGATCTGGTATACAAACGCAATGGCATGAAACTGAAAGGGGCCATGCAGCAAGGGGTCGTAGTGATAGCAACCTGCATTCGACGTATTGAAGCAGGAGATCCAGTTCTCTAGATCATTCTGCATCAGCTTCAGCGAGAAATATGCATGTAAGCTCTCATCATGATGGAGCGGCTTATCGCCCAATCCCCAGAAGCGCAGAATAGCGCCTAGCAGAATGATGCCCCAGAAAGGCAGCCAGTCCAGCAGCTGTTGACGCGTCGGGCGAGAGAATATGCGCCTGCGAGATTGCTCATCATTCTCTTCGTCGCTCTCTTCACCAGTCGAGACATCCAGATCGGTAAGCGGCTCTCTAGCAGTCGCCGCCTCACCATCCACAGAGTTTACAGTATCAGACACAACCGGCTCGAGAGGAGAGGCAGGCCCTTCTACGCGCTCTGCATCTGCCTGATCATGCGCTGTCTCCACATTTTCCCCGTTGGGGGATGAAGCGGGCATTTCATCACGTGGTTCAGTTTCATAACTTTTCAAAGGATTTTTCCTCCTTGCCTGTGCCATTGTATCATCAAAGCTATAACCAGGATACACCATGGCATCCTATCTGACCTTGTATATTGTTACATCATCAGCGTTGTAAACAATCTGCATAAATGCACTAAAGCGATGCAGATTTATTTTGGGATCTATAGCATATTTCGCGTACTCGACGGGTCCCACGTAGAGATATTGAGCATTGTAGTGAGCCATCAACGACAGCACCGTCGCGGGATCAGGACTCTTATAGATCGTATCGACATCAGTGGCCCGGCGCTGGAACTCAACGGAATTCGAACCCTTATTGATCCAGTTCAGACGCCACTGGATCTCATGGCCGACCCATCCCATTGGGGTTGGCAGACCGGTAAACGCAGAGACGCGCCCGGCGTTACTATAATCATCGCCAACAGCCTCTACAATAACAGGATCACCCTGCACATTTGCATTAAGCCAGCGAATGGCAGCGTAGTCGCCTGGATTGGCCGGATCGGTCTGCAAATAGGTCAGCCCATCCAGGCTATTCGTGCGCTGCAGATAAAATCCCTGGCCAGAAGATCTGGAAAGCGCGTAACGCGCCTCAGGGGCCGAAAGCGGATAGGCAGATCCAGCCACCACCAGAGCAAGCAGGCAGAGTATCCATACAATCCTCACGCCACCCTGAACCCGGCGCAGGGCAAGCGAAGCGGTTTTCAGTGGGCGTAAACTCTCTAGAACAAAGAAAAGACCAGCGCCAGAAGCGATGGAAAGAAGCGCCCAGGCCTGAAAATAGAACTTAAAGACCGTATTCATGCGTGGATAATTACCGGCGAAAACATCTTTCAGGAAGAATACCTCACATAGTGCGATCAGAGCAAATGCAATAGTACCAAGCAACAATGTAAAAGCGTGTGAGCGATCGCCAATATTGTAGAAGAGCAGTATCACGCCCAGCATGGTGATACTTGCAGCGACCACAAACGTCGTGCTGTTACCCATAAAGACGAGTGTGAGCAAACCTATAAGCAGCAAAAGGAAGACGCCCACGAAGCCCACGCGCGTCCAATCGATACGTCTCACACCGGGCGCCGTATCATCGTCGGCTGTCGTCAGGGAAGATAGGGCAAGCAGTGGACGCTTCAAAGTGCTGGCGAGCAGGAGCGAAAGGAAGACGAAAGCGAACAGGCCATAGATCAGCAGCTCATCTCGCAGCGGAGTACGATCCGCCGCACCCACAATACCGATCCCCTGCGATGGAGACACAAACGAGAGGTAGAAAGGGAGATACAGGACAAAAGAGAGCGCCATCAGGCTCAGACAAGCGATCGCGATATCGGACATAAGCGCCAGGCTCAAGCGTGTGGAAGCCGTCAGCCACTGCTGCAACACCAGACACACCAGGGCCAGACCCAGATAGGTCGGATAGTCCCAGCCATTCATGGTGAACAGGCCACCGATAACGAGCGCCGTCGTACCCAGGGTCCAGGGGAGACGCCAGCCGCGCCCGAAGGCATAGATACCTCTGCCTTCCTGCTCCAGGAAAAGGTTGAACGCCATCCCGATTGCTAGAATAGTGAAGGCCAGCGCCAGCACGTGAGCATGGAAGCAAGAAAGCAAGAAGCTAAAAGCTGGGAACTCATTAATCGTCTTATCGATAACGCGTGAGGGCGTGAACCAGTCATACTGCGCCCAGCCGTTGTGATTTTGCAGCCATTGTTGAAAGGCAGCCCCGCTGGCAAAGTCCTCGCCATGATTCTGCCACCATTGCTGCGTCGCGGCCAGATTGCCCAGGATGAGGCCCATCAGCATCGCCAGCAAACCATAAGGCGCGCTGCGCAGCAGTGAAGGATGCACCGTATCGGGCCGCTCAGTGGATGTCGCAGAGTTCGCACGCGTACGCAGGTAGCGCGCCCAGGAGACAATATTGCACGTGACGCCAAAGAGATTTACCGCCGTCATGCCAAAGAAGATACAGATACCGGTATTGAAAGCAATCGAAGGCGACTGCCCCAGCAGCTTCGCCAACATAGCGATAGTGAAATGCGCATAGTAGTAATAGTTGATCGGGTAGCCAGAAAACCACATATCGTTGGGCGGTAGATGAGGACTGCGCATGATCGCAGCGATAAAACCCTCATCCATAAACATCTCGTAAGAGCGAATATCCGGCCCAAAGGAGCGTATCCAGCCAAGCAGAAAGACCATACCCAGAAAGACCAGCTCAGTAACAACGATATAGGAGATATTGGAGCGTATCACCTTCGCCAGTGCATGGCGCAGGCGCAGGAAGGCAAGTAGATTGCAGGCCAGCAAGATAAGGGCCACACCCGCGATAAAGAACTGGCTGAAAGGCAAGAAGCGCAGGGTCATCAGCGGGAACCAGACAAAAAAGGCAAACAAAGCCAGACCCAGCGCCTTGCTAAAAGCCCATCCTCTATCAGGTAAATTATGAAATACTGTGATAGTTAGCGGAAGAAACACCAGCCCCAGAGCCTCGACCGCTGCCCACATCTGGAAAAGTTCGAACATATATACTCTCTAGCATAGCAGACACCAATAAAATAGACGCGTGCTTCCAATCTTTTTTACGTACGATGCATACTAGTTTTAACGTTCAGATAGTACCAGTGGTTCCGTAGTACGCTCCTTTCTGGGAAGAACGGTATGAATTTACAACACTTCATAGATCGTCACGCCGTCTGACTGATAGACAACGCGCAGGCCAGCCATATGATCGAATTTGTTCAACGGACCATAGGTACTCCGTTCCAGAGCACCCACATATACATAACGCACATGATACAGGTGCAATAGCGACATTGTTTGCACAGTATCTGGCGAAGAATACATCGTACCGATGTCAGCCAGGCGAGTACCGAGTTGGGTAGCATAGCGCTCCTCCTCCTCGTGGTCAGGCCAGCCAAGCACATCGGGCAAGCCGGTATAAACGGAAACGCGGTTGTACCACTGATACGAGTTGGGAGATGCAGCTTCCAGGATAACAGGCGAGCCGGCCACATTCGCATGGAGCCAATCAATCGCCTTCATATCTCCAGGATACCAGGCACGCGCAAAGGCCAGCCCATCGAGCGTCGGCGTGTAGTTTGCCACAGAGGTGGGCACATTGCTCACCTCGGGCGTATGCACCACCTGCCACAGCAAACGATCATCGATACGCGAAGCCGTTCCCTCTACAAGAAATATCGAACAACTGAGCACAAAAACGGTCAACAGCACCAGCCAGAAACGGCGCATAAAGCCGGCGAGCGTGCTCCATAGGCGCTGCACGACAAGCGCCCCGGCGAGCGCGAAGCATAACCATGCCTGAATAGAGAACTTAAAGACCGTATTCATACGCTCATAATCGCCCCCATCCAGGAAATCGCGAATATAGACAAGCTCTATCCCCAGAGCGATACAGAGGCCCATAAGCAGCAAAAGATAGGTATAAAGCTGTGCCCCGTCCTGAAAACTGATCAACGGCTGAGAACGCGTACTGCCCACTGAAGAATGATTCGTTGAGCCGTTACTGCTCGCCAATGGGTGCGCAGAAAATGGCATTGCACGAGAGCGCAGAAATGAGATGAATAGAAAAAGACCGGTAAGCGATAAAGCTCCTAAGAGAGCCTTTATGCCGAGCCGCAGCAATATAATCAGTAGCACAATGCCTGAGACTATGTATAGACTCGCAAACAGCATATTGGATAGCCGAGACTTTAGAGCATTCATAAAGCGCGGCATCGATTGATAGAGTTCTGCCAGGAAGAAACTGAGCACAAGGAAGATCCAGAACCCAAAGACGGTCAGATAGCTGCCTGTGCTCGATCCCTGCGCGACACGTCCCAGCCCATTGACAAAGAGCTGCTGATAGGGAATATAAAAGGGCAGATAGAAGAGGTAGCCCACACCGAACAACAGCAGGACAGTAACCAGGCGGAGTGCGAGGGCCAGGAGCAAGGCGTGTGCTGGCTCCTGTCGCTTCTCCTGAAAGGTCAGCAGACTCAGCACAACGGCGAGCAAGATAGCGTAAACGGGCACATCCCAGGGATTGACGCAGGCAATGGTCCCAAAGACAAAGGCCGCCAGCAGATAGAGTCCGAGCCGCTTGCGACTATATGAAGTAGCAGACATAGAGAGCACAAAGGTCGCGACAATACCGAGCATGAAGACGGCGATCGGCATATCCATCACATGTGGATGCAGATCGGCAAAGAGAAAGCTCCAGAAAGGAAATTCGTTAATAGTGTAAGGGATCACACGGCTGCTCTCCCAATAATCGAAGGGCGGAACCGGCAGATGTGCCATGAGAGCCAGGAGTTGTCCACGGAGTTGCGCCAGGCCATCGAAATTGCCAAGCATAGCCGCAAAATAGCCGCCCAGCAAGGCGACAGGCACGCGACGTGAGAAAGCGTACACGATGATGACGGCGCCACAAAACGTCCAGGCAAACAGCGCCGGAATCGCAAGGTTGAAAGCGACGGTAGGGACAATTCCCGTCAGCTTAATCAGTGCGGCAACAAGCACGTAACCATAATAGTAGTAGTTAATATAGCCACCAGCAAACCAGGGATCAAGCGGGGGCATGTAGGGGCTACGTAGAATAGCGTTCAGAAAGGCCAGTTCCATCGGCTTCTCGCCGCCGCGATAGATATTCCAGAGGTCGGGATTGAGCGCGCGAATACCGACAAAGAGCAAAAAGGCCAGCGTAAACATCACCTCGACCAGCAGCAATACGCGCCAATGTTGACGCAAAAAGGTATTGAGGGCGTGACGCTGCCACACAAAACTCGCTACTCCACATAACAGGATACATCCGAGGACCAGCGAGAGCGAGAAGCGACTGAACGCCAGCAGATGGGTAGCCGCCAGCAGCCAGGCCAGGTACGCCAGGAGCAAGACCCCAAAGAGCTTACTGAAGATATAGCCGCGATCAGGCAGAGGGCGGAAGACCCCAAAGAGCAGCGGATAGGTCAGCAGGCCCAACACCATGATCGTCAACCACCAGAACAGCACCGGCAGAGCATTGGCAAGACTGTTCGCCGGAAACTGCACACCGAAGGAAGGCGACTGCTGATCGTCCGCGATCTGCTGAGGCGTGAGCAGCAGAGAACGCTGATCGCCCTGCGCGCCGGGAGCCGGCAACTGAATACCATCGGTAAGCTTATGTAGCAACTGATCAGAGCTATAGGGGTAGGGATTATCGCGGACAAAGATGCGCGCCGTCGGATGATCGAAGACGGAGTAGCTCTCATCGGCGCCGCTATCGTTGAGCGTGATGCCGAAGAGGTTCGGATGATTCTCGAACTGGACCGCTAAGTGAAAACCGAGCTGCCCGCTGAAGAGCAGATCGTAGTAGCGAATGGTCAACGGATAACGAGCCGACAGACGCGGAATAGATTTGCTCAGGCGCTCCGTGGGCATCGTAATAGCATCTATAGTAGGCAGGAGTTTGGCAAGCATCTGCGCCTTGGCGAGCGTATCATCATCATAGAGATCCAGGCCGGTCGTGGGTTGTCCATCCGGCCCGGTATAGGATGCCTGTACATAAAGCGAGGGATCGTGACCATCGACCGCGACAGGTAAGGAATCGTCCCACTGCTCGTAGGTCAGCACGCTGCCCGGTTTCAGATGGCTATAGATCCAGCGCGATGCCTGTATACGCGTATTGGGCTGGCTATAGACATTCAGCAGGGCCAGCCCCTGGAATAGTGTACCCCCAAGCACCAGCGCAATTGCAGCGTAGGGCAAGAACTTTACGGTTCTGCGTAGGAGCGTATTGGTGCTGTGATCAACCTTCCATTCGTGACGCACGAGAGCCAGCAGAAAGGATGCGCCCATCAGCGTCAGAAAGGGATAGATGGGGAGCATGTAGCGCATAAACTTCGCGTAAAAGCTACACGTAATCGCCCCATATACAACCACCCACGAGAGCACAACCAGCCAGAGGTCAGCATTGCGCTTCCAGATGCGCCAGAGCAGCCACAGCAAGCCGGCAAAGGCAGCCAATCCCAGCATCAATCCCAGGCCCCAGAGCAGAATATTCTGCCCTTCGTAGATAAACGGAAGCGTACCGGCAAACTGGCGCACGTAGGGCAGATCGAGCGTGCCACGCGCCAGGCTCCCCTGGTCCGAGACCTGCTGCACAAAATCCGGCATATCCAGGAACGCGTAGGGTTCTGCTATAAGAAATGCCAGAATCGTCACCAGCGCAGTACTGAGCAAAGTGACGATGGCGGAGAGGGTATCGCGCCGGCGGTACCAGCGCAGCAGCACGGCCACGACGACCGGTACCGCCAGAGGCGCCGCGCTAAACTTCGTTGCCAGCGCCAGTCCGTAGCCGAGGCCAGCAAGTAGCGACCAGAGCATAAGATGTTCGGTCTCGACCAGTATGACACACGCCAGGACCGTGAACTCGACGAAGAAGAGCAGCATCGTATCGACGGCATAGAAATGCGACAGTTGCAATTGAAAAGGTGTAAAAGCGACCAGCGCAGCCGCCAGCAGAGCCACGTTCCACGCGAGCGAGCGTCCGGGCGTCGTATCTTTTGTCAGGCGCAGGGCCAGGTAGCCGGTCAGAGGAATGGTAGCGCAGTCGAACAGAGACGAGAGCACACGCCCAATCAGCGTAAGGTTCGCAAAGGTGCCCAGCGAAGGAGAGAAGTGCGCCAGGATATTCCCTACGAACGCCAACAGGTACAGTGGAAAGGAGCCATACGCGAAAAAGTGCGGGTTCAGCGGCGAAAGTGCGGGATCGCGAAACTGTGCAAAGCTCGTCGGCCAGGCGAGTTTCGTTACCTGGAAGAGGATCTGGCGCTCGTCCGGGTGGAAGTTATTGCCCTGGTCCCAGTCCAGGCCATACAGGCGCAGAGCCAGCCCGAGGAGCGTCAGGCCCCATAGCACGAGCGGTCGCCAGCGTATGATGAGCTTCACAGGTACCTCTATCTCCGTTTCTGAGAAAGATGATGAATAAGTCCGGCTCTAGTATAGAGATTGCGTGGTGAGGGGTCAAGGGGTACCAGATTAGTTCAACTAAAGTTGTTAATTAGTAAAGGAAATGTTAGGATATGAGACGTTACGAGGAGACGGTTTACCCCTTTTATCGAGGAAGAGCGATGGCAACAGAACAAGTATGGGCAAATAAAAGTTATGAGCTACCATTAGAGGAAATACAAAAACTGGCACCTGACATACAATGGAAATATCTTCCAGTGATCGCGCCCACGCTTTCACCTGTCGAAGCGTGCCAGATTATCGGAGAATGGTACAGAGCTTGTAGCAGCGATGCACGTCGAGTGAACGCGGGGCAATTCTTTACTCCCTCAACCGTAGCTCACTACATGGCTACCATAGCTGATGAGCTGGGGAATGGAATCCATATTCTTGATCCAGGAGCAGGAGTTGGTATCCTTGCCAGTGCAATCTGTGAGAAAGCCATTCAACAAAAAATAAATAAAATCTTTATTACAGCTTATGAGTCTGACCCCGTACTGTATGTACTCTGTCGATGGATGCTCACACGCACACGAGATATTTTAAACGAGTACGACATCGATATATCCATCGAGTTATATCAACGTGATTTTGTCGAAGCAATGGCAGAAAAGAATACGCCGCTAAGTCTCTGGTCGCAAGACTCACATCTGAAGCATACTTTTGATCTAGCTATACTCAATCCTCCCTATTTCAAAGTTAATCAAAAGGATCCACGGGCTCATCTTGTAAAAGAGATCGCGCAAGGGCGTACCAACATGTATACCATATTTATGTCTTTAGCGGCCTCCACTTTAAATACAGGAGGGCGTTTTGTATCTATTACACCTCGATCCTTTGCCTCTGGTGCATATTTTAAACACTTCCGCCAGCAATTTTTCAAAGTGATCGAGCCCGAACTGATCCATATATTTGACTCTAGACGGTCGGCGTTCGAGCAGGCAGAAGTACTCCAAGAGAATATCATCCTATCGGGCATTAAAAAAGGTTCTTTTCCTGTGGACAGTCCTTCGATTATTGTTTCAAGAAGTCATGGCTTAGATGATCTTGCCCATTCGCTGATGCAGCGAATACAGCGTCGTTTTGTTATCGACAATACGCAAAAAGATCCTATACTACATTTGCCAACCAGCGATATTGACATACATCTTTTACAGGCATTCAAACGATGGAACAACTCTCTTGCCACCTATGGTCTGGAAATATCGACGGGACCAGTAGTTCCGTTCCGTGCACTTAACGCCCTGACTACAGTCGAAAATGTTGAGCAAGGTTCAGCAGTACCATTGTTATGGTTACAACACGTACGGCGTATGGGCATCAGTTGGCCGCTTGAAAGCTTTGATAAACCACAAGCTGTATTGCTTTATGAAGGGCAAAAACAGCTCGTTAAAAATGCCACACAGATTGTTCTCAGGCGCTTCAGTGCAAAAGAAGAGCAGCGTCGTATTACAGCAGCCGTTTTGCTTGAAAAAATGTTTGATACCGATTTTATAGCGCTTGAAAATCACCTTAATTATCTCTATCGTCCAGGGGGAACACTTTCATATGAAGAAGCTGTAGGACTTGCAGCTTTTTTGAATAGTTCGCTTGTTGACCGCTACTTTCGTATTATAAGCGGCAATACTCAGGTCAGTGCCACCGAGTTAAGAAATCTCCCATTACCATCTCAAGAGCAAATCGTTAGAATAGGTAAACAAATAGCTCAGATACAGGGAGAACACGATCTTGAAGCAACCGAACGTATTATTATGGATATACTTGGACGAGATCTGGTCATAGGCGATGAAGAAGAGATCCAGCTTCCAGTACTGAAAGATTCGAGGATATTGATGGGAAAAATTCAAGAGGCGCAGCTTATTCTTCATGATCTTGGTCTCCCTCCTGCACAGCAGAACGAGATCAGTGCTCTTACATTACTAGCACTTTGTAGTCTCAGTGAAACTTCCTCCTGGTCAGAGATATCACAAGAAGCAATTACTATTCACAATATGATGAGCTTCATGAAAATTAACTATGGTAGGACCTATGCAGAAAACACCCGAGAGGTCGTGCGTCGCCAGGTCATCCATCAATTTGAACAGGCACGATTAATAGATCGTAATCCAGACGATCATACAAGGCCCACGAACAGCCCAAACACCTGCTATACACTAACATATGAAGCACTTGAGACACTAAAACAATACGGTTCTTACGCATGGGAAAATGCGGTGGCGCACTTTCTTGCAAAACATGGTGCGCTCTGGGAACAGTATCAAAGAAGCCGCCAGTCGGTAGCATTACCGCTAAAACTAGCTGATGGTAATCAGTTTTACCTTACTCCAGGCAAACACAACGAGTTACAGATAGATATCGTAGAAAAATTTGGTCCACGTTACGCTAAAAACGCTCTCGTGCTCTATCTAGGCGATGCTGCAAATAAGTTTGTGGTCTATGAGAAAGAAAAATTAGGGCAACTGGGTATACCGATTACTAATCATGACAAACTTCCTGATGTTATTCTCTACAGAGAAGACAAGAACTGGTTATACCTGATCGAAGCTGTTACTTCACACGGACCAGTATCTCACAAAAGGAAGTACGAACTAGAAAAGCTTCTACAGAGCTGCACTGCTTCTCCAATATATGTTACCTCCTTTCAAGACGTGAGAGAGTTCAGACGACACGCGGCAGATATTGCCTGGGAGACTGAGGTGTGGATTGCGGAGATGCCCGAGCATATGATCCACTACAACGGAGATAAATTTGTGGGTCCACACAATAAAACTCCTGAGCCTGAGTAAGAAGAACAACTACCCTTCTTGCATGCTTCCACAAATCTAACGTTGAGAGGCAACTCTGCACTGACAGATGCCGTCTGATAACCTGATGGTTCATGAATTCTGCCTGACCACCCTCCTAAAAATAGCTATTCCTATCGTCTATAGTATGAATTACACTATCACTTATCAAGCAATATAAGGATAGATTTGAATAACACAACAACAACAAGGGCAAACCGGAAGCGGACAGGCCAGGACACAGAAGCGGAAATGGTTCTCCCTAAGGCACGTGATAAGGGCTTATGGAGGTTCACTGGTGGTGACCAGCATGGCTATTCCTATTTTTGCTTCAGCGGCAACAGTCTGCCTCTATCTGACTCCTCCGTTTGCTTTACCATTCATGAGTTCCAGATGGTATGCCCCTGCAAACGGCCTTCTCGCCACAGTTATCCTCTGGCTCTTATTTGCGATCTCGCGTTCTCGTTTTGCCACAGCCAGTGGCGCAAATATGCACGTCTACGAGTTACTCAGGAATCGTCACTCTGAATTGAAGGCGCGCCTCGGGCTGCCAGATATGCTAGATAATAAGGACGCAAAGGACCATCTTTGCGCAATACAGAAGACGTTCAATATAGATGACAGCGATTCTTACCATATCGAGGCATTGAGAAAAGCATATGAAGCCTATCATGATCTCAGTAAAAACCTCTTTTACAATCATTCTGGCATCGAGTGGACATTAGGAACGGGCTACGCCAATACGTGGCGCATGGTCCACCGCACTCAGGAAGCACTCGTCGAAGTCGAACCTCTACAGGAGGTTATTGGTGATGTTATTCATGATATAAGATCTATCCAGAGTTCCGCGATGAGTGACAGCAAAGCCTTGATCAGAAAGGCGCTTCAGGCGGTAAAGGACATCTGCCCCGAAGCGATGGTGTGCTTTGAAGAATTACAGGGGGACAAGTACTACGCGGATCTATTTGGAAAGAATGCACAAGGCCAATCTCCCCTTCCAAAAGAGGTTGCGATTGAGACGATACGGCAAGTCAAACATGCACTCAATGCGTATCAGGATAATTTGCGCGACGCATTAGTACGTGGGCGTGCTAATGTATTTAAGGCTATCGCCATAACCGGATTTGTCACATACCTGTTGTTATGTATTGCAATCCTATGGAATGGCACTACATCTGCCATTGGAACAGCGGCAGCATATTATATGGTTGGTGCCATTGCCGGTCTTTTTGTAAGTTTCTATAATGAGGCAAATACCAAAGACGCTCCATCGGACGATTATGGACTCCTTCTATCACGCCTGATAGCTACACCGCTCCTCTCCGGCCTGGCAGGGATTGGAGGTGTAGTTATCACTGCTACGCTCATAAATTTAGGCGGGGGGAAAACCCCTGGCCTGGGAATGATCTTCAATGGCACAGTCACTATAGACTACCTGCTTGCCGCCGCCGCCTTCGGCTACGCACCAAAACTAATTATTGGGAGCTTACAACAGAGGGCGCTGAAATTTTCCACTGATCTTCAGAACAGTAAAGGTGAAGGAACCAGTAGTAGCGGCAACAGTTAGAGGAGAGCGATAAGCAAGGCTGGAAGCGATATTACAGCTTCCGGCCTCGCCTTCTGTTTTATATACGGACGAGCAGTGATTTTGTGGCAATTCCGCCTGCGTTCTTTATGCGGCATCGTACTTGTGCACTATGGCCTTTACGCTCGGCTCTGCCGATTTATATGCACTCAGATTACCATCAATAAGATCGACGACAACCGAGTCGTTCGCAGTGAATGAGTTGTTTAATAGCGCACTTGCTAGCATATCTTCAAGCTGACTTTGAATTGTATGCCGCAGGAGACGGGCGCCACCAGCGGGAGTGTAAGCGGCCTGCACCAGGAAGGTTCGCGCCGCCTCAGTCACACTCAACGTGATCGACAATTGGGATAACCGTTGTTGCGTCTGGGCTAGCATAAGGTCGGCTATTTTGTACAGATGCTTCTGCTCAAGGGGATGGAACACCACAATTTCGTCAATACGATTGCACAATTCGGGTTTGAGCATCTCTTTCACGGCTGCCATGATCCGCGAACTAGCACGTTCCTGTACACGCTTCTGGTGCTCCGTTCTTCCCAGGTGATCGGCGGTGAAGGCTATGCTATTAGGGAGGGTATGTCCGGTTCCCGCGTTGGAAGTGAGAATGACGATCGTATGTTTGAAATCGACAACCTGCCCACGCGCGTCGGTGAGGCGACCCTCTTCGAGAATCTGTAATAGGAGGTCGAAGATTTTGGGATGCGCCTTCTCGATCTCATCGAAGAGTACAATAGTGTATGGGCGACGGCGCACAGCTTCGGTGAGCTGACCGGGCTGATCATAGCCCTGGTATCCCGGAGGAGAACCTATGAGGCGAGAGACATGATGACTCTCCATGAACTCTGACATATCCAACTTCAAGAGCGCGTTCTCGTCGCCGAAGAGAGAGGCCGCCAGGGCATGTGCTAACTCGGTCTTGCCAACGCCGGAAGGACCGACAAAGAGGAACGAACCAATAGGGCGGCGGCTATCCCTGATATCGGTGCGTGAACGGCGCACCGCCTTCGCGACCGCCTGGACCGCCTCGTGCTGTCCGACAATGCGCCGGTGCAGATCGTCTTCTAAATTGAGCAGTTGTTGCGCCTCGTCCCCAGCGATCTGCGCCAGCGGAATGCCTGTCCAGCGCACCACGATGTCGGCAATATCCTGTTCACCGACAGTTGGAAGTTGCTGCCGGCGCTCGTCGCGCCAGTCCTGCTCAGCCTGACTGAGGTCCAGGTTTAACTGGCGCTCGCGCTTCAGCAGAGCCGAAGCCTGGGGGAAATCATAATGAGCGATGGCATAATCTTTTTCACGCTGGACCTTGACGATCTCGTCGCGCAGGTGCAGGATCTCGGTGGGGGGTTGTGAACGCTGCACACTGACACGGGCAGCAGCCTCATCCAATACATCCAGCGCCTTATCGGGCTGGAAGCGACCTTGAATATAGCGCGAGGAGAGCGTTACAGCCGCGACTAAAGCCTGATCAGTGATGGTGAGGTGATGAAAATCGGCATAGCGCGAACGGACCCCACGCAGGATATCCAGCGTCTCAAGAGCACTGGTCTCCTCGACAGAGACGGGCTGAAAGCGCCGCTCCAGCGCGGGATCGGACTCTATTGTACGGCGATAATCCTCCAGGGTCGTAGCACCGATACAGCGGAACTCGCCACGTGCAAGCATCGGCTTGAAGAGATTCGCAGCATCGATTGACCCCTCGCTCACGCCTGTGCTCATCAAGGTATGTAACTCGTCGATCACGATAATTATATCCGGCGTGCTGACAATTTCCTGCATAATCGCCTGCAGGCGCTCCTCAAAATCGCCGCGAAACTTCGTACCGACGGTGAGCAGACCGGCCTCCAGGGCTACGACACGAAAGGCAAGAAGGTTTTCGGGCACCCGTTCCTGGACGATGCGCAGGGCCAGGCCCTCAGCAATGGCGGTTTTTCCTACACCCGCTGGTCCTAGTAGGACCGGGTTGTTTTTTGATTTGCGCGACAGGATCTGCATCGTGCGTTCCAATTCGACCTCGCGACCGATCAGCGGACTAAGTTCTCCGGCACGGGCCGCCATTGTCAGGTCGCGACTGACCTGGTTCAGCGTGGGCGTCGCGTCATAACGCATCTGGTAGCGACCGTTAAAGCGTATATGCTCAATCTTTTCAGCAGTGAGATCTTGTATTGTCTCGCGCACTTTATCCAGTGAGATATCTAAACTTGCCAGCACGCCAGCAGCGGTCCCATTTTGCTCCCGCAAGATGCCAATGAGGAGATGCTCAACACCGACCAGTGGAGCGTGCATCGCGTCAGCTTCTTCCTCTGCATACGCCAGGATAGCGCGCGCTGCCGGGCCCAACGAAGCTTCGCCCAAAATAGCCCTGTTATTACGCCCGACTACGAACTCCATAGCCTGCGAAACACGGGCTGCACTGTTTTGTAAAGATACGAATATGCCCTCGATAATAGGACTATTGACTTTCAGCAGGCCGAGCAGCAAGTGTTCAGTATTTACCACTCTATAACATAAACGCCGGGCCTCTTCACGGGCATAGGTCAGGACCTGGCGCAGTTCGCTTGTATATTTATCTCGTCGGCTCATTATTCTACAATGCTCCTTCGCGGTTCGTGTTCTGTTGCAGTCCAGCATTGCTCCCTCGCAGCCGCTAATGGATCTCCATTTTAAGTCAGGGGTCAGAGTGGAGGCTTCACGCTTCGTTCAACCCATTGGAAACGAAAGCTTCTCTGATGCATGCTGGTTTCGCCTCACGTGGGGTATAGAGGCTTTATCCACACTTTTAGTTATCGGCGAGAGGAGCTCTTTCCAAAAGGGAGAGAGTGAAGCGAATAGAAGTGAAGATCCTGCGCATCTCATACCACCAGCTAATGTAAGATTGTATCTTCTGGGACTTTCAAGAGGGTTACAGCGCCAACCAGAGGAGCATTCTCTTGCAGAAAAGCGAGGCTTAAGTGGAGCGAAGCACCGACGAGCTGAGCATTGACTTTTTGCTGCACCATCGGCAAAAGAAAAGGATTGTTCAGGGCGATCGCGCCGCTTACAGCCACCACTTCCACCTTCGTCAGTTGAGCCAGGTTAACCAGCCCTAGAGCCAGCTTCTCGCTGAACGTTTCCCAGAAAGCGGCATCGGTCATCTGCGCGACGGGGCGGCCCAGGCGTAGCTCAAGCTGCCTGCCGCCCGTAAACGTCTCCAGACAGCCAGTCTGTCCACAGAGGCAGACGAGCGGGTTTCCATCGAGGATCTGGTGTCCAAACTCGATAGAGATGGTCAGGGCTTTTGACGCTTTACAAAGCTGAATGGCTGCCCCGGTTCCCGTAGAGATCGTCAGGTACGCGCACCTGTCGACCTCGCGGATGGGGCCGAACTGCTTCTCGGCCAGCAGACCACAGACCGTATCGTGCGCCAGGCGTACGGGACAGGCAAAGCGATCGACCAGATCCTGCGCGAAAGGACGGCCAATGTAGGTGAGCATGTTGGGAGCAAAGATCACGGAGCGCCCATCCTGTGCGATGCGTCCGCCGATAGAGACGCCGATGCCTGCGAAGTCGCGCACACCGCTGTCCTGTATCGCAGCGATAATCCGTCGCATCTGCTCATTGTAGTCAGTGCGGGTGAGAAAGCGCGTGATTAGCGTGAATCTGGGTGCGTCCAGCGTCTGAAATAATCCTATCCGTGTGCTGGTACCGCCGACATCAACGCCATAATACATGGGGATGGTGCGGGTCGTGTCTCCGGCCATACATGCTCCTTCGCTGTAACAACTGCTTCTACGCATGATATCCTTGACAAGATAGCAACGTCAATGCATAGAATTGTACAATGCAAAGAAATCCCGGTCAAAATACAGAAAGTTACGCACGATGGCATTGATTCACGGAACGCTGGCCCTCGTAGGCGCAGGTGAATATCTTCCCGCGATGGCAAACGTCGATAAGGCACTTCTTGCCCGGTTAGAAGGAACAGCGCGTGTCATCGTGCTACCAACGGCGGCGGTTCCTGATGGCCCAGAAGTCACAGAACGCTGGGCCACGATGGGCATAGAGCACTTTTCACGACTAGGAGCAAATGTGGAAGCGGTGATGTTGCGCACACGGGCAGATGCCAACGACGACGCCCTGGTCGCAAAGCTAGCTTCGGCTAATTTTATCTATTTCTCTGGCGGCAAACCACGCTATCTGCTTGAGACGCTGCGCGCTACTGAGGCATGGAGAGCCATTCAAGGGATTGTGCTCGCGAATGGTGTGCTTGCGGGCTGTTCGGCGGGGGCAATGATCCTGGGCGAAGTGATCTTCGACTTTCCCCAGCTCTGGCGCGCGCTCCCGGCACTGGGCCTCGTCCCTGGCATTGCCATCATCCCGCACTATAACGAGTTGCCATCATTTCTCTCAAACGCGGCGGTATGGGCGCTACGTAGAACAAAGGTAGTAGGCATTGATGGTGGAACGGCGCTTGTCTGGGCAAATTCGCAGTGGACGGTACTGGGAAGCGGGCATGTCACTGTTTTCACACAGAGGCGCAAGATGCATTTCACAGCGGGGGAGCGCGTGCCACTGGCGCAGCTTAAGAGGGATGCAGGTATAGAAGGTTGAGAGAGAAAAAAGAGGACCGGTCGTGAAACCAGCCCTCAGAGGCGTTGCTGAGAGGATTCGAACCTCCGGCCTCTTCCTCCGCAGGGAAGCGCTCTATCCACTGAGCTACAGCAACAAGGCGTTTACTTGATCACGTGCAATAAGATACAGGATTTTGCTCTACTTGTCAAGGGGTTTCCGCGCAAAAAGCGGCCAGAAATCGCATTATTGCTTGCAGGCGCCTCCAATACTTCGCTCATGGGTAATAGATAAAGTATCGGAGGCGAACAGGTAGCGAAGACACACCCGGATCAGGGGAAGTACGCGCTCAGGGCAACGTCCCCACGGTAAGATGCCATCGTGTCCATGTAGCAATCATAGCAATCATGCAAGACCTTCAATGACATCGCGTGCGCGACCTAGAGCTTCCCGGCGCACATAATAGTAAGCCCAGAGCCCCTTCTTGCGGCAATCGACCAGGCCAGCATCGCGCAAAATGCGCAGATGATGCGAAATAGTCGGTTGCTCTAGCGTAAAGCTTTCTACAATCTCAAAGACGCAAACCTCCCCTTCGTGTCGACTGAGCAAGCTCAAGATCCGCAAGCGCGTTGGATCCGCCAACGCCTTGAGCAAGCGCGCCTGGACAACCGCGTCGTCCTCGTTCAGTGTCGGCACAAACTTTGGGGCCATGCCGACCGTTGTACCGGTACCTGGTACCTGGCGATGCAACGTGTTCGCGGGACCCGCCGCCTGGCCAGTTGTCGCTGGTCGGTTGCCCTGATTCATTGATGTCATAATCTTCTCCTTCCATCCTCCCAACCGGATGTCAATCTACCAATAAAGTGGACGCATGGTATGAAAGGTTGCTATATAAGCAACTGCATACCTAATACAATTATAATACTCAATCCAAATCTCGCCTTTAAGATCGAGTGGGCACGTTCGCCCGATAAACCGGCGATGCGCCCAGTGAACCGGCGCTACAAGGGAGAGGGAATCATCTCCCAATTCATTTGTTACTGTTCATTAAACCTGAAACGCTTGTTTCCGCGCTGCTCTCTGTCGCTGTATCTCTGTTATGGTGGAGAGTGCGGCGAAGCTGGATGGCGAAGAGCGCTAGCAGGATGGTCATTACCAGTCCCAGTATGATGAGGCCGACGCGGTCAATTGTGGTTTGCGTGAGGACAAGCACGCCGAAGACGGTATGAGCAATCAGTGCCCCGCTGACCAGGGCGAGCCGATGAAGATCATTCCAGTTACGTGCTCGTGCCCATTGACGCACCAGTAAGATTACCACTCCTGCCATGACGAGCGCACCCAGCATAGGGAGGAGTACGAGCGCTCCCTGGGTGATCGCCGGTAGAAAATGCCTGAGCCAGATCAGCAAGAACTG
>WNGD01002077.1_pt1 | contig 21147 bp, 22 predicted proteins | sample 5400671 | NCBI WGS metagenome assembly WNGD01 (sample SAMN13153369, study PRJNA577476) | soil metagenome | isolation source: 40 cm soil or saprolite under grassland replicate 2 | place: USA:California | collected 2016-06-15 | reverse complement strand
CACAAGGGTACCACCTGCTTGGGGGTGGGTCATTTGTATGTTGTCACTGCTGGTGGGTCACCATTGGGTGCTAGAACCGTTTTGAGCGGGTCACTCTTAAGGTGCTAAACCTGCTCAATTATAACCTGTTATTAACATATGCCCGTTTCCGGGATTTCTTGATCTATGGTGAACGCGGTCTGGCAGGCCAGAAGACTCTGATCAACATTTTTCAAGACATGCTGGCTCTCGAATATGGAGAACATGCCCTGGCGAAATATTCGGTGGAGTGGCAAACAGATGACAAACATCTCCTGCGGGTTGGCAATCCGCGCCTCTACAATCATCCCTATCAAAGCCCACAATTAGAACTCTGGCCGTCCGATCAGGTCGAATGGTTTGTGATTATCCAGGCAACTGCCTATGGATCGCGCCCGCGCCGCAAACGCGTCGCGCGGGTTCTGGTCATGCAGCCTCCTTTGTTGACTGATGAGCAAGTTGAGAGAAAGACAGGACTATGAGAAGAAACCCCAACGTTTTAGAGGATGGAACTACCTGCCTTTATTGTCGAAAAACGGGCATTCCTTTACAAAAGTATCATTGGTTTGCTTATTGGATCTGTGAAGCGTGTCTCGCGCAAGAACCGGCCCGCATTGCCCAGGAGAATGCTGTTTTCAGGAAGCAAAATATGGTTCTCGCTCATCTTCGATACTGCTGGCGAACCCTTCTCTCCTGCATAGGGATGGCCCCAGCCCTGCTCTCCTTCCAATTTCAGTCGTCGCAACACTGCTCGACTATTCTGCAACGTATCAGCCACCATCACCAACAGGGTGTGTACCGATGCCGTTTCCACCAATTTGAGATACCCTTGCTTGCGTTGTCTCCACGGGAGCCTGGCAAACTGCTCCCACTCCGTACAGCCTTCGACGATGTCGAGAACCGCTGGCCCAAAGCGTTCGCGAATGTGTTCACGGGCTGCTGCTCCCTGGTCCTCAATGGCATCATGCAAGAGCGCAGCGGCGACCGTGGTCTCGTCACCACCATTCGCCTGAACGATCCCTGCCACCTCCATCAGGTGACCCATAGAGGGAATATCGGGAACAATCGACTTCTTCTTCCGTTGTCGATGGTGCAGTTGTGAGGCCAGTTTGACCGCTTCGACGACAATATCCATGATCTTCTCCTCCTATTGAACCATGCGTCCTCACCCCCACCCCTTCGCTTCGTACTGCAAACGCGTCTCGCTTGCCACGGAACCTCTCCTCCCTTGCGCGTCACGCATCAGGATGCCCACCACACCTGGACCGTTTCGTCATCGCTGGCCGAGGCGATGCGGCTGCCATCAGGTGACCAGGCCACCGCGTTGATGCGATTGAAGGCCCTCTCGGTAACATGACCACGGTAGATGCAGACTGTGTCCCCCGTCGTCGCATCCCAGACATGCACCGTACCCTCACTGCTCCCAGAGGCGATGAAGGTGCCGTTGGGCGACCAGGCGATGGTACGCACCTCTTGCTCGCTGCTTTTGTGTCCAAGATACACACCGCGTGTTTTTCCACTTGCCGCTTCCCAGACATGCACCGTGTGATCGCGTCCCCCCGAGGCCAACGTGGTTCCATCAGGCGACCAGGCGACGGCAAGCACGTCATCTCCATGCTCAGAATACCTGAGCAGCCTGTCACCCCGTATCGCATGCCAGATGTGGACGGCATGATCATTGCTTCCCGTCGCGATAGCCTTCCCATTGGGTGACCAGGCCAGCGCATTGATGCCATAGGCATGACTGAGGATGGTGAGGAGCAGATCTCCCTTGAAGGCATTCCAGATCTCCAATTGCTGAGAGCCAGAGGAGGCAAGCCGCTTCCCATGGGGCGACCACTTGACTACCTGTACCAGAGGCACACGGCTGCGATAGACGAACTGGAGACGCCCTCCATCGGCGGTCCAGACATGCACCGTTCCGTCACCGGCTGCTGAAGCAATGCTGGTTCCGTCAGGTGACCACGTCACGCCGTTCACGCGCTCCACATGGTCGAGATAAGAGAAGAGGAGCCTCGCCGTGGCGGCATCCCACACCTGCACCGTTTTGTCACGGCTCGCAGAAACAAGGCGCGTTCCGTCAGGCGACCATGCAACGTCAGCGACATAATGGGTGTGTCTACGATAGGTACAGATGCGTGTTCCGGGCGTTGAGCGCGTTGGTGATGGCGGTGACAAGGATACCGTAGGAATCAAAGGAAGCTGCGAGCGCGTATCGGGCGACAGGAGGTGGACCGGCGCGGCTTGCGTCGTCTGACAGGCTTGTTCCAGTTCATGGGCAAACGCCTGCACGCTGGCAAAACGACTCGCCGGATCCCTGGCAAGCGCCCGATGCACCACCTGCTCCACATAGGATGAAATCGTCGGAACGAGCGCTCGTAAGGGCGGTGGAGGAACGGTCAGTTGCTGCTTGACCAGTTCCTCAACAGAGCCGTGAAAGGGAACGTCTCCGCTGAGCCACTCGTAGGCCATGATGCCCAGAGCATACTGATCGGAGGCAAACTGCGCCTGATCTTGGAGTTGCTCCGGAGCCAGATAGACGACGGCTGGTGTCCCCAGCATCTCCAACCGGGGCCGTCTGGCCGACGCTCCAACCACGAGGCCAAAATCACTCAGCAAGAGGGTGTGAGTCGGCCCCACAAGGATGTTCTCCGGCTTGAGGTTCCCATGGAGCAAGGAATGCTCATGCGCAAATTGCACGGCGGGAACCAGGTGTTTGAGCAGGGAGAGCATCGTCCCGCGTGGATAGCGCATGCGAAGCGATCCCTGCGGGACGTAGTCCATGACCAGAAACGGGCGGTCGTCCACGACCCCGAAATCTCTGACCCGCAGGAGCGCGGGGTGGGAGAGCCGCCCGAAAGTATGGACGGCCCAGCGCACGCGCTCCATCTCATCGCGCGTGTAAGACAATGAGAGCACTTTGACGGCAACGGGAGTCCTGGAGGAGAGGGCTTCTCCCAGGTAGACCTCAGCGAACGCACTGCGCCCAAGCAGGCGGATGAGGTGATAGGCACCCAGGGACGCTCCCACGCGATCAGTCATCGCCTTTTTCTCCAGGAAGGGCTCGCTCTCCAACGCACACCCGACGCCTGTCTTCTCATTCTCCCTCCTCCTGTCGCTCTCTCTTCTCATCGCCTAAAGAGGTGCTCATCGCTGCGGAAGGGGACTCTGTTCGCGTTCTGGCGGATGTGTTCAAGCGTTCCTGCTGCGATGGCCAGGTATATCCACAATGACTACACGTGTGCATCTTCGCATGCCCCCGTTTTTTCAGACATACCCCACTACACTGTTTGTACATATTCGAGCAGGGATCATGGCACAACGCTGGTTGGTGCTGGCTTGATCGTTTCATTGCTTCACGCTCCGTATGGATGGTGGTACCTGTTTGACCTGAACAGGAAAACGTGCATTCCTCTCCGGAGAACAGACCAGCGTCGTGCTCCCTTCCGGAGGGATATTGCGGTCACCAGGGGACGACGACCACACGTTGAGAAAGGTCTCGTATGGTAGACCTATCATCTATCTGACCGGATCTATCTTCCCCACTCCCAATCTCCAGTCCGTCGTCTTCTCTGATGGGGGACTTCCTGTTCCTCGTTTGTTGGTGTAAGCTGTTCTTAATCATACGGTCTCAAGATGAGACAGATATGAGAAGGCAAGCTGCATTTCTGCGCCACTCATCTTTGTCTCATGTTCGTGCGTTACAGTGAGAGCAGGAAAGGGACACTATCCTGGCCTGCTGAGAGGAGAAGCCATTGATGCGTATTCTTGTGGCAGAAGATCATCCGGTACTGGGACCGGATCTCAAACGGGGCCTGGAGCGCAGTTCCTACGTCGTGGATCTCGTGGCCGACGGCGAGGATGCACTCGCGCTTGGATTAACGACGTCCTACGATCTCCTGATCCTGGATATCCTGCTACCTGGGCTCAGTGGCCTGCAAGTCTGTGAGCGCTTGCACAATCAGAAGCGCAAGATGCCCATTTTGTTTCTCACCGCCCTTGGTGAGGTTGACCAGCGGGTGCGAGGACTCGATGTGGGAGCCGATGACTACCTGGCCAAGCCCTTCGATTTTCTGGAATTAGAGGCACGGGTGCGCGCGTTGCTGCGACGCAGGAGTGAGGAGAAAACAACGCGGTTGCGCTTCCTGGACCTCACCCTCGATACTCGCACGCACGAAGCCCAGCGAGGTGAGCGCCTCATCACACTTTCTGGCAAGGAATATGCCCTTTTGGAATATCTCATGTATCATCCTCGCCAGGTCTTGAGTCGAACCCTGATCGCTGACCATGTCTGGGATGACGATGCGGAGCATCTCTCCAATATCGTGGAGGTCTACATTCGCTATGTGCGGACCAAGCTCTGTGCCGCCGGTGAACCCAATCTGATTCACACTATTCGTGGATCAGGCTATCAGTTAAAGGAGCCAGAACCATGAAAGCCCTCGATCGTGTGTGGCCTCTAGGTATTCGTCTCCAGTTGATGTTCTGGTACAGCGTCGTCTTTGTCGGACTGATGGCACTCTCTGGGGCCGTGTTCTATTTTCGCTTTCAGACGACGCTGGCAGGAAGTCTGGACACCGCCTTGCAACTGCAAGCACAGCAGATTGCCGGCGATATTACGGAGGAACGAGGAGCGATGAGCATCCACGACGCCACCGCCGACCTGCCTGGCTTCGATCCTGTTGATCAGCGCGTGCATCTGCCCCCTGCGGATGTCAACCTGGGCGTGCTGGTGCGCGTCCTCAACGGACACGGCATTCCTTTTCGGACCACACCCGCGTTTGAGACCGTTCTGGTTCCGACTCAAAGTGTCACCCAACCGCTTCATGGCCTTCCCTGGCAGGGAACGATTACGACCGTCGATGGGCAAGCGGTGCGCCTCTACAGTCGAGCGTTAACCCAGGACGGACAGATCTTCGGCGTCGTCCAGGTCGCGACCTCGCTCACCCAGGTGCAGACGACGCTGCACGATGTCCTCATCGATTTGCTCTGGATCACTCCCCTTCTCCTGCTCCTGAGTGCGCTGGTCGGTTTCTGGTTCGCCGCACGTGCCTTTGCACCCATTCAGCGGCTCACGCAGACCGCTCGGATCATTAAGGAAGGCGACTTGCGTCAGCGGGTTCCTCTTCCCCGGGCACACGACGAGCTCCGGCATCTGGCCGTGACCCTCAATGAGATGATTGCGCACCTGGAGCAGGCGATCCTGCGTCAACGCCGCTTTGTGGCCGATGCCTCCCATGAACTACGCACCCCGATCACGGTCATTCGCAGTAAGGCGAAGCTGGCTCTGCTGCAGGTCTTCACGCCCGAGGAGTATGCGAACGTCTTTCAGACGATTCACAATGAAGCGGAGCGCCTGGGACGCCTCATTAGCGATCTGTTAGCCCTGGCCCGTGCGGACGAGGGGCAGGTTCGCCTGGAGGAGGAGACCCTCCGCTTCGATCTGCTGGTCGAGGCAGTGGCTGCCGCCGTGGACACGGTAGCAGCACAGCACCAGGTGACCGTTCAAGTGCTGGTCAGCGAGCCGGTGAACGTGCGAGGGGATGAGGCCCGCCTGATGCAGGTCGTGATGAACCTGCTGGAGAATGCGATCGGGTATAATGAGCCGGGGGGACGAGTGTTCGTTTCGGTCCAGGCGAAACAGGGGCAGGCGGTGCTCATCGTTCGTGATACGGGAATCGGCATTGCCCAAGAGCATGTCCCCTCTCTCTTTGACCGCTTCTACCGTATCGATCCAGCACGCCGCCACAGCATAGGAGGCAATAGTGGACTGGGGCTCTCCATCGTGGAGTGGATTGTCAAAGCTCATGGAGGCGCGGTGAGCGTAGAGAGCCAGGTTGGAGCAGGCTCGACCTTTACGGTGACTCTTCCTCTCTGCAAGCGTGGAGATGTGGGTGCTCCTTTTCACCAGACCGCTGAGAAATCTGAGCGAAGAAGGCACCTGGCCTGAAGCTCCTTGTCATGCGTTGGGGCAAGAGAAGAGAGAACCCTCTGAAATCGTGCTCCTGCCCGTCCAACAAACAAAACAGCGTCCCATCCCAGGTGCGAAGAGTTCTCTTCCGTCCGTCGAAGGGCCGCTGATCAAGAGAGGAGGGCAGGGGGCTCCTCAACCGACCCTCCTGCTCTAGGACAAGACCACGGCGATGAGGTAGGCAAGGTATGCTCCCACCAGGAGACCCCCCATCAGACGAGGAATCTTCCCGTACCAGATGAGGGCCAAGAGCACGAGGTGAACCACGATCATGACTGGTAAGGCAATGAAGGTCACATGGGGATCGACCGGAATCGCATGAATGGTGGCGGCCAGTCCAAGGGTAACGAGCAGATTGTACGCGAACGAACCGAGGATACCACCTACCAGGATATCGGCCCGTTTCTTACGCGCTGCACTCACCCCTAGAGCAATCATCTCTGCTCCCGTGCCAAGCGACACGATGGTGGCTCCCACGGCCCCTTGGCTCAGCCCAATGATGTGTGCGAGGCGGAGAGCACCCTCGACAATGGCTGGACCCCCTCCCGCCATTGCAACCAAGCCCCCGATGGTCAGCAGGACAGGTTTCCAATGCAGACGAGGGCGTAATGGCGATTTCTGGTCGTCATCATCGTCGTCTGCTTCAGACGCTGCCAGACGCTTGACTGCCTCTCGGTCTGTCCGAAAGAGGAAGATAGTGTAGCCGACAAAGACAACCAACAGGAGAATTCCCTCCAGTTGTGTGACGATTCCCAGAAAGAGCAGCATAACCGGGAGAACAGACACAAGAGTTGCGATCAAGGCTTGCCGTCGCACGTTCCGGTCGATGACCATAGGAAAGATGAGCGCGGAGAGGCCCAATGCCGCCGTGACGATGGTGACATTGGTGCCAATGACATTGCCCACGGCAAGGGTGGGAGCGCCGCGAGCCGAAGCAATGGCTGCGGTGAGCATCTCCTCTGGTTCCAGTCCAGCCAGGAGGACTCCTAAGACAAGAGCACTGACGCCAAGGGCGCGGGCAAGGTCGCCTGCTCCATCGAGAAACCAATCGGCCCCAACAACGAGCAGAAGCGTTCCGATGGCGAGCAGCCCAAGGGCAAGCAGAAGCGGAAGCATTAGACGTCCTTTCTCAAAGCGCTGGTCAACTGTGTATTCTCCGCACTCTCATGCAGCACAAGAATCGCTTCCCTGACACCATAATAGATAATCACCAGAGAGGCGAGTGGATCGGCCCACCACCAACCAAAGAGGGCATTGAGGAGGAGTCCCACCAGGACCGCACCAGCGAGATAGGCATCGACCAGTGTCACACGCCCTTCAGTGAGCAAGACTTCATTCTTCAACTGCTGCCCTGTTGTCCTTTTGCCAAAGGCGAGCAGGAGCATGGCAATGAAGGTGGCTGCAATCCAGGTAATGCCGCCAAAGGACGGAACAGCATGCGTTCCTGTGAGGAACGTGTAGAGCAATTGCGCCACAATGTAGATCACTAGAGCAATGAAGGCGATCCCGATGAGACGGAGTGCCAGCCGCTCGCGGTGCTGGTTGACTCCAGTCAGTTGCCAGACCACCACGACGGAGGCAAAGATTTCGATGAGGGAGTCGAGTCCGAAACCGGCTAAGGCAACGGAATGAGCGAGATAGGCTGCGATCACGACAATGACGACGCCAACCATATTCCAACCGAGCGTGAGATATTCAAGCAGTAATCCTCGTTTGAGGAGAGCAGTTTGACTCAAAACAACCTCCAGTTCATCAATATACTTCCATATTGTACCTCAAATGAACGGGTATGCTACCATGTTCCAATGCGTTAGCTGGGCAAGGGGGTTATTCCAGGAGATACTGCACACATATGTACCCATCATATGAGTCGGTTTCCAATGTGCGTTCTCAGTTCATCTGGATGGTGGCTTTGGTCTCTCTTTCTCTACCTTTTGTGCGCGCAATGCCGATGTCATCATCCATCCCAGGTCGATCACCGCCGCCTGCTCGACTATTTCGCCGATGATACCTCCTCGACCGTCGAAGGGGCCGTTACGTCTGCGATGACGAACCCTGCACCTCATGTGCCTCAAACCGTATTGGATGCGTCGTCTATCGTGAAATCCTCACCAGATCAGTGAGATACGTCGTTTCTCGTGCGAGATTGAGAAAGAGGACTGTAGTCGATTTTCGCAGACTTCCTGGCCATACCTCAGTTAGGAAGCGCGATGTCTGTGCCAGACAGAGAAGCAGATGAAAATGTTGCATACTGGGGAGGGGAGCCAGCGAGACGAGGTCGTGGCATTTTGATGCTCCTAGCCCGATTAGGAAGCTGATCCTGGTGCGTTCCCGTAGAGATGACTGTTGCCCCGAGTTTTCGGTGAGCACGTAGGCGAAACTGGTGTTTCCCTCGCACCTCTTGTTGGCTGTCCAGAAAGGAACAAACGGTATGCAAGTCCTCTATCCGCGCTGTTGTGGCCTGGACATTCACAAAAAGACGGTCGTCGCCTGCATGTTGCTGACCGACCCGGATGGCACGATCCGTCGGTTCGTGCGTACCTTTGGGACGATGACGGCAGATCTGTTGGCGCTAGGCGACTGGCTGAGTCTCCACGAGGTAACGCATGTCGCCATGGAAAGTACGGGCGTGCTCTGGCGTCCCATCTTCAATGTGCTGGAAGAGGGGCGCACGCTTCTCCTGGTCAATGCTCAGCACATCAAAGCAGTACCGGGCCGTAAAACCGACGTGAAGGACAGCGAATGGCTGGCCGACCTGCTGCGCCATGGACTGTTGCGTCCAAGCTTTATTCCGCCGCCCCCGATCCGAGTCCTGCGCGATCTGACACGGTACCGTAAGACCCTCGTCGAAGCGCGTACCCAAGAGATCAATCGCATCCACAAGGTGCTGGAAACAGCCAATATCAAACTGGGGGCTGTGGCCAGCAATGTGGTCGGGGTCAGTGGGCGACACATGCTCGAGGCCATCGAACAAGGCGAGTCTGACCCGCAGGTCCTGGCCGAACTGGCGAAAGGACGGTTGCGCGAGAAGCTACCCGCACTGCGTCTGGCTCTAGATGGACGAGTACAAGCGCATCACCGACAGCTCATTGGTGAATTGCTCGACCACATCGACTATCTGGAGCAGGCCATCCATAGGGTGGAGGAGAGTATTGCCACCCTCGTTTCCAAGGAGGAAAAAGCGGTGCAACTTCTGCTCACCTTGCCAGCAACCGGACCCGTCACGGCTGCGGCTATCATTGCTGAGATTGGCACAGATATGGGTCGCTTCCCGAGTGCCAGTCATCTCGCTTCGTGGGCGGGGGTTTGTCCTGGCAACAAGCGAAGTGCCGGCAAACAGCTCAGCGGGGCGAGCACCAAAGGCAACAAACAGCTCAAGACGATCCTGTGCGAAATCGCTGCCACGATTGCTCGCACGCCGGGAACGTATCTGCATGCGCTCTATCAGCGCGTCGCGCGTCGGCGAGGCAAGCCGCGTGCCATGAGGGCGGTGGCCCACAGCCTGCTGGTGAGCATCTACTACATGCTCCGCGATCAGCTCTCCTATCAGGAGTTGGGGCCGGACTACTTTGACCAGATGCAAGCACAACACTTGGAGCGCCACTATGTGCGACGATTGGAGGCATTAGGCTTTCAGGTAACGCTCACATCAGCGTCTTAACCGGCATCTTGCGCTGTCTCGTTCAGTTCTCCCAACCAAGAGGTTCGGGAGCAAGTTCTTGCTGCCATTTTTTCGGAGCCCTCACTGATCGAATTTTCAGGCGAAATGCCCTCGCAATTTACCTGTCAAATCACAGTATGCAAGGGCCAGCCACGATGGATTTTTTGCAAATAATACTGCATATAGTTGTTACCAGGGTCTTGGTGGGGTTTGTTCTATCCAACATAAGTATTTCCTTATGAACATCTTACCCGGTTTAGGTTGTCCTGACAAGGTTTAGGGGTATTTTTAGTCCAATGGATAGGAAAGGTATCTATCAAGCAGGTTGTGGCGAGGTTTCCGCCATCTTTCATTCCTTTCTCCACACATACGAGCGGGTTATCGTCAAGCACCAGAAGAATTTTGGCATCCCTTTCAAAATCTGCTCTAGTCAAGCAGATGCTCGGTAACAGGAGTATACATTAAAGCGGGAAGTCCGAGCATGCGTAAGATTACCCATTGTGCGTACGCGGAAAGTCTCCTCTCGGAAGTGGGACACCGCGTGCGACTTCGGCCAGGGTATCTGGACTGGCGCTCCCGGCGCGAATACGGGCTTCCAGCGCGGCTTCATCAGGAAGACAGACCATCACCACAGCATAATCGACCACCTCGCCTCCATCAATCACACTTCCGGGCTCTGGGAGGGATTCCGGCACGAGAGTAGAACTAAAGCGGAACGAATCTGCGTAAACGCCAGAACAGGCGCAACGCCCAGGTACACCTGTGGTGCGAGACGAGTATTCAGCAGCACCTCCTGCCCGCAAAAATGACGACGAAGGTCAGGCGTGGAGTAATCAAAAAAATCGAAGTTCTTCGGCTTCTTCAACTTATATGCAAAGCTGAGGGTAAGTAACACACCAGTTAATTATTGTACCACCGACTTTCTTGATTTTGACTATCTGCCCGTCCACTGAGGCTTGCGCTTTTCGGCGAACGCCTTCGGTCCCTCGACAAAGTCTTGCGACGCAAACAGACGCTTGATAAGCGGCCTGTCCATCTTCATCGCCTCTTCGACCGGGGAATTCAGCCCACTAAGCACAGCCTCCTTCGTAAGCCGTATGCTCAAAGGAGAACATTCCAGGATCTCGTTGGCCCAGCGCTCGGCTGCTGCCATGAGTTCTGCCGCGGGAACTACCTCGTTGACCAGACCAAGACGGAATGCTTCCTGCGCCGTAATCTGCTTACCGGTCAGCAACATGCCCATCGCCAGTTTGAGGGGAATCTGCTGGGGAAGCCGATGTACGCCACCTGCTCCGGCAATAAGGCCCACGCGGGGCTCAGGTAGACCGAAGCGTGCGTGCTCGGCTGCGATGATCAGATCACAGGCGAGTGCTATCTCGAAGCCCCCGCCGACGGCGATACCATTGACTGCTGCAATGATCGGCTTGTCACATGTGAAACCGCTGGTGATCCCGCCGAACGGAACAGGATTCTCCGGCAATCTCTCTCCCCTGGCAGTTGCCGCGGCGGTCGCCTTAAGGTCGTTGCCCGCAGAGAATGCCCGGTTGCCAGCACCTGTGAGGATCGCAACCCAGGACTCGTCATCCTGCTTGAAATCGGCAAAGATTTCGTTTAATTCCACGCTGGTGTTATAGTGCAAGGCATTCATGACCTCTGGACGATTCAGCATCACGTAAGCGATATGCCCTTTCTTCTCGTACATTACGTATTGATAACTCATGTGCCTTTTCATCTCCTTCTTTCTCATTAAGGGATTTCACTCTACTTATTATCGTCCCGAACACCTATCTTGCAGGCTGGAACTTTGGCAAAGAAACCTCGTTCGAGATATCTTCAATGTCACCTCTATAGGATATCGATAGTAAGGGTTCTGTCAAGTTCTGCCTCCTTCCAGATTTCTCTCGCATTACGATTATGTAATATTGTATAATCTAAGAAGTACACCACTCGATAAATACTGCCTGCCTGTATATTTACTACTGGAAGAAATAGTTTCTATCAAAAAACCAGAATGTCACAGGTGAAGTAGGCAGTAAAAACAGTTCTTAAGTAAGGAAAGGAGAAATAAGGAAAGGAGAAACATCTAGTGGGGCTTCACCGCTGGTAGCATAATTCTGCGGTTGTCGAACGCAAGGAGGCTCCAGGCAGGTGCAGAAGCATACTTGAAGTTCCTGGACGGCACTTTAGAGAACGCACATAACAGGGGAACAGGAGTGATGATTATGCAATTGAACGAAAGGCTTGAGATTTGTCTGCTGGCTCTTGCTAGCAGGTACCCTGATCATGTTGTGGACATCAATGAAGCCGTGCTTGGCCCTCAGCCATTTGGGGCAGATGGGTGGACCTCACACGACATGATTGAGCTATTACAGCACACAGAACCTGCATTGTTACATGCAAAGGCACATCTAATCATTACTACACAGTCAAGCGAAGTGTATCTCCCAGACTATTCAGAACAGGACCCCGCGATTATCGTCCATTGTAGAGGGAAGATTCCCACATCTAAAGGAAACATCAGATCGCGACAGCACTCACCGAAACGACCATATGCAGTGCTTGCATAGGCTCTATACGTAGCAACACACAATGTAAGCCAGACAATTATTTGAAAACGATACTGGCATGGTGGCCGATCACTTTAATCGGCTGCCGTGCCTTCTGTTTTGCGTTCTTCTCGCTTCTCAGGGTCGCTTAGCCCATCATCGATCTTTTCTATTGTTTTCTTTTTCAAGCGCTCGAACTGCTCAAGGTGCATTTTGCACCTACGCAGTGATCTGCTCGATAGTTGAAACAACTTGCCGCACATACAGCGCGGTGAGTTCTCGTCCATGTGCAGTGTAGAAAGCTTTACAGTAGCTACCATCAAGCTCCACAACTCTCACTTCCAGTTGCTCTGCTTCGAGGAGTTCTACATAGGTTGTAGCTCCTGCTTCATGCCGGGTAAATGAGACCTCTTTAACAGCAGCGTTCCGGTAGGTATTCTGGCTGGTGACCCTTATGGATAGATGACTGGAGGTCGCTGGATAGCTAATGCTACACGCAACTTCATACAGGTAAGTGGCGGATTCTCGTATTCGTTCTCTGAGGACGCATTCATAGGAAATATGGACAACAGGAAAATTAGCTTGATCATCTGACCGTGGAGTATTGGGTGTTGATGCTGACATTGAAATGCTCACTTTCTCGATAGACACAGATGATACGGCGGAGGAGAAGATGGTGCATATGATGCTGGAGTTTACCAGTTCCGCAAGATGGCAGGCCACCTCAACTCTACCACATCTTCCAGAACACATAGCATATTCGTTCACCAAAGATCCTTACTCAGTATAACATAAAAAACTGATGACTGAGAGAAAAAAGCAAGATCTTCAAATTATGGAGAAAATGCAGGAACTATCCTGTAGACGCCTGTGTTATAATGTGAGAATGCTGTATGGTGCATTGTTGCTCAGAGTAGATTGTCTATTGGAAGCTGCGCGATACAGAGTTTTTACAGGGGTAGCACCCCAGAATTGAGAAGAACAGATGTCATTAGCCGACCAGACCCTGTATTGCCGCGATTGCAATCAAGAATTTACGTTTACCGTTGGCGAACAGGAATTTTACGCGAGCCGCGGACTGACTAACGCTCCTAGCCGCTGTCCAGAGTGCCGTGCCGCACGCAAGCAAGCGAATTTCGGCGGCTCCAGAGATTCTTATGGTAGTCGCGGTGGCGGTGGTGGCGGTGGATATCGTGAGCGCGAGGCGCGCCAGATGTACACCGTTACCTGCGCAAGTTGTGGCAATGAGGCGCAGGTACCTTTCCAGCCACGCGACGACAGACCTGTATACTGCCGTGATTGTTACCAGGCGCAAAATCAGAGCAGCGGTCGCAGTAACGACCGTCGATCGCGCTGGTAATCTCTATGACAGGGATTTTAGTAAATCCAGGCGATTCGTTCGAGTTTGCACTGAAGCGGTTCAATCGTAAGGTACAGGAAGCTGGCATCCTGCCGGAAGCGCGGCGACGTAGACACTACGAAAGTCCACAGGCTCGGCGAAAACGCAAAGCTGAGACAGCGCGCCGCAAGCGTCGTCGCGCTCGCTAACCAGGTTAATAGAGCAACGAGCGCGTAGATTTTGTGCTCTCCTTATCTATAAACAGGGCGTCAGGAAGGATTTCCCATGAAGATGAACAGCCAATCTAGAAACTTTGCCAAACGAGTCCAGGTGGATTTACTAGCACTTGGCGATGCCGATCTCTTCCAAACCGTTCACCATTGGGTGGATGGCAAAGATGCATCTGGTGTATCTCATACTACACCAGATGCCACACGCCTTGCATTAGGATATACCCGTCTTGTAGAGAACGAAGCACGCCCTCACCTCTTGAGCGAGGAGTCAGAAACAGAAAGTAAAGAGGAAACGCGGTGGCAGGCACCTTCGCCAGACCACCTGCGTTCCCTCCTCACCGCCATGGACGTGAATATGTTTACTGTCCATGTCATCACTCCCGCCTTCCAATCACTGCATGCAACGTATCCCGAATGGTATGAAGGGGTAACCTTCAATGCACACCTCGCCAACTACCTGCGACGGATGGGCTATGAAGCGGCAAACCATAAACAAAAAGCATAGTAGCAATACTAGAGGAGTTTATTTGGAGACGAAGAAAACGCAGCGTATGAAGTACTATGTCACGTACTCCATCACCCATCCCGAACATACCCCCACGACAGCTACCGGTATGGTAGAAGCCCGTTCACGTATGGATTTAGACGTTCGCCTGGCAAGAGGTGTAGGAAAGTGGAAGAAACAGGGCTATGCCGTTGAAATTGTCAAAGTTGCATGCATTGATAATCTTCAAAGTACCGCCCTTGAGTAAGAGAGTGCAGTAGAGGCATGCTTACACGCCCCGCTGCGCCTCTTTGTGCTGACGTACCACTTCATCAATGTCGCCCACCATCATAGAACAGATCTTCGCGAATCAAATCGTGTTTGCCTTCTAGAATCTCTCTTGCGCCACGAATGGTTTCCCTGAGAGGGGCAGAAACGCCATCCTTGAAGTGAGGAAGCAGTTCTTCAGCAACAGCGAGTGCAAGTCGTGTCTTCCCGCTCCCACCCGGACCAGTGAGGGTTAACAGGCGTCTATCGGCCCGTTGAAGCAAAGTGGATGCAGCGGCTATCTCTTGTGACCGTCCGATCAAAGAGGTCATCTGTACAGGTAAGTTGTGAGAATGAGAGATGCCGCCTCCCAGCGCTGGATCGAGCATACCCGGTGCTCCAGGTTCGTTTTACCGCAATTTCGGCAACAGTACAATGTGCTGCTCTGCTATTGTAACAAAAACGTGAATATTACAGCAAGAACACCGGGATCTCATTATTCGTAGCCTTCAGCGCTCTTTACATCCACCTTGCCCCAGAAGAGACGATAGGAGAAGATGAAGTAGATTGCCGCCAGGATGATACCGATAATCCACCAGACCAGCCCTACTGTCTGCCCGTACTGTGATGCTGAGGCATTCTGAATCGTCAGGCTATGCACTGGATTAACGGCAGGGAGTACATCAGGATACAGGCCAAAGGCTGCGCTGGCGAGTATACCCACAATGTAAGTGCCCCAGAAAAAGAAGGCAGGTAGTTCACCTTGCCTGAAGTAATAGTATCCCGTGCCGACCACTCCAACCAGGGCCACGACCGGGAAGATGAAACCCCAGGGACTACCGAAAAAGCTGTCGCGCACATGCGGCTGCACAATAAAAGTTGCAATTGTTCCCAGCACGGTGAGCACAACCGTGACAATCCATCCGACTCTGGCAACACGCTGGCAGCGCACATTTAGCTCACCTTCTGTCTTCACCACAATGTAATTCGCGCCGTGCGTGACCAGTGCTGCAAGCGCCCACAGACCAACCAGAATGGTATACCAGTCCAGAATACCAGGATTCGAGCTAAATGGATTGAAATCCGTCCATAATGCTTCAAAAAAGACGCCATTGCTATCCAGCGGAACGCCACGAATAACGTTCCCCATCGCTGCACCAAAGAAGATGATGAGTAGCGCGCTGCCGAGAAAGAACAGGCCATCCCAGAAAGAGGCCCATACGGAATCGGGGATGCGCTGGCGAAATTCGATGGAGATACCACGCAGCATCAGGAGCCAGAGCACAATGATCAAGGGCAGGTAGAACCCACTAAAGCTGGAGGCATAGAGTACAGGGAAGGTAAAGAACAGCGTACCGCCAGCCGCAATGAGCCAGACCTCGTTTCCGTCCCATACCGGACCGATTGCGCGCAGAATAATACGCCGCTCTTCATCATTTCTGGTCACAAATGGGTAGATAGCACCGGCACCCAGGTCAAAGCCATCCAGTAACACGTACATAGTCAGCATAAAACCGACCAGTAAAAACCATAATGTCTGCATCTTCTTTTCCCCTTACGCTGGACGAGCTTGATCAATCAGTCCCTCTGCAGCTTGCGGAGGCTCTTCCTTCACCTGAGGACCCTGTAACACTTCATAGGCGACCAGTACAATGTACAGTACTCCTAGGAGCAGGTACATACCTGCAAATCCGAGCAATGTAAAGAGTACATTTCCTGCCGAGAGGTTACTTGAGGATCCCTGTACCGTGTGTAGTAGTCCGAAGACGAGCCATGGTTGACGCCCAAGTTCGGTCGTGAACCAGCCAGCGATATTGGCAATGAAAGGAAAGGGAGCGGCCAGCAGTAAAACCCAGTGCATCCAGCGCATGTTGAAGAGACGGCGCCGCCAGAGCAAAAGCGTGGCCAGTGCCATGATGGCGATAAAAAAGGTACCCAGGCCGACCATGATATGGTAACTATAGTAGAGCAATTCGATAGAATCAGGGTGTTGATCAGCAGGGAAACTATTGATGCCCTTTACCGTAGCAGTCCAGCGTCGATACGTCAAGAAGCTGAGCACATTAGGAACGATCAGGGGATTGTCGAGTTGCGAACGTGACGTATCGGGTTGTCCAAGAATAACGATACCAGCACCGCTCTCGGTCTGGAAGAGTCCCTCCATTGCAGCAAGTTTTACTGGCTGGTTTATCGCGACCTGTGACCCTTCAAGGTCTCCACTGGGATAGAGCTGAATGATGCTAGCAATAAGCCCCACGATCACTCCGATAGTGACAAACGTTCTTGCATACTCGGTGAAGCGGTTCGACAGCAGATAGTAAGCGCCTAGCCCGGTCATGACGAAAGAGCCTGTGACCACAGCCCCGCTCATCGTGTGCAAGTATTGCGGAAAAAACCACGAATTGAACAACACAGCCCAGTAGTTGTTGAGATGCAGTCGTCCATTCGCGGCAGTAGTATAGCCAACGGGGTGTTGCATCCATGCATTAGAAGCGATAATAAAGGCTCCCGAGGCCCAGGTGCCGAGCCAGACCATAAATGCTGCGAACCAGTGCATCCTTTGTCCAAAGACATGCTCCCCAAACAGGAAAATACCGAGGAAAGCCGATTCGAGGAAGAAGGCAAATGCTCCTTCCATTGCCAGCGTCTGCGCGATAATATCACCCGCGAAGACGGAGAAGCGCGCCCAGTTGGTGCCAAACTGGAATTCCATCGGAATACCTGTGACAACCCCCATAATAAAGGTGATAGCAAAAATCTTGGCCCAGAAGCGCGCCCCTATATTGAAACGCTCATTCTTTGTACGGAGATAGAGCGTTTTAAGGATTACTATAAGAAGGGCCAGCCCCATCGTCAGTTGCGGAAAAAGATAGTGATATGCAATTGTAAATGCAAATTGCAAACGTGAAAAGAGCGTTGAAGTGTCCACCTATACCTCCTTATAAGACACCTGCTCATGGAGTGAGAGTATCTCGTTCTGCACATCAAACATTTGTCGGTAGAGTCCGTTCGCCTCCAGAAGTTGATCATGGGTGCCTCGCTCCCGGATGTGACCAGAATCAAGCACCAGAATCTCGTCCATGCGCTCCATTGCAACGAGGCGATGGGTAATGACCAGCGTGGTCCGTTCTTGCATCAATGCATCAAGGGCATCCAGTACCGCACGTTCAGTAAGTGGATCTAGATTGGCGGTCGCTTCATCTAAAATGAGCAATGGAGCGTTCTTGAGCAGCGCGCGTGCAATAGCAAGACGCTGCCGTTCCCCCCCAGAGAGGCGCAATCCCTGCTCCCCTATCCATGTATCGAGACCATCAGGAAGCTGACGCACAAAATCCGTAAGTTGCGCCTGCTCCACCACTTGCTCGACCTCGCTCTTGCTGGCATCAGGCCGTGCCAGGAGCAGGTTACCACGTATCGTCTCGTTGAAAAGATACGTATCCTGAGCCACGACACCAATCAAATTCCGCAGATCGCTCAGGCTATGCATTCGTATATCTTGCCCATCAAGGCGAATTAAGCCACGCGTCGGGTCCCAGAAACGCAGAGCCAATCTGACCAGAGTGCTTTTCCCCGCGCCACTGAGACCGACAACCGCAACCCGGCGACCAGGACGTAGACTGAAAGTGATACCCTTCAACACTTCACTCTCGCCTGCCTGGTACGAAAAGTGCACATCGTCAAATTCCAGACTATGACCAACTAATAAAGATTTGACCGGCAAAGGCGAGGCAGTATCCACTACCTCAGGAACAGCATTCGCCATCTTGAAGAGCCTCTCACCTGCTGCGATAGAGTGACCGAGGAATTGAAATGCCTGAGCTAGCGGTTGCACAGCTTCAAAACTCGCCAGGATTAACAAAGCCAGAAAAGCCAGGTAAACACCATCTATAGCTTTTGTAACAACAAGCGGAATAGCCAGGATAAGCAATGTCCACAGCGCCAGGTTCATGAGGAGATCGTTTAACGCCTGCTGCAAAGCTGCAATGAGCGCCATCCTGTGCTGCACCCTGTTGAGAGCGCGATCAAGATTGGCAATTTTCTGGAGCTGATCATCACCGCGCCCAAACGCCAGCAGATCTTGCACCCCCTGGACACCATCCACGATCTGCACATTTAATTCCGCACGCAAGGCCAGTTGTCGCCTGCCCAACCCACGGCTCAGCACTCCGATCAGCAGAGGCACACCCAGACCAGTAGTAACCAGGAACGCTACGGCAACCCAGGCCAGTACAGGGCTGAAGATAGCAAATACCCAGAATGAGAGCATGGCGATGATGATAGCGACAATAAGAGGAGAAGCTACGCGTAAATACACATTTTGTAACTCCTCGATATCTGAAACAAGGCTCGCCAGCATGTCTCCGCTGCGGTATGCGAGCAGTCGAGCAGGTGCCAGCGATTCAAGCCGACTATAGAACCAGGTGCGTAACTGAGCTAACAGGCGGAAAGTTGCGTTGTGCGACGCCATACGCTCCGCATAGCGTGAGACGGCTCGTGAGACGCCTGCAAAACGCACAATGTAGATCGGTAGGGTGAGCGTGACCAGAAGAGGGCCGAGCGCTGCCGCTGCAATCAGATAGGCAGCCATACTCAATAGAGCCATATTACTGGCTATCGTAATGCAGCCGAGCATAATAGCCAGCGCAACCAGCCAGCGGAAGGGCGACAAAAACGAGAGCAGGCGCATAAAGGTCTTCATACCATTACCTCTCCTCTCCGGTAGATCCCCAACAAGCTGGCATACACGCCATTGCTGCCCAGTAGATCAGCCTGCGAACCAACCTCGACGAGTTGCCCATCCTGCAAGACTGCGACCTGGTGCGCGTGGGCGATTGTATTGTAGCGATGGGCGATCACAAGCACGGTACGATTACGAACCAGCCGCTCCAGTGCACGTCTGATGAGCAGTTCACTTTCTGGATCGAGGCTTGAAGTCGGCTCATCGAGGATCAGCAAGGGGGCATCCTTGAGAAATGCACGCGCAATTGCGATACGCTGAGCCTGCCCGGCGCTAAGACGAGCACCGCGCTCCCCGATCCCGGTATCGTACCCCTGAGGAAGCTGTTCGATAAACTCCGTCGCCCCGGCAAGCTCTGCGGCACGTGCAACCTCGTCATCGCTTGCTTGGGGACGGGCCAGCCGGATATTGGCACGCACACTCCCATGAAAAAGGTGTGGACGCTGCGGCACCAGTGCGATAAAGGAACGCCATGTCTCAACGGACAGGTCAGCGAGTGGGAGCCCATTCACGGTAATAGTGCCTTCCTGGGCATCCAGGAAACGCAGCAACAGGTTTACCAGCGTACTTTTGCCTGCTCCACTCCGTCCCACCAGAGCTGTACAGGTCTGAGTAGGTAACGTCAGATTGATGTCGGTGAGGGCCGAACGCTCATTGCCTGGATACGTATATGTTATATTGGTAAACTCGATACTCAATGCGCCGTGGGGCAACCCGGCGCCTGCTTCACCTGCATGTATCGGTAGCGGAGTTTCCAGAATCTGGAGAATGCGTGCCGCTGCAGCCTTCCCCTCCATGCCTGCATGGCGATGAACGCCGAGATCGCGCAGGGGACGATAAAACTCTGGTGCCAATAGTAAGACAAGGAATGCAGCTTCAAAGGAGATCCCATTATTCAACAGGCGTACTCCCAGCGTTACCGCGACCAGACCGATAGCAAAGGCAACCATTAATTCGAGCACCATCCCGGACAGGAACGCGACGCGCAGCACTTTCAGGGTGCGGTCCCGGAAGCCGTTACTTACGCGAGCAATCCGTTCACGCTGCTCTTCGCTACGGCCAAAAAGTTTCAGCGTGGTTAATCCTTGCACAACATCCAAAAAATAAGCGCTCATGCGCGCCAGAGCCGTCCATTGCTGCTTGATATGGTTCTCAGCATAGCTTCCCACCAGAACCATCAAAAGTGGAATCACCGGAGCCGTCACCAGCAACAGAATTGCACTCCCCCAGTCAATAGGTAGAATGTAAATGGCAATCAAGAGCGGAACCACCACGCTCAGCACCGTCTGAGGCAGATAGCGGCTGACATAGGCGTCAAGACGCTCAATGCCCTCACCAGCAGTCGCCACCAGCTCGCCTGTGCGTTCACCTTTGCAGTAGGCAGGCCCCAGTTGTAACAGGCGTGTAAATAAACTCTCTCGTAGCTCGGCCTTAACGCGAATAGCACCTTGCTGAGCCGTCACTTCACGTCCCCATACAAGACCAGCACGTACAACAATGGTTCCCAACAAGAAAAATAGCAGCGCCTCAACCTGGACAAGACCCTGATGTGCCAGGAAGACCTGGTTCACAATCTTACTCAGAAAAGCCATCTGAGCAATCGTCACAATCGTGCCCAGGAGTCCAAATAGAATAGTCAGGGACAGAACTCCACGCACTTGCCTGAATTGCAAAAAACGTTGTTTCTTCATCAAAACATTTCTCAAACCTACTTGTGGAGCGACCTCAATAAAAGTTCGCGAAGAAAGCTTACCCTTCAGGTTACACGAGAGAAAGGTTGAAAAGGTAACACGTATAAAAAAAGTCCCGTAGAGGCATGGCTTGCCTGTGCCGTGCGCCCCCAGGTGATAGCGTGATCAGAGGGTTGCCAATTTGAAGCAGTTTGGATAA
>WNGD01005611.1_pt1 | contig 21149 bp, 15 predicted proteins | sample 5400671 | NCBI WGS metagenome assembly WNGD01 (sample SAMN13153369, study PRJNA577476) | soil metagenome | isolation source: 40 cm soil or saprolite under grassland replicate 2 | place: USA:California | collected 2016-06-15 | reverse complement strand
TGATCATCTTTGGACAGCGCGCGCACACAAAGGAGGGCCGTTTACAGGTTGAGATGGCGCAGATCGAATATGATCTACCGCGCCTGGCTCGTCAATGGTCGCACCTCTCGCGCCAGAAAGGGAGTGTGCAGCAGCGTGGTGAAGGCGAGAAACAGATAGAAGTAGACCGCCGCATGCTCAGACGCGAGAAAGAACAACTGCAGGAAGACCTGGAGCACGTGCGCGCTCAGCGGCAACTGCACCGCGACCGGCGAAAAGATGTAGGAGCGCCTGTGGTGGCGCTGGTTGGCTATACGAACGCGGGCAAGTCCACATTACTCAATCGCTTAGCCACTACGAGCAGCACGAGCAGCCTGGCGGAGGATAAGCTCTTCGCCACGCTTGATCCGATGACGCGGCGGGTACGGCTGACGGGAGGCCAGGAATTTCTTCTAACCGATACGGTAGGGTTTGTACAACGCCTGCCAACGGTCCTGGTAGCAGCCTTTCGTGCCACGCTGGAGGAGGTGGCCGAGGCCGACTTGCTCGTGCACGTCGTCGATGCAGCGAGTCCACACATGCTCAACCAGATCAAGGCTGTCGAGCAGGTATTGGAAGAGATTGGCGCAGGAGGATGCCCGATGATCGTTGCGCAGAACAAGGCAGACCTGCTCTCTTCAGATATCATACAAATTGCGGGCATTGCCACGGAACTCCCAACGGTGCGAGTGTCAGCGCTGAATGGGACTGGGATGGATGAACTGATGCGCTGCATCAGTGATAATCTCGTGTTGCAGTTTGATGCGCTCAATGTAGTGATTCCCTACGAACGGGGAGAGTTGGTGGCGCAATTCCACCAGTTCGGCACGATTGAAGAGGAATGTTACGAGGCAAACGGCACGCACATCCGCGGGCATATGCCCAAAAATCATAGTGGGCCACTCCTGGCATTCCAGCGGCTACCAACAAAAAGTCTTCACGCGTAGTTATATATGGAGATTCAGCGAAGATGAAGCCGAAAGTCGCCAAAATTTACTCGGAAAACAATGATTTCCAGTATATTGAAACGCTGCGTAGGAAACGAGAAAAGCGACAGAGGCAGCAAGAGTTTTTTATCGAGGGAGTTCGCCCAATCAACCAGGCTATCAAGCACAATTGGACCATCAATGCATTTGTCTACGCAAGAGAAAAGGGGTTATCAGATTGGGCTAAAAATATTCTCACTAACACACCGGCAAAAACCCATTTCGAAGTGCCTCTCCCTCTGCTGGAAAAGCTGAGTAACAAGGCAGAAGCATCCGAGCTCCTGGCCCTGGTTGCTATGCCCGAAGACAACCTCTCTCGTATTCCCATTGACGAAGATTTGCTTGTCGTGATCTTTGATAGACCCGCCAGCCCTGGAAACCTTGGGACAATCATTCGCTCGTGTGATGCCTTGAAGGTCGACGGTATGATCATTACAGGTTATGCCGTCGACCTGTATGACCCCGAGACGATCAGCGCCACCACAGGATCTTTATTTGCTTTGCCAGTCGTCAGAATGCCTTCACATAAAGAGCTGTTGCCGTGGTTTGAAATGATCCGAGCCAGGCTTGGCGCTGTCCAGATCGTCGGAAGTAGCGAGAAAGCCGAAAAAGAAATCTCAACCCATGATTTCACTGCCCCTACGATATTGCTCGTTGGCAACGAGACGTGGGGCCTCAGCGCAAGTTACCAGGAACTCTGCGATATTAACGTTAACATACCCATCTATGGTTCTGCCTCTTCTCTGAACGTGGCCTGCGCAACCTCAATCATGCTATATGAAATTGACAGGCAGAGAAGGAGTATAAGGTAGAGACTCTCCACCAGGGTCACTCAGGAGACATCAACCTGAAGGAAATCGGGCAGAAGAAGCGAGAAAGGAACGGAGGTACCGTAGGGCGGGAGTGGTGTGGATGGGGAGTGGGGACGCCTTGTGTTGTGCGTCGCCCTCGTCCTGGTTCCGTGAACATATTCCCTTCCTCCAGGGCGACGCAAGCGTCCCCACCCCGCACAACCCTTCCCCCGCCCCTACAGATACGAAGCCGCTTCCGAGGCGCTGTCACACAATACCTACCCGTGAAAGCCCTTCCTCACGTGGAAAGCGATCAATCGAGTCTCTACGTTTGCTCAGGAGGCGAACGATATTCCCTCCGGTGATGAGGTCCTCCTGGCGCCGGGGGAGGCCCAGCATTTTTATTTTATAGAGTTCGACTCCGGGATGAAGTAGAGGGCCATCGGAGCCAAAGAGTATTTTGTGTGGACCCGCACGTTTGACGGCCTGCACCAGGCAATCCCAGTAGCGCACGCCGCTGGTGTCGGCGTAAACATTGGGGAAACGGCAGAGCTGGTCAATGAGGTGCATGTGGGTCATCCAGTCGTCGGCGAAACCGCCCAGATGGGGAATAATGAAGTTCAAGTCCGGGTATTGCGGAGCCAGCATTTCTACCGCGACCAGCCGCCGCACCACATCTAAAAGAATAGGCAAGTTGTAGCGCCTGGCCACCTCACAGACCTCGCGCTTAGGGAATGAGTCCAGGCCATGGATTTTCAGGCCGCGAAAGCCGTACTCTTCAACGGCGCGACGCACCATCGTTTCGACGCGACCGGCGTCACGGGCAGGATCGATCGAGGCAAAGCCGATCAGTTCGTTGGGATAGCGGCGCACGATCTTCGCTAAGCGAGCATTAGCGCTGGCATAATCGCTATTGAAGACGGGGAAAACGATGGTTTTAGCGATACCTGCTGCACGCGCCCGCCTGAGATGTGGCTCTATACGCGCCTCGGTATCCCATGGGCCGCGGAATCCGTCCCCCTTGCCCGCGTGGCAGTGGCAATCTATGATCATAGCCGGTACTCCTGCAAAAAGCGAATAATGGTCTCGACGCCGCGAAAGAAGTTTGGCAGGCTGATCTTTTCGTTGGGGGCGTGTATATCGTCGTCGGGCAGCCCAAAGCCAAGCAAAATAATGGGCACACCAAAGTACTGCTGTAGATAAGGCACAAAGGGAATGCTGCCGCCGCTGCGTGTGAAGACGGGGGGCACTCCCCAGGTGTGGTAGATAGCGCGACTGGCCGCGGTGAGAGCCGGGTGGCGGCGCGAGATGATCACGGGAGGAGAGCCGCCCGTGATTTTGAGCCTGGTGGTAACAGCCGGAGGCTTGACCGTAGTAAAATGGCGGCGCAAAAGATGCGCTATTTCCTCAGGGTTCTGGTCAGGCACGAGGCGCATACTGAGCCGCGCTACTGCCTTTTTTGGGATAACCGACTTATTACCCGGTCCGACATAACCACCAAATATACCGTTGACAGTTAAAGCAGGTCTGATAATCATGCGCTCAAACAGGCTATAGCCCTCCTCGCCCCAACCCTGGGGTAGATCGAGATCAGTCAAAATGTCTTCATCGGTTGGACCCGCGCAGCGGAGCTCCTGGCGTAGAGCATGAGCCACTTCTCGCACGCGATCATAGAAGCCTGGTATCGTGACGCGGCCAGCATGGTTGTGCAATCCGGCGATCATTTCGCAGAGGGCCTGCAAGGGGTTATGTACTGCGCCACCGTAGCGACCTGAATGAAGGTCGTGACGCGGGCCGCCCACCTCAAGTTCAAAGTTCAAGTTGCCGCGCAGGCCATAGATGATAGATGGGCGTCCCTGACCCAGCATTTCAGTATCTGATATCAGGACGGCATCGGCTCGTAGGCGATCAGCCTCCCGATCCAGCAATGCAGGAAGGTTGGGGCTGTTGATTTCTTCCTCGCCCTCTAACCAGACTTTGACGTTGATGGGCAGCGAACCCACTGTTTTGAGATAGCTTTCGATGGCCTTCAGGTGGATGAGAAACTGGCCTTTGTCGTCACTGGCGCCACGAGCGAAAAGATTCTGTCCAACGCACGTGGCCTGAAAGGGGGGAGTGCGCCAGTCGCGCAAGGGGTCAACAGGCTGCACATCATAGTGTCCATAGAACAGCAGCGTCGGTTGGCCGGGCGCCAGCAACCAATCGGCATAGACGCTGGGATGCCCACCGTTGGGACCCGATAGGATCTGTGCGTGTCGCAAACCAAGCCGTGTGAGATGTTCTTTCAGCCAGAGAGCTGCAGCTTCGTTGTCGCGACGATGTTGGGACTGGGCAGAGATAGTGGGGAAGCTGAGCAGCTTCCCCAGTTCTCGCAGCCAACGTTCGCGATTGATTGGCTGATGGCTGTAAGCTGAGCAGCTTCCCCAGTTCTCGCAGCCAACGTTCGCGATTGATTGGCTGATGGCTGTATTGCAGCGGCAAGGTTGTCGTATGTACGGTTCCAAGCAAGGCTTTCCTGCTCCTTACGTCCCTGTAGCAAACTGGAAATGCATAGGATCAGGGGTGGGGAAAAAGATACCCCAGTGGAAACCGTGGTCTTGAAAGATTTCGACGACAAAGGGATCAGGAAAGGCACGATTCTGCCTCTGCGCAAACACATCGGGGTTAATGTCGATGGCCAGCCCAAAGGCGTGCATAGACAGATGGGTGGAATCGGCAATATTGCGAAAGACAAATGGCCCACTCACTGGTTGAATAGCATCCCACAACCCTTCCGCGGCAACTGACTGGAACAGCCTCTCGAATTGGGGGCGTATTAGTCGATGAACCTGTACAGTAGGACTCATGCCTCCGCTATAGAGTCGAAAATGAAAACCACGTGGCGCTCCTGCAGGAACAATATTCGTTCTTGCCCATGCAGTGGGATTGGGTCTTGGATCGCCAAAGTTAGCAAGAACCTGGGCAAAGTTACCCGGCCGAGCTATGTCATCGGGATTTGTGAAGCTTCGCGGCTCACCACGGGGGCGCATCACCTTCCAGGTGTGTGGGCCAATAATCCCATCTACATTTAAGCCAACGGCACTCTGCCAGCGAGCTACAGCTTGTGCGAATTCAGACTCACCTGGAGTAAACAATCGGAAGCGTAAGTAATAAATGCTGATGGGATCGTAATAGCCGCGCCACACAGTGCTTTCAAAGCGTCTATTCTGTTGTACAGCATGAGCCACCTGGGCATCATTTAAGAGATTGGGCCCTGTAGAAGCATCAATGGGCTGGCCAAGCCTGACAAGTTGTTGCCGTGGAGGACTGAGTTGTCCTCTTGGTACCTCGTGAGTAAGAGACGCTTCAAAAAGCCATGATGTTCGTGCATTCATTATGTATTCTCCCTTTCGCTACAACTTGTGAACCGCTTTATCCTTTTTATCTTGCGAGTAGGAACGAGGCTCCTTGAATACGAGGTAGCCAATAGGTGATAGGTACCTGGTCATGTACAATGCTTTGTCGCGGCAATGGCAATGCTATAACAGTCACATTTGACACACCCTCTCGTTGTAGTGACTCTGCAAGCCGTGCTGTTCCACTTTTTCTGATATAGTATATGTACAGCCTTGCGCCCGGATTCCGCCTTGCCCACTGTGCCCACTCTGTATCATCACCAGTGTTATATGTGCAGTCGAAGCCCCAACATTCACGAATAAGCGGGGTATAACGCTGATTTGACAGGGCCAATACTCTCATAGGATATCCGCCACCAGAGTGGCTTGCAAGTATGATATTGCCAACGGTTGGTGACTGTCCTATGTACGGGCCATACGTAGTGAGTGCAGCCATTACCTGATCGATATAGCGATCAAACCCACCAGCTTGTGTCAAAGCTCCACTGGCAGAGAATTGCCCAAGGGTTGGAGCAACAAGAATAACATTTTTCTGACCATTGTTCACACCTTCACGAAATGCTCGTATGGGTTGATGCCAATACCAATTAATCGACCATCCGGGGTCTGGCGGCTGTTGGGGATGTGGGTTAGCTGGAGTTGCTCGAATTTTGGGAGTTTTAAAACCATGCAGATAGAGAATCAGATCAACGCTCGGCATGGTATGATAATTCTCTGGGATGAAGATGCCCGTCATTGGACGAGCACGCCCCTCTGAACCCAAACGAATATCGACGAAAAGCGTTGCCTCGGGGAGTTGGTGAAGAGGCGGCTCGATCAGGGCAGGAACTGCCGATGGTGATGGTGGCAACGGCGGCTGAGGAGTTGGTTGTGGTGGCCGAGGAAGCGGTGATGGACGTGATTGAAGCAACCGCGCCCAGGTTTGTGAGCCCACGACTCCATCCACTCTGAGACCCTGTGCTTGCTGATGCGCCCGTACAACATCTTGAGTGCGAGAGCCGAACACGCCATCGACGGCTAACTGTCCCAGGCCAGATTGAGCACCTTGTGCCATCAGCCACATGTTGAGCCTCGCCTGCAAATCACCCACGGCACCACCACGCGAACCGCGACGCAGTACTGGACGTCGAGTAGACGGAGATGGTGGTGTAGGCGCAGGAGAAGTTCCTCTTGGTGGAAAGAAACGCACATGGAGATGATCGTCGTGATTAGGCCAGGGTTGAACATCCTGGATAGCGGGGTCATTGAAGAAAATGTATTGCACCCGCAGAATACCATTTGCGCGAATGAAACGCACTAATTCCTGAGTCAGAGCCCGAGAATAGGTTGGAGAGCGGAAGGTGACCGGCCCTTGCTTTCCATCATTGCGCATAGGACGAATATCCATATCAACACCTAGACGATGAGATTTGTGTCCCGGCATCGGGCCTCCACCTTGGAAGCTGATGTCCCTAATATTCATAACCGGGCCATTAGGATGAGCACGTTGCCAGGCTGCTCCGATGGACTGAAGAGCTTGAATCGTTTCAGGCAGCCCAAACTGACTACTTGTCGGAGCAGAACTGATAAAGCCTGGACCAGACCTCGGCAAGGGGGTGTTCACCCTGGGATATGGACCAATCCCACGAGGTCTACCTCTTCCAGCCGTTTCCCATTCACTCTCACCCCTTCTACGCTTAAATGCTTGAGCTTCAACGCTTTGGCATTCTGGACAGATGCATGTATTTGTATGCTCAGTCACAACATGAGCAAGAGCAGCCTCAAACAGTGATGGGCTGTGCCTATTCATAGCTAGATTCCTCCCATAACCTCAACATAGCGCGGGAGCCTGGTGATGAATGATCATCGCCAGGCCCCAACGCTCCATTTATGCTACCCCATAATTGGCGGGGCGGGCATCAAGCCCGTCGAGCGACTGAATACCAAGGTGGAGGACCAGGCATATACACACCACGCGGTGGTGGAGTTGGGCGTGTCAGGCGCATACCCTCTTCGCTGGAGATCCACTCTTCAGCAGGTTCCGCTATACGGTAGAGCAAGGTCTCGAAATCTGTGCGATTGGTTCTCATGACGAATGGCTCGGCCAACCAGCGAATGACATCGCGCCCGGTGACGGCCATGCGATTCATAGTGCTGGCATAGACAGCCTCATGGAAGTACTGCCAGAGTACCAGCTCTATGACGTCCCAGGCGTTTTGCGCGCCAAACTGGGCCTTGACATCCGGCGATTCCAGAACTTTGAAGCACTCCGCCAGGGCCTGGCTGGTTTCGATGCGCAAGACATTGATGTAGCCGTAAGACGAGTTTTTCATGTTGTTGCGTAGATCGAGACCTGCCCGGCGCACAATGGCAATTGAGCCAAAGGTCGGGTCGGTTGCCCGCTCACGAATCACCTCGCTGATGCGTTTATCGCGCCAGTATTTGGCTGTTTCGGCGATAAAGTGCTGGAAGAGACCATGAAACTCTGGATTGGAACGCGCCCCAGGTCCCGGGTCAGAGCGGGTATAGCCAAAGACGCGCTTGTACGCCCTGAGGCGGTCACGCATATGGTAGCGCAAAATGCCGTGCTTATCGAAGCGATAGAGGCCATACGCGCCCTCACCGCTCGAGATGCGCAGCGTTCCAGCCTTGAAAAGCTCCTGAAGCTTGCCCATCACACGAAACACACCGAGTCGCTCGTGCATGTAAATGTAGTATAAATCCGCCGTTGCCAGGATTCGCTCGCTGATGACGGTATCATCGTAGTCGACAACCCCTGGTGAAACCTGAGTTTGACCAAGATCGGCTGGAGCATCCTTCCCCAGTCCTATCAGGTCGGCCAAACCGCCATCGGATGCCTGATTTTTGCCATTCTGAGAGGCATCGTACTGTCGTACCTGGTCATCGACCATCCGATTAAGCACTTCGGCCAGTTGCGGATTTGCGACCAGATCCGGCCCCAGTGCTTCAATACTGTTCTGAAGCAGGGCCGCAACGCGGTCGTTACGCTGATCGTAATCTGATTTATTGGGCATCGATTGCCTCCCATCGTCTATCTATTACAAGTGTAAGTTCGTACAAAGCAAGCATGCTATGATTATGCCGTGAGAGACAGCAGGTTTTCACCGCCGCCCGGTACGGACAAATCGGCCAGGGCATTTAGTTGACTTAACAGGTTATTGATGGCGAAGCGCACGCGCTCGTTCGATAAAACTTGCTCCAACATAGTGTTACCTAAAACATTAGCAGACTCGTCCGCTTCAAGAATAGAAATCACTGGAGCAAGGACCCAGAAGAGCTTGTCCGCCTGATCGGTCACGAAGTCCAGCCCATACTGACCGGAGTCGGACAGGATACTGGGACCTTCGAGGCTGGCAAAACGGTCGACCCAATCATTGAGGTCATAGACACTGATAGCCGGCAGTTGTGTATCAATACCCTGTGGTACTAATCCGAAACCAGCCAGGGTATCGAATCGAGCAGCCATAGAGCGCCGTTCGCTTTCTGTGAAACCTACCGAATCCATGGCAGCCTCGAAGTCGTTGTTCACCTGGGCAACAATCGGCAACAAGATGTTAGCACGCTCCACTCGTTCACTCAATGAAAAGGATTTAGGTGACAACGTGTCAGTGTTGAAGAAGGTATCCCAGGTCTGGCGCAGAGTACGCTCGTAACTTTTGAGCAACTCGAAGCCAGCTGTCTGGGTCTCATCATCAACTGTAGAAGCCAGTGACGGATTATCAAGAAAAGCCCGGCTGCCAAAGCCTTTTATGTGCAATTTCAATGCGGAGAAGTAGGCAAGTACCCTATCCTTGCGGGGTTCATCCACTCGACCAAACTCGTCCACCAGAGCATTTATCTCTGAACGGACCAAAGCCCGTAGTGCTTCCACCTGGTCATTTTCCGCCTCTGGCACAAAAGGGGTTAAACCATTTAAGACACGCTGAGCATCCGACGCGATAATACTGGCTTGTCGATAGAGATTCGCCTGCCTGGCTGAAATGGTTCCTGCATAGCCATCCCCTGCAATGGTACTATTGCCCATCATTGGATAGGTTCCATTCGCGGAGCCTCCCGGCTGGTACAGCGATACAACGCTGCGTGATGGAGTAAAAGCTACTTGCTGCCCATCAGAGGTAGCCTGGGCTGGAAATGCGCCATTGAGAGCACTCATAAAACTGTTCGCACCGCGCCCCGGTGATCGTCCAAGTACCTGAGTAAGCGCTCGTTGTACCTGCCGTTCCATCGAGGTAGCATCATTGCTGCTGCTCGAACGAGCTGCCCCGCTGTCAAAAGCAGTCTGTTGATTAGCCGCGTAACGGCTAAAGCTGTTCGCGATATCGTTCAGAATTTGCGTGTTCTGATCCTGGTTTGCTACAGACTGGTTCGAAAAGAGTTTAAACATCAGCCCTGAACGCAATGCTTTGAAATGCTTTGCACGAAGCTGGAGTATATTTAGATCTGTCTTCGCCATAGTGAGTATCCTCTCGACTAGATGTTAGGTGACTCAAGATCAACCAGAATATCTTCGCTAACCCGTCGGACATTGCTTTCGAGTCGGTCGTAGAGGGTTTCCAGCAGGCTATGAATCAAGATTAAATCTGCTTCGGCTTTGCTGGAATCCTTGATCAGGTCATTAATCACCTGACCCCAACTTTGTGTCAGTTTAATGATTTGACGGTCCGTCAAAGCGAAACGTTTGTTCTTAAAGAGTTTCCGCGTCTGTTCATACGCTGCCTGATTCCCCTGACCTTTCAACAACACGAGAAACTCATTATCATCCTCGAACGTATTGCCGAACAGGAGATCAGTCCCTTCTGGCTCATTGGCGGATGAGACTGCACCTTGTTGGCTTTGCAACCAGTTAATCAATGGGACTAAACCATCTGGTATTGTGCTCACGCTCTGGGTTTTGCCATTGTCTCCTGCACCTGTCCCTGAACTGCCATAACGTGCGGTCCGAGCGGTGGAGAATTTCGCCTGCAAATCGGCCTTCACGTCAGCGGGAAATTTGAATATCTTGTTAGCAGTTATTTCCTGTAAGACTGCAAAGGCTTCAAATGTTACCACGTGGTAGGCTTCTGCCTGTTTTATGGCTGCACTCAGGCCTTCAGCGGTTGCTGGTGCCCTGGATATTCGTGCTTCAAGTTTATTATCAGCGATTTGTATGAAGCTCACTTCGTCCAGGTACATTCTCACAGCTTGTTCAAGTGATATAAAATCTGCATTTTTTTGTGCCGGGTCTACATTTTTAGCCGTGTCCACTCCCTCAAGAAATGTTTCCACTGCTGCTAACCAATCCTTATTAGCCTTGGAGACAGCGCTGACCGCCTTCTTCAGCAGATCGAGACTCCCTTTTACATCAACTCCTGTTGTAACTGTCATATCTCATCGCCTCCCTAATGTGCGGTAAAAATTGTCGGTAATCGCTTGTGGCGAGGCCAGGCGATTATCAAGGGCGAAACGGGCGGCGCCGATCATGAAACGGGCCGGTACGGCACCCATTTCCTGGCCGGCTGCCAATTGTCGCCCGGCTTGCTCAATGATCGTCATTTCCTTTGGGCCGAACTTGAGCACCTGGGCCAGGCTCTTGTTGGCGAACTGCCGGTAGGGCTGGAAGGCCATAGTATCCACCGCCAGTTCACTTGCCCTCTGGAACGTTTCCATGATGGGCGGAGGAATGTCTGCTGGTGTTAGACGTGGATAAAGGCGCAGCCAGACACGTCGTAAATCAGCAGCCATCTTCTCAAAGCCCATCCTACGCAGCAAAATCAGGCTGATCAGCACGCGCAGGTAGGGGGTGGGGTGAACGCCCATTGGATTGAACTTCACCGTACTGGCCGGAGCGCGCCCAACCACGTCCATCAGCGATTCGACGGCGGCAGGACCACCCAGCAGGAGCGCGAACATATCGGCCATCATTTCTTTATGCCAGCACGCCCACACCCGTGCTACCCTGGGAGCGATACGCCCTTCCTCAGTCAAACGCTTGTAGATGTGACCGGGCATCTCATCCCACAAGCCCAGGTCTGCTTGCAGATTATGTGACACCTCGTGCAGAACGCTGGACAAAGCCCAGACATTATCCAGGCGGTGCTGCGGCAACATAATCAGCGGAAAGAGATTTTTATTGTAGCTCAGCCTTGGTAGCGGCACTCCACGCCGGTAGGTTGCCGGCGAAAAACCACTATTGGCATAGCTGAAAGGCAACAAGCTGGGCGTTGGTTGTGCTGCACCGATGCCAACATAGAGGTCTTCGTAGCAGTTGGCACAGATCCGATCAACCGAGAGCAGCCGCTCACTAAAGCTTGAAAGACGCTGGACAAAGAGGTCGAAGTAGAAATCCCAGATGCCTTCGACATAGAGCACGCGGTTACTGGCAACCTCTTTACGCTCCAGGAGAACGCGCAGGCGCTCACTCCCTGGTTCGCGTTTCGCAGCGCTGGCAGCAGCTCCAACCCAGCGCATCATTTCATCCAGTTTGACACGCAGGCTATCGATAAAGCGGTTGACGGCCTTGATGTGCGCCTCGCTCGGCGCCGCAGGCCCGCTCCCGAACTCATCTTTGGTGAATGGGCGTAGCGAGCCTGCATGGCGTTCCAGGTTAATGCCCTGGATGGTCAACCAGTTGTCGAGCAGACGCTGCTCACCAGGGGTCGGCGCTCCTCCCCCTGTTCCTGGTACCGCACTCGGTGTAGCCTGGGCAGTTGATGGGCCTGGTCCACCCGAACGTGTTGCAGGACGAGAAGGGCGAGGTCGACCAGCTGCGGGCGGACCTTCGATAGCGGCCAGGATTTGAGCGAGGTCATTATCCCAGTCGCCGCGATCTTCAGGTTGCTGTCCGTTGCGCGTATGATGATTTGTGGCTCCTGACGTTGCCATGATGGTTGCTTCCCTACTTTGATTGAACTGTGTATCGGTTACACTCGCACCTGTCGTCTACGTGGCGAGGGACGCAGAGGTAGCCTGCCACGTGGCTTCGCTGCCTGCGCGCGAACGCGCAGTGCCATATTGCGCTGAACCGCTTTGCGCACTGTGCGTGGATTGCTCATCACACGGTTGGTAGCGACAGCCATAGCTCTCACCGCCAATGGAGAGGTCAGCCTCTGTAAACGCGCCGCCCGATTCAGGATTGCGACAGCGAGGCGATTGATCGTTGGGAGAAGCCGCATGAGTTCGCGACCACCCTGTCCTTGACGTCGCAGGGTCTTGACCAGCCGCACATTCGCCTGGACGAGAGCTGGCGTAACAGGGAGCACACTGCGGCCTGCACGCATTACTCTGATGGTCAGAGGAATGGTCGCGCCAATTTCAGCTTCCGCTTCGGCCTCAGTCTGGGCGCCAACAGCATTGGCAGCCAGCAGCTCCGAGAGTAGCGCTTCGTGTACTTCCGGGTGTTCCGCCTCGCCAGTCTCGGCAAAGGTATTGACGAAGTGATTCTCCATCTCCGCCACTTCCATCTCGGCTTCGCTCACCAGCGAACCGACGAGTCGCCCGGCAAGTGGAGCAGCTATTGCTCCCACGCCAGGAATCATGCCTACGAGGGCTCTCGTCGCGATAGGTGCAAGTCGCTTGGCGATCGGAGCCACTACGCGGCCGACTCTCCTGATAGCCCGGCCAATTCTTTTGAAGAAGAGGTCGGCTTCGTACTCATCCTCAAACTCGTGGCCGATTTCACCGCCGCCAAGGAGGCTGCCGATACCGCCGAGGATGTTGCCGAGCAGTCCCTCAAATTCCTCTTCCGTGGCTTCGTCTTCGTACTCAAACTCGTGACCGACCTCACCGCCGCCAAAGAGCCCGCCTATGCCGCTGATGATATTGCCTAACAGCCCCTCGTATTCCAGTTCAGGGGTGCTGTAGGGATGGCTTTCATTCTCGTATTCCTCCTCAAATTCGTGTCCAACCTCGCCGCCACCAAAGAGCCCGCCTATGCCGCTGATGATATTGCCTAGCAAGCCTTCGTACTCCAGTTCCGGATTACTGTAGGGATGGCTTTCATCTTCATACTCATATTCAAATTCAGGGTTGCTGTAATGACTTTCTGGATTACTGTAATGCACCGCTTCGTGAGCGATCGGTGCCTCAAAAAGTGCCATGTTGAGACCTCACTCTTCCTTCGTTTCAAGCCCTCACGTGACTGCGTGGGCCAGGAACTGTTCTACCTGGCATGCCATGTTGTGGACGGGCAGCTGGTCTACTCGGGGTGGTAGGACGCGGACGGGATACTGGCCGCCCAGCGATAGGTGAACGCATACGAGTTGGCCCACCTGGAACCCTCATCCCCACCGGCGCTCTCATACCTGGGCGGACACCCGGTCGACCCGGCACTCTCATTCCGGGGCGCATTCCCGGTCGGCTTGGCCGGTACATACCTGGACGATAGGTTCGCCTGCCTGGCGTTCTCATCATTCCAGGGCGCGGACCAGGACGGGCTGGCCGGTACATACCAGGGCGACCCTGAGCGATCGTTGTTGGATGCGCTGCTGGACCACCAGGTGCGACGGTCTGTTGTCGTACAATCATGTTGCGAGTAAGGGCCTGCCGGCAAATGTGCGGTGTAGTCAGAACACGCGCCGCCTGGCCTTTCATGACATTGGCGGCGACCGCGGGTGTAACCGGCTGCCCCGTACGCTCGATAGCACCAAGGGTGGAAACTGTGCGGCGTTGAACGCTGGGCATTACGCGCAAAAGCTGGCGCCCGGGAGCCCCCTGGCGATGAAGATTCAGCACGAGTTGAGCATTGACGCGCAACAGTGTCGGTGTAAGACGGCGTATGCCTATTCTGCCACCCATGACCTTCATAGAAATGGGCAGCGCTGCGCCTAGCAGGGCCTCTGCTTCACCTGCGCTTTCCGTATGAGATGCCTCAGCCGCCATCACTTCGGTTAAAGCCGCCTCATGGGCCACTTCGTTGGCAGCAACCTCGGTCTCAAACTCATTAGCGCCAAAAAGATGGGCTTCCTGAGCGGCTGCCTCGCTTTCTCCCTGCGCAAAGATTCTCCCTAACTGGTGAAACAGACCGGAAATTTGCTGGTTACGTGGTCCTATTGGCTGGGAGCGGCCCGTAGAGGGGCGGGGAGCCGGTCGACGTCTTTCTCCCCTGATAAGGTTTCTTCCGATGCGTACGGCGTGCGGCAGCAGTTTCGTTGCCGCCTTCGCAACTAATGGAAAAAAGCGATCGGATTCGTCCTCCCATTCAGGATTGGAGTAGGGATTGGAGTAGGGATTGCTATAGTGGCTTCCCTCGTGTATTTCCCATTCCATTTCCGAGTTAGAGTAATGACTCCCCTCGGGGCTCTCCCATTCCTCTTCAAACTCTGGGTTAGAATAGGGGTTGCTGTAGTGGCTCCCCTCGGAGGTCTCCCATTCCTCTTCAAACTCCGGGTTAGAATAGGGGTTGCTGTAGTGGCTTCCTTCGTGGGTTTCCCATTCCATCTCAGGATTGGAATACGGATTGCTGTAATGACTTCCCTCGGGGCTCTCCCACTCCTCTTCAAACTCCGGATTAGAGTACGGGTTGCTGTAGTGGCTCCCCTCGTGCATCTCCCATTCTTCCTCCATTTCCGGATTGGAATAGGGGTTGCTGTAGTGGCTCCCTTCGTGCGTCTCCCATTCTTCCTCCATCTCGGGACTCGAATAGGGGCTTCCTTCGTGGGCTTCCCATTCCTCCTCCATCTCGGGATTGGAGTAAGGATTGCTATACTGGGCCGCCTCAAATTCCATTTCGGCTGCACTTGTGCCATTGAGTGAGGCACGTGTTGTCATAATGTTGCCCTCCCGGTACAATCTCATGTGCACCTGTCTATAAGCAGCAAGAGAAGGTTCCGTTACACACTGGCTGAGCTACAATGCTTACGTTCAACAGTCCACTTTTTCAGTGATTTTTCCGAGCCGTGAAACCATGATGTTTGTTTTCCTATTGAATGGTTTCAGTCTCATCTATCGGGCCGGGATCACTGTACCCCGGTTCCCCATCCTTGAGTAAGCAGTCTTTAATGAAGGTATGCAGGTTTGGACCGCCCTGCACGTAGGCTTCACGACCGCTTGCAAGGTGACGGATAAAGCAGCGACCTACAGAGGTGGCCTCATCCACCGAGATTCTCAGAAGAAAATTACCGTCTTCCAGGCGAATTTCTTCGGCTGTATCAGCTCGTACAACCTGGAGCTGGGTAGCTTCAGTCTGCAGGTCATACCAACATCGCACGAGCATGGAGAACGTTTTACTGCTCATTTCATTACATCTTTACCGTCCATCATGGTCCGATGTGTTCTACCGCTGAAATACCCGGCGCACAGTTTCTTGCCACATCCAGTGGTATCTCTTGCACACTGTAACATGAGCTGTTCTACGTGCGTTCTACAAGGGCTCTATTTTTGTTCTATCGAAGACTTTCAGGAAATCTCGCCTCTGTGGATGATATGGAAGAGTTCAATGGTCTCGGGCATGGGCTGCACGCCCAATTCTTCGTTCAGTATATATTGACAGCGGTGGAACTGACGCAGGGCATCACTACGGCGTCCAAGGGCAAAGTATGCTCGTATGAGTTGTCTATGCGCGGCCTCGTCACTCTGGTTTTCTTTGAGAATCGCTGTCGCCCATTTGAGCGTATCTTCGTAGCGACCCGCCTCCAGGTAGTGTTCAGCAAGTGTAGAGCACATGGTAAGATAGATATGACTTAGCTGCTCGCGCCGCATAAAAGACCAGTCAGCATATAAATCTTCGGTTAAGAAGGGGCCGGTATAGAGCTGGCATGCCTTCTCAAATTGCATAGCCACACTATCGCCGCTGGCCTGCTGGCCTGCCTGGTAATATGCCAGGAACTCGTCCACATCAGTGCGCAGGGGAACCAGCGAGTCAAGTTGGTAGACGCGATTTTTGCAGAGTATATAACCACCACCTGGGTCACAATCCAAACCGTTGTTGAGAGAGCGACGCAGGGCACTGACGGCAACCTGCAATTTATGGTGTGCCACTTCCGACTCGTCCTCAGTCCATAGCGCCGCCATAAGCATATCTACCGACGCACGATAGCCCTGTTGGGTCATGAGATAACGCAGAATGGCTTGCCCATTGCGGTTGGAACAGAGTACAACCGGAAGGCCGGATCTTTTGACGGCAAAACCACCGAAACAGGTAATGTGGAGAGCAGGTAACGTATCGATCACTTCAACTCTAGCGGGCGCCGCCAGATAGCGGCGTTGAGCATCTTGCAAGGGCGCTCTCAATGCCGGATGCGGCAGAGGGTTCTGATTTTTTATGGCTGGTTGATCCATGGCGGGTGATTTCGCCTGAGCCTCTTCAACCAGGGCGGGAAGAAGTGTTTGCAGGGTAACTATACGCGATTGCTGCTCCACATCCACCTGCACAAAGCGTTTGCTCGCCTCCTGAAGTCCCTGTTGAGCATCCCAATAGGCGATGTAACCCTGTGTGAAGGCATCCAGCACAGTAGCAAGGTGGATATAGCCGCTGCCCAACTGTTCACGAGCCAGGGTAAAATAAACGACGCCTTCAGCGTAACGTCCTTCTCGAACAGAGTGTAACCCGCGTTCGAGTAAAAGAACAGGAGAAGGATATTCAAACTCTACGTTCAGCGCAGGTTGATCGGATGAGTGCAAGGAACCCATCTCTCATCTCCAAGTTACTCAAATAGCTGTTTCTACGCAACTTCATACAACGAGGATGCACTACCTGAATACCAGTAGAATAGATGCCATTAGACTAACGCAACCAGGCGCTTTTTTTGGGGGTTGAACTGTTGAGACAATTCCTCTTCAAAAGAAGAAAACGCGAAACTTCAGCGCGCCGCGAATGCGCCAGAAAATTGCCAGGGGTGGGATCAAGACCGATGTCACCAGTATTTCTGCTTTGTGGAACGGGTGAGAAGACGTGTGTTGTAAGCGACTCAAGCAGAAGCGCCCGGTCAAAAGCAGCCATAGGCAGGCAGCAAGAAAAGCAAGACGCTCGTGCCTGCTGAATATCCCAAGCATAAACGCAAGGAGAGAACCAAGGATGCCGTAGTAGTGCAAAGGAGGAGTTGCCTGTATTTTCTGGCGGTACAGCCGCGGATGTTTCTTATACAGAAGGGCATTGAACATGCTTTTTCGCTGCTGTCTCAGGCTGATCCCCCACTGTGCGGGACGCAGGGGATGAATTACGATGGCATCAGGAGCGAGAACGAAGGGACAGGAGAGGGTATCCTCCACTATTTTGCCCGGCTCACGTGGCTGATCACTGGGCCCGTCATCGACAAAGCGTCGCATCAGCGCGAAAATGAGATCGCTGTCCTCTCTCCAGGCCGAGGTGAAGTTCTCATCAAAGCCCCCGATGGCCTCCAGGCAAGAGCAGCGATAAAAGCAGTTGGCCGTGACAAACTCGGAATTGGCGAGCTGTGCTGCATTGCGCTCGTAATCTGTCGGGACACCTTCCAGAGGTACAATGAGTCGCCCTGATACACCAAGAACGTTGTCCGTAAACGTAGCCATACCGGCGCTTAACCAGCCAGGAGTGGGTATGCAGTCATCATCGGTAAAGGCAATGATTTCGCCTGTGGCGGCTCGCCATCCAGCGTTGCGCGCGGCAGCGGGGCCATGATTACCTGTGACCGGCACGTAGCGCAAGGTATGGCGAGGATAGGGGCGCGTTTTGCCCTGTGTCCAGGACTCCACCACCTGCCGTGTCTCAGCGCAGGCAGCATCATCAGCAATAATTATCTCGTAAGCCTGTGCATCATAGTCCTGGGCCATCAGCGCAGCCAGGCAGCGTATGAGCATATCAGGACGCTTGTAGGTCGGCACAACAACCGAAACAATAACGCCGCGCTTACTTTTCGAAATCATAAGTGTTTCGACGGCTTCTCTAAGAGGAACGAACCAATGACCAGCGCATCGAGCGGTGAAGTCCAGAAGCACTCGATCGCATCGCGAGGCGTACAGACAATTGGCTCACCACGAGTATTGAAAGATGTATTGACGAGGACAGGTACGCCTGTGCGCGCTTGAAATGCCCTTATAAGGTCATAATAGAGGGGATGTTGTCGCCGATTGATCGTTTGGATACGGGCCGTGCCATCCACATGTCTCACTGCCGGGATGCAATCGGCCTTCTCCGGCAGGACATCGTAAACAAAGAGCATGAATGGGGACACCTCGGCATGAGCAAACCAGCTAGAGGCCTCCTCTTCAAGCACGACTGGAGCTACCGGCCGGAAATCTTCGCGGTCCTTGATTTCATTGAGTCGAGCCTGCATAGTCGAGGAGATCGGCGAGGCCAGGATCGAACGGGCGCCCAATGCACGAGGGCCAAATTCCAGGCGGTGTTGAAACCAGCCTATGATCTTATCCTGCGTCAGAATGTCTGCCACTTCCTCCGCAATAGCGTTCAAGCGCCGGTAGGGCAGTTTTGACCAGCGCAGAAATTGCTCAATTTCATCATCGCTATACGCTGGACCCAGAAACGCGTGATCCATCTGGTAACAGCGTTCGTTATCGCCTGTCCCTCGACGCTCTAAAGCATCGATCCAGAGCGCGGCTCCCAGGGCCGTGCCGGCATCACCTGCCGCCGGTTGCACCCAGACATGTTTGAAAGGACCCCTCTCACGCACCCGGGCGTTCATCACACAGTTGAGAGCAACACCACCAGCCATACACAGGTAATCACTCCGTGTAGCCTCGTAGAGCCAGTCGGTAATGTGCAAGACTGTCTCTTCCAGCACCACCTGCAGCGAGCGGGCAATGTCATAATGGCGCTGCTCTATTGGGCCGCCCCTACTACGCGCGGGTCCAAACTGTTCTTCAAGATTGAGGGGCTGAATTGTATACTGGCCGTTGGTACCAATGCGCACGACGTTGCGAAAATCAGCGAGGTAGCTCGGCTCCCCAAACGAAGCGAGGGCCATCACTTTGTACTCGTCTGAGGAAGGAAGAAAACCAAGATACTCTGTGACCTGCTCATAGAGCAGGCCGAGTGAATGCGGATAGTTAACCTGGCCGAGCCAGCGCACCTGCTCATAGAGCAGGCCGAGTGAATGCGGATAGTTAACCTGGCCGAGCCAGCGCAACTGGTTGCCCTCGCCGAGGCTATAGCTGGTCGTAGCTCGTTCACCTCGTCCATCCAATGTCAATACAGCTGCCTGGCGAAAAGGCGATGCATGAAAGGCGCTCGCGGCGTGGGCAGCATGGTGCTCTACGAAATGCCAGCGATATGGGCCATCCGCGCGCACCCCTTTAAAGCGAGCCCGTAGATGATGTGGCGCTCCACCCGCGAGATGGCGCGGCGCATTGACGATGGATGCCAGGAAAAGCGGGTCCCAGGCCGATTCCCACTCGGCAGGGGTCGGATGGGCGCTTGGTTCTAGTGGAAGTGTAATCGTCGCATCGTTGCTGTGGCTGCCCAGTAACAGGTAAGGGTCGTACGAGTAGGCCACGTGATCGACATCAAGTAGGGAAATAGAAGCTTCCCGCAGGCAGTAGTCGATGGCGTAAAACGGCAATTCATAGGTCGAAAAAGGAATGGGGCGCTTACCATGTTTAATGTGTGTGAAACGCTCTTCCTCCGCCGCCGCAATCACCTGTCCATCCCTGATAAGACAGGCGGCGGGATCATGGTATACAGCGTTGATTCCGAGTATATACATGTGATAAGGCCCTCTCTGGCTACTTATGAGTAACCAAACAATCGAACAGTATATGTGAAACACGATTCAAAGCGGCTCGACGATACAATAGCAGGATGAGGACACAGAGAGGCTCTCGCTCTTAATCTTCGTTTAAGCGAAGCGTTTGATCGAGGAGTGGCAGCGTTACTATGCGCACCATCGCCATGAGGGTCATACCACAAATGCATAGAAGGATCAGCAGAGCCAGCAGCAATGATGGTGGGACGACAATCTGTGCAGCTAGCGCCGATTGTAGAGCAAAAAACTGTTGACTGTTCAGGTTCACGTTGATATCATTAAATGTCAGTTGGGGAAGCACTGTTATCACCAGCAGCGTTCCAAATCCTACCCCCAGTATGAGGCCGGTCAAATAAACGATGGCCTGCTCCCACAGGAACAGCAGGGTGATTTGACGAGAAGTGGCGCCGACGGCTCGCAGCGAAGCAAAGTTTACCACACGTGTACGAGCGCTCACCCACGAGGCCAGCATATCTCCGACCAGTGCCAGCAGCAATGCGGTTATTGTTCCGATCTCAAGCACCCCGGTGAGGATGAGATAGAGTGGATCGGATTGTAACGTAGCAATGAGCAGGTACCGGTCTACAATATGCGTAAGATGTAACCCCTGTTCTTTCAGTGTCGCACGGATGCTCTCTAACGAAGCCGTATCACTTTTCGTGCCTAACCAGACCTGGTTGAGTGAGGGTGGCTCGACTGGAACCACCTTGGGCGGACTCCGTTTCACATCCTGTTTGAAGACATCAAGGTACGTTTGATAATCCACCAGGACGCCACCAGTCGTCACAGAGGCCGTGAGCGTATTGACCGTAGGGATATGATCCACCACGCCTATAATGAGGCAACGCATCTCCTGGGGAGACACATTGTTTACTCTGACCGCGAAGGTTGAACCAACCTGTAGAAGCAAGGTATGCAACGTCGTTTGATCAACGATAGCAGGTACCACATCCTCGGTGGTCGCCAGTCGCCGGCGTGAAGCCAGTTCCGACAAGAGTGGGTACGCCTGCGAGTAGGCTTGCTGTGAGGGCCATACCACTGTACGCCCAAAGCTTGCAGGATCAACCGCACGAATTTCCATAGCAAGATCAGCATGACCGCCATAGCCCTGGTCAACATAGCCCGCACTGGCTGAGAGGACACCTGGGATAGTGCTGTATTGGCGTATCACCTGGGAGAGCGAGGAAGAGTTTCCAGGCGAAAGCAGTTGCGCACTAAAGTCTGCACCTGTCTGGTAGTTCGAAATATCCTGGATGTGTTGCGCAGCCGTTGCATTATAGACCAAGGTGAAGAGGGTAAAAGCAGTCG
>WNGD01005695.1_pt1 | contig 21161 bp, 20 predicted proteins | sample 5400671 | NCBI WGS metagenome assembly WNGD01 (sample SAMN13153369, study PRJNA577476) | soil metagenome | isolation source: 40 cm soil or saprolite under grassland replicate 2 | place: USA:California | collected 2016-06-15 | reverse complement strand
GCGCCAACCGGCGGAAGATTTTCGCGTAGTCACGCCAGGGAGGGCAAAACAGGATGAGCGGCGGATTCCTCAGGGGAGCGCACGCGTCTCACGTGCTGATTTCGGCGTCTCGCCGAAATAGGCTTCTACTGCATGAGCGCCGGAAGAAAAGTCCGCGATGGCGAGACGCGTGCTCTACCCAATCCACTGAACTGCGCGCGAATGTATGATTGGCGAAGGAATCCAGAGCACGAATCAGCGGAAGCATTCCTACGTGCACGATCACGTCGAAGTGGGATTTTTTACCGACCCGAGTGTTTGCATCGGCTGCAAAGCTTGCGAAGTCGCGTGCAAAGAATGGAACGAAGTGCCGGATGACGGGTTCACCTGGTCGGGAAATTCTTACGACAACACCGGTCATCTAGGCGCATCGACATGGCGGCACGTGATGTTTCTGGAACAAGACCGCGCGAAAGGAGATCAGATTACGGGGTTGATGGGTCTGCCTAATCCGCAATCCACAATCCGAGATCCGCAATCGGACGATCCTTTCCGGTGGGTTTTCTTGTCCGACGTTTGCAAGCACTGCGAAGAAGCCGGTTGCCTTGAAGCGTGTCCGACCGGATCGATCGTGCGCACTGAAGTTGGGTCGGTGCTGGTGCAGAACGATGTCTGTAACGGCTGCGGCTATTGCGTCGTCTCTTGTCCGTTCGGCGTGATCGATCGCCGCCCCGAGCCGCTCGTGGACGCGGGTGGCGCATTCAAATGCACGTTCTGCTACGATCGCCAAAAAAGCGGACTCGTTCCGGCATGCGCCAAAGTTTGTCCGACTGAGTCAATCGTGTTCGGCCGGCTCGATGATTTGCGCGTGCGTGGAGCGGAGCGCGTGCAGCAATTACAACAAAATGGTTACACTGACGCGCAGCTTTACGATCCGACGGAAACTTCCGTCGGCGGCATCCACGCGTTCTTCTTGATTCTCGGTGAACCCGAAGCCTATGGACTTCCACCGAAGCCGCAGGTTCCAACCATTTACCTGAAGTCCGCATGGACCTCGGCGTTCGCGACAGCGATCGCATCAATCATCGCGACGCTATTGGCGTTCGCGTTTTTCGCATGACAAGCAATTCGCCATCCGAAAAGCGACTCGAAGAATTGCGAGAGCAAGCGTGGAAGGACGGCGTCGCCGTTGGTCGAGGTGTTGATGTTGCCGGCGGCCCGATTCCGAGAAAACCCGGTTATTACGGCCAGCCCGTGGTCAAACCGCCGGTCTGGACATGGGAAATTCCAATTTACCTTTTCGTTGGCGGTCTCGGCGGAATGTCAGCGGTAATCGCGCTGGCCGCGGCGATATTTCACCATGTCGATCTTGCGCGCGCCGCTATGTGGCTGGCTGCGGCCGGCGCAATCCTCTCACCGATTCTGCTGATCATGGACCTCGGCCGTCCGCGTCTCTTCATCAACATGCTGCGGGTCTTCAAACACCAATCGGCCATGTCGATGGGCGTTTGGATCCTGGTCATGTTCAGCGCGTGTGTCGTTCCCGGTTTGATCGCGCTCGAACTACACGCTCTTCACACGTTCACCGGCGCGATGGACCAATTTGTTCGCATCGCCGCCGGCCTGCTCGTTTTTGGTTCGGCCTTCTTCGGGATGTTGCTCGCCACTTATACCGGCGTGCTGATCGGCGCGACTGCGATCCCGGCTTGGTTTTTGCATCGTGTGCTGCTTCCGATTCATTTCGGAATCGCCGGATTAGGATCGGCGGCAGCTTTGCTCGAATTGCTCGGCCATCGCATCGCACCGCTGAACGCGATCGGATTCTTCGCGGCCGCGATCGAATCAGCGCTCTTGGTTTGGCTGACGATCAACAAACATGGCGCCGCCGATCGCGCGATACACGAACACAGTTCGGGTGGGCTGATTCGCACGGGCGAAATCTTGAGCGGCCCGCTTGCGCTCATCCTCCGGTTTTTGGGCCTGGTTCCGTTCGCAGCGATTTCATTCCTAATTGGCGCGCTTGTCAGTCGATTCGGTTGGATCGCGGTAGGCAAAGTTTCCGGCTCCGATCCGGAATCTGTCTTCGCCGCGGAACGGCTGTAGTCACGGTCGCTGACCGCGCTTCTGTTCTTGTAGACTTCCCCCCATCGCATTCGAGCCGCTCATCGTGCGTTGAGCACTCACTCCAAAGAGGTACCGCAAAATCTCGCGGACGCGCAATGGCAACGACATGCGGCCCACGCGAGCGTAAGAATATGAAAACAAAAGCAATACTTAGCGTAATTGGCCTCACTCTGCTTGGACTCAGTCCGACCACGTGGGCGGCTGGTCACGGAGGAGGTGGAGGAGGATTTGGTGGCGGCGGTTTCAGCGGAGGTCACTCCGGTGGAGGCGGAGGTTCCGGCGGGGGACACTTCGGCGGTGGGGGCCGCGGTGGCGGCGTAGGCTTCGGGGTTCCGATAGGACACTTCGGCGGTGGGGTTCCACACTTTGCCAGCGGAGTCCCGCGCTTCTCAGGCGGGATTGGTATGTCGCGAATAAGACCGTACGTTTTTTCGGGAGCAGACCGCGGAATCAATCGCCCTGCTGCTTTGAGCGTCGCCAATCGTGGCGCGATGCCTTCAGCCGCGCGTCCGTCGCGAACATTTCCGCAACGCGGATTGAATGGACGGACGGGCCACATCGCTGAACGTCATGATGCAAATTGGCACCGCGACTGGGACCGGCGGCATGCCCATTTTTTCCACAATCGGTTCTTTGTTTTTGACGACGGCTTCTGGTTCGGACTCGATGCCGGATTCTACCCGTGGGATTACCTGCCGTATTACGCCGACGACTACTACCCATACGATTACTACGCTGACGATCAGCCGTATGATAACACGGAGCCTGTTGATAACGGCGTCCCAGCGGCTGATGCCACGGTGCAAGCCGTCCAGACGCAGCTCACTCAACTAGGCTATTACAACGGTCCAGTCGATGGCATTTTCGGACCCGCGACGCGTGACGCGGTGGCGAACTATCAAATCGCCAACCAGCTAAACGTAACCGGAAGTCTATCGCCCGACACACTGCAGTCGCTTGGCCTGCCGGAGCCAGCAGCTAGTTAAACAGCCAATATCCGATCACGATGAAACCAGGATGAAAACAAGAGATACGAAAGCGAAATTAAACGGGAGGATTGACATGAAAACGAAGCAACTCGGTAACTCCGACTTATTCATCACGCCGCTGGGTTTTGGGGCATGGGCTATCGGCGGATCAGGCTGGGAATTTGGCTGGGGCGAGCAAAACGACAAAGCGTCTGTCGCCGCGATTCATCGCGCCCTCGAGCTTGGCATTAACTGGATCGACACCGCGGCCGTTTACGGCATGGGCCACTCCGAAGAAGTAGTCGCGTTTGCGCTAAAGACTTGGCCGGGACCTCGGCCGTACGTTTTCACCAAATGTGGTCTGCGCTGGGACGAGCAAGGATACGTTCACCGCAATTTGACGGCGGACTCGATTCGTCGCGAATGTGAGGACAGCCTGCGCCGATTGAACGTCGATGTTATCGACCTTTACCAGATCCATTGGCCAAGTGATGACCTGGAAGAAGGCTGGAGCGCAATGGCTCAGCTGCAAAAGGAAGGAAAGGTCCGATGGATCGGCGTATCCAACTTCAACATCGAGGAAATGCGCCGGGCGCAGGCGATCGCTCCCATCACTTCGCTGCAGCCTCCGTATTCGTTAGTCCGCCGCGAAGTCGAACAAGAGGTTCTGCCTTATTGTCGATCTAACGGAATGGGCGTGATTGTCTATTCGCCGATGGCATCCGGGTTGTTGACCGGCGCGATGACGCGCGCGCGAGTCGCAAGTCTGCCCGCCAGCGATTGGAGAAGTCGCGACATCGAATTTAAGGAACCGAAGCTCTCCAAGAACCTCGCGCTCGTCGAACGCTTGCGTGAAGTCGGCGAAAGCCATGAACGTCCGCCCGGCCAGGTCGCCATCGCGTGGGCGCTTCGAAATCCAGCCGTAACTGGGGCCATTGTTGGCGCCCGCAACGCGAAGCAAGTCGAAGGAAATGTCGGCGCTGCTGAGCTTTATCTAACGGACCAAGAAATCGCGGAGATAGAAGGCAAAAACGAGAAGGAACCGGAGTTAGTCACAGCAGCCTGAAGAAGGAGTGAGAATGAAAATTGGATTCATTGGTCTCGGTATAATGGGGAGTCGTATGGCGGCGAATCTGCAGAAGCATGGCTATTCATTAGTCGTGTTCAATCGCACTCGCGCTAAAGCAGAGCCTTTGCTCGGCGCCTGCGGAACATTTTCTGATTCGCCGGCAAAACTCGCCGAACAAGTGGACGTACTGTTCACAATGCTGGCTCATCCCGACGCCGTCGAGCAAGCAGCGCTAGGTCGAAACGGATTTCTGGATCACCTCAAACCCAATGCGCTCTGGGTCGATTGCAGTTCGGTCAATCCGTCGTTCTCGAAGAAGATGGCCGCGGCCGCCGCGGCGCGGCAGGCTCGTTTTGTCGATGCGCCTGTGACTGGTTCCGCGCCCGCGGCTGCGGATGCGAAACTCATTTTCTGGGTCGGCGCTGAACCGACCGATCTGGAAAGGATTCGTTCGCTCCTGCTGTGCATGGGCAACAAAATTGTTCACGCCGGTGGACACGGCGCAGGCACTTCCATGAAAATGGTGATCAATCTGTTGTTAGGCAACGCCATGGCGGCGTTCGCCGAAGGCATCGCGTTGGGCGAAGGGCTGGGAATCTCGCGAAAGATGCTGTTTGATTCTCTGCTCGGCACGCCTGCGGTCGCGCCTTTTCTCGCGTCGAAGCGGGAGAAGATCGAGAGCAGAAATTACGAGGCCGAGTTTCCATTGCGCTGGATGCAAAAGGATATGCATCTCGCATCGGTGAGTGCGTACGAATCTGGTGCGGCCATGCCCTTAACCAATGCTGCGAAAGAACTGTATCGCCTCGCCATGAGGGAAGGACACGCCAACCAGGATTTCTCGGCTATCTACGATTACCTCACCAACAATTATGACTGTGCGACGATCGAGGCAGGATTTCTCGGTCATCTAAGATTACCTAAGTGACAATCACGACTTTGCGACAATCGACCAAAAATCGCGGGTTCCCGTGATGGCACACTTCATCAAGCCAACTGAAATATCAGCTTCTATGAAGATAGGCGCAGCGTACACTGGGTTTTTAAGTGAAACGCGTTTTGATTCTTGGTGTAATCGTAGCAGGGACCGCTACGCTGATTTTCGGTTGTGAGCGTTCGGCCAAAAGGGCGAGCTCGCAGTTACCACTAATTCCAGAAACGGATCCGTTAGCGCAGCCGAAGTCGCTTCAACAAGTTGGCGTACCGGTTGCGATGTCTCGTGGCGTAATCCCGGCGGACAATCCGCAGACCCCTGAGAAAATTTCCCTGGGCCAGAAACTTTTTTTCGACCGTCGTCTGTCGGCTGACGGTACCGTCTCGTGCAGCACATGCCATGATCCTGCGCTCGCCTTCACCGACAGGAAGCCCACCTCTGTCGGCATCAAGGGCCGCGTCGGCCAACGCAACGCACCGACCGTTCTGAACGCCCTCTACAATAAAACGCAGTTCTGGGACGGCCGGGTGAACACGCTGGAGGAGCAGGCGGCGCTGCCGATTGTCAATTCCGTTGAGATGGGCCACCCCAGCCTGGACGCAGCTGTGGCGCAGATTGCAGCGGTTGAAGAGTATCAGCACGCCTTCCGTAATGTCTTCGGCCACCCGCCCAACAGTCCCGACCTGCTGCGCGCCATCGCATCCTACGAACGCACACAATTATCGTTCGATTCTCCTTTTGATCATTTCATCGCCGGGGACAAGAACGCGATCGATGAATCGGCCAAGCGCGGCTGGGAGCTCTTCAACAACCAAGCCCGCTGCAATAAATGCCACGCGTTAACGGAAACCACGCGGGATGTCACGAACTTAATCGATAACGACTTTCACAATATCGGCGTCCTTATCGTCAAGCACAACGTCGTTCCATTGGCGCGCCAAGCCGAGCAGCTCGTTAAAACAGGCGATACGTCAGCCATCGATCAAGCCGCCATCCAGACGGACATGTCCGCGCTGGGCCGCTTTCTGATTACAAAGAAGGAGCCCGATATTGCATCCTTCAAGACACCGAACATACGCAATGTGCTGGTGACAGGACCTTACTTTCACGATGGTTCGCAGGAGACGCTTTGGGATGTGATCGACCACTACAACAAAGGCGCCGGCTTGCAGGACCCGTATCTCGACCAGGACATCCAGCCGCTCGCCCTGACCGAGAACGATATCGACGATCTCGTCGCTTTCATGGCGTCGCTCACGAGCCCGAACTATAAGGAACAGGGAGCGACGGAGTTGGCGCGCCAGCGCGCAATCTCCCGGACCACTCGGCCCCAGCGCGACACGGCCCGTGCGTTTGGCCCGAAACCACCGCGGCCCGCTCCGCCCAAGTAGGCTGAGCAAGGAGGAGCTTTAGTCTTGTCGGATTTGCTCGCGCAACGGAGCCACAATCACAAGTTTATTTCACCATAAGGAGACATCAATGAATGAACCATTACCGTCCTCGGCATCTACGACTCAAACGACACCGCCCACAATGAAAGCCCTGTACTTTCGCGAGACCGGCTCGCTTGATAATCTCCGGGTTGAGACCGTCGACGTCCCGCGTATCGACATTCACGGTGGTGAAGCTCTGGTTCGGGTACTCGCCGCTGCAATCAACCCGAGCGACCCCAAAAGCGTCCTAGGAAAGATCTCGGAGACGAAGCCTCCTCGAGTGCCGGGAAGGGATTTCGCCGGCATCGTCGTTGAAGGTCCAGCGAGATGGAAGGGCAAAGAAGTCTTTGGAACCGGTGGAAGCCTGGGGTTCGGGCGGAATGGTTCACACGCAGAGTTTGTATCCGTGCCGGTCGAGGCCTTGGTTGAGAAACCCAAGCAGCTCAGTTTCGAGCAAGCAGCTGCTTTAGGCCTAGGGTATCTGACTGCATGGAGCGCGATCGTGACAGCGGGTCGCGTGTCCCCAAATGATATTGTGCTAGTGCTCGGAGCGACGGGCGCGGTCGGATCTGCTGCGGTGAAGATCGCGAAGCATATGGGCGCTAAGAGAGTCATCGGCGTTCTTAGAAACGAGGCCGGCCGCACTAGGACCGCAGGCATCCCTTCCGATGATTGGCTTATCTTAGAGAAGGAACCCCTACCCAAAGGTCTTTTTGAAATCACGCAAGGCAAGGGAGCGGACCTCATTCTTGATATGTTGGGAGGATCATCCTTTGAGTCGGTCAACCAGTGTCTGGCTCATCGCGGTCGTCACGTAGTAATCGCATCCATCGAGGCGAGAGTTTCGTTCAGTTTGGTAGACTTCTATCACCGTGAAGCACGACTGATTGGCGTTGACACCTTGAAGCTTTCCTTCTCCGAGAGCGCGGGTGTCCTGCGAGAAATCGTGTCGCTGGTGAACGCCGGCGTCCTGACGCCGCCTGAGTTAGATAGTATTGCTATCGAGCAAGGGCCGCGTGCTTACCAATCCGTCCTGGAGGGAAGCGCGGGCCCAAAGCAAGTCATTCGGTTCTGACCTTTTCGGACCGAACCCAACATCCGGCACAGTCTTGACGAGGCGCTATCTCAAAAGAGGGACCAACCATCAGTTCTTAAGTGGCATTGCAAAATCCTACGATCGCTCAATGGCGGCGAGTCGGAGAGCGCGGAAGCTTTGAGCACTGAACAACCTATTTCAAGAGACGCAGGCTATGAAGGCCATAGGTTTGACCCGTTATCTGCCTATCAGTGACCCGCAATCGCTAGTGGACGTCGAACTGCCAAAACCTGCGCCGAATGAACGCGATTTACTGGTGCGCATCGAGGCAGTCTCGGTGAATCCCGTCGATACGAAGGTTCGTCGCTCCAAAGGAGTGGATGTGATTGAATCTTCGCCGCGCGTGCTTGGTTGGGACGCCGCCGGTGTTGTTGAGGCGGTCGGTTCCGCCGCGACGCTGTTCAAGCCTGGTGATGAAGTGTTTTACGCTGGTGACATCACGCGACCCGGCTCGAATTCTGAGTTCCACCTTGTCGATGAACGAATCGTGGGCCACAAACCGCGAACGCTTTCATTTGCCGAGGCCGCTGCGTTGCCTTTGACCGCGATTACTGCTTGGGAAGCATTGTTTGATCGGTTAGGAATCGACCGCAACAGAGGGAACGGTGGTCAGTCCGTCCTGATTATCGGCGGCGCAGGCGGAGTTGGCTCCATCGCGATCCAACTGGCAAAGCTGGCCGATCTTGTTGTGATTACAACAGCTTCGCGGCCGAAGACCCGCGAATGGGTGCTTTCTCTTAGTGCAGATAAGGTCCTGGATCATCGTCAACCACTCGAACCTCAATTGGCGGCCGCGGGTTTCGGAGAAGTGGATTTCATCGCCAATTTTAATAATACCGACGCCTATTGGAGCGTCATGGCGGAGATAATCCGCCCGCAAGGCCACATCGTCTCCATCGTGGAGAATGAGAAGCCGCTTGATCTTAGTTTGCTAAAAAGCAAGAGCGCGACCTTTGTCTGGGAATTCATGTTTACCCGCTCGATGTTTCAAACGCCGGACATGGAGGCGCAAGGCCAATTGCTTAACCAGATCGCCGAGTTGGTAGATAGTGGCAAACTCCGCACCACACTGACGAACCCAGTCTCATCAATCAACGCGGCTAACCTTCGCACCGCCCACGCCCAAATCGAAAGCGGCCGTTCCATCGGCAAAATAGTCCTGGCGGGCTGGAATTAATTTCAACACCTAACGACTCACTATCATGACGCCTTTTACTATGAATACGTACGACGGAACTTGGCGAAACCGAGGCACGGTTCGACCGACAAATTGCCTACGGCATCCTGCGGCTGACGTTGGGCATCAATATCGTGGTACATGGATTGGTGCGCCTGCCACAGCTCGCCTCCTTCGCAGATGCTCTTGTGCAAGCATTTGCAAAGACGCTCGTTGGTTTGCTGCTGACGCTTGGGTTGTGGACGCGGTTTGCCTTGGTGGGCGGCGGATTGTTGATAATTGCGCTCCTGTTCGGCACCGCTTTGCGCAGCGACTGGGACACACTAGGGTTATGGTTAGCCGGACGTACGACCGTTTCTCCATCGATCACTTGCGCCGGAGAAACTGCACGAACGAAACGAAATAAAGAAAGGAACTGACCCTATGAATTTGCAATTGGATGGAAAGAAAACCTTGGTTACAGGCTCGACGGCCGGAATCGGACTGGCGATTGCCCGCGCCCTGGCACGAGAAGAAGCGTCGGTCGTCATTACGGGTCGCACTCAGAAGCGGGTTGATAACGCGACTGAAAGTATCCGAGCGGAAATCCACGACGCGAAAATCAGTGGCATCGCCGCCGATCTTGCAACGCCGGACGGGATCTCAAAATGCATCCAAGCTGTCCCGGCCGTCGATGTTCTTGTCAATAACCTCGGTGTTTACGAGCCGAAGCCGTTCGAGCAAATCACCGACAACGACTGGCACGCGATTATCGAGACAAACTTTATGAGCGGCGTCCGCCTGTCGCGGCATTACCTGCCACGCATGAAAGCCGCCAACTGGGGTCGCATCATTTTTATCTCCAGCGAATCCGCCGGAAACATTCCGGTGGAAATGATTCATTACGGTGTCACGAAGACGATGCAGGTCGCGCTTGCGCGAGGTTTAGCGGAAACGACGGCGGGTACCGCTGTCACGGTGAATTCCGTGCTCGCCGGTCCGACCCGGTCGGAAGGTGTTGAGAAATTCATCGCGGACATGGCAAGAACGAAAAACGTCACGCCCGATGACATAGAAAAGGAATTCTTTCGCACAGCGCGGCCCGGCTCGCTTTTGCAGCGCTTCGCCACCGCGGATGAAGTAGCCGCGTTAGTTGCATTCGTAGCCAGTCCTCTGTCATCGGCTACAAATGGTGCAGCCTTGCGCGTAGAAGGCGGCGTGCTGCGTTCGATCTTCTAAGTCCCGCAGAGAGCTATGGAAACAGGCGAATCGGAAAAAGCCGCCAGAGAGGGGCCGGCCTTCCTATTCGACCTGGATGGCACGCTCGTGGACAGCGTTTATCAACATGTGCTGGCCTGGCGTGAGGCTCTGGAAAAGGCGGGCATCGAATTGTCGGTGTGGCGCATACATCGACGCATTGGAATGAGCGGCGGTCTGTTTGTGAACGCGTTGTTGCGGGAGACTGGCCGGCCGCTGGGAACCGGGGAGGCCGCGAATATTCAGCGATGGCACGCCGAAGCCTACGCGCGGATGGTGACGCAGATCCGGCCTCTGCCAAGCGCGCAGGAACTTCTCGCTCATCTCTCGAAGAGAGGAATTCCGTGGGCCATCGCAACGAGTGGAAAAATGGAAAGCGCCGGCATCGGTTTGAAAATTCTCGGCGTCGATCCCCGGAAGGCAGTAGTCGTCACAAGGGATCAAGTTCGCTATGCCAAACCAGATCCTGACCTGTTCCTAACAGCAGCCGAACGACTCGGCACAAAAATCGACGCCTCGATCGTGGTTGGTGACAGTGTCTGGGATTTGCTTGCGGCACGACGCGCCCGCGCCCTTGGAGTGGCTCTGCTTTCGGGCGGTTACGGTCAGAGCGAGCTTGAAAGAGCAGGTGCGTATCGAGTTTACGAAGATCCCGCCGATTTGTTGCGTCACTTGGATGAGGTCGGGGTTCGGATTGCGGGATAGCCTCCGTTCTTTTTTGCGAGACTCGCGTTAGCGCTCGATCCACATAAGATTTGCGACATGAATTCAGCGCAGCAGGCCTCTGCCGCGGCAAAGTTCCGCGCGATGCATCAGTCAGGATGTTTCGTCATTCCAAACCCGTGGGATATTGGGACGGCGATCTATCTGCAACGTCTCGGATTCAAAGCGCTCGCCACCACTTCAGCGGGCTTCGCCTTTTCGCGCGGGAAACGCGATGGCGGCGTCCCGCGCGATGAAATGCTCGCGCACATTCGGGAGATTGTGGGAGCAACGGCGCTGCCGGTGAATGCAGACTTTCAATCGGGTTATGCTGACGAACCAGAAGGCGTCGCGGCAAATGTGCGACTCTGTCTCGCTACCGGGGTCGCTGGATTATCGATCGAAGACAGCACCGGTCAGGTCGATCCCCCACTCTACGAAAAAGAACTCGCGGTCGCTCGCATTCGCGCTGCACGTTCCGCGATTGACGCTTCGGAAACTGGTGTCGTGCTAACAGGACGTTGCGAAGCGTGGCTAGTCGGGCATCCCGATCCATTTCATACTGCTCTCGAACAACTCGCTGCCTACGCTGAAGCCGGCGCCGATTGTCTCTATGCGCCCGGAGTCCGCAATCCTGACGAGATCGCACAGATCGTAAAGACGGTCGCACCAAAGCCTGTCAATGTGCTTGTCTCAGGATTCAATCATGAGCTTTCATTTTCTCAACTCGCCGATCTTGGTGTGCGCCGAATTTCTGTCGGCTCTGGACTCGCTCTGACCGCATGGGGCGCATTTCTCCGCGCCGCGCAAGACATCAAAACAAACGGCACATTTAATCTCCTAGCCAATGGCGCTGCTTCGGCCGACCTGAACAAATTGTTTCGGGAAAGATCATGATCGCCATTCGCCACGTTATTCTGAGTAGTCGTCCTCGATGCAAAAGTGAGCTTCCAGCAATTTTATCATTGCCGCCGTTGCTGCAATCGCCTAGCAATGAACGAGCTTAGAAGAAAGAAAACTCTATGGGCATCAGCCTGATCTTTATTGGCGTCGTCATTCTGCTCGGGTTCTTTATGCTAATGTTCGTTATCGGCGGTTACAACGCGCTGGTCACATTGCGCAATCGTTACAAGAACGCCTACTCGCAAATCGATGTTCAACTTAAACGGCGCTACGACCTGATTCCGAATCTGGTCGAGACTGCCAAAGGTTATCTTCAACACGAGCGAGGCGCGCTCGAAGCCGTCATCCTGGCTAGAAATGCCGCCGTTACGGCCAATACCCGCGCCGCGCAAAATCCGGGCGACGCCTCCGCCATGAAAGAGATCTCTTCGGCCGAAAGCGCATTGTCCGGCGTCATGAGCCGCTTGTTTGCATTGGCAGAAGCGTACCCCAATCTCAAGGCGAACACGACAATGCTGAGTTTGATGGAAGAGCTCACTTCAACTGAAAACAAAGTCTCCTTCGCGCGCCAGGCGTACAACGATGCAGTCATGACTTACAACACGCGTCGCGAAGTTTTTCCAAGTAACGTCATCGCGAGCACGTTCAATTTTGGACCGGCTGAACTTTTCGTTATCGAAAAGCCGGAACAAAAAGAAGCGCCCAAAGTCGCGTTCTAAGTCGTCTCACAAGATTGGGTCGGCGTGGACTTCTTCGAACGGCAGGATAAAGCCCGACGAAATACCAAGCTCCTGGTATTTTATTTTTCCCTTGCTGTCCTATCGCTCATTCTCGCAGTCAACATAGCGGTTTCACTGATCTTTACGGGCTTCACGGCTGCGAATTCCATCGATGAACCGTCAATCGCCTGGTCGCGGTCCGAGCTGCTTTTCTGGGTAACGATCGGGACGCTCGCCGTAATTCTAATCGGGAGCGTCTTCAAAAGCTTGCAATTGGCCCGCGGCGGCAGCGCGGTCGCCGAGCTGTTGGATGGACGGCTAATTAATTCCAACACGAGTGACGCTGATGAGCGCAAGCTGCTGAACGTGGTGGAAGAAATGTCGATCGCTTCCGGTGTACCCGTCCCACAGGTTTACGTCATGGATGGCGAAGCTGGGATCAACGCGTTTGCGGCCGGTCATTCTGCAAGCGATGCGGCCATCAGCGTCACGCGTGGCTGTATGAAAATGCTTTCGCGCGACGAACTGCAAGGAGTGATCGGCCACGAGTTCAGTCACATTCTTAATGGCGACATGCGAGTCAATTTGCGTCTCATGGGCTTGGTTTTTGGAATTCTTTGTCTGACGGTTATCGGTCGAATACTCATCCAGACAAGAGGACGCAAGAATCCCCTGCCCTTGCTTGGGCTGGCCCTTATTATTATCGGCTGGGCTGGCGTATTCTTCGGACGATTGATTCAGGCTGCTGTTAGTCGTCAGCGCGAAGTTCTGGCAGACGCCTCCGCGGTGCAGTTCACACGCAATTCATCTGGGTTAGCAGGTGCACTCAAGAAGATTGGGGGGCTCACGTGTGGCTCCAGAATCAATTCGCCACATGCCGAAGAAGCCAGTCACTTGTTTTTTGCAAACGGTTTGGGCGATTCAGTTTTCGCAACCCACCCCCCTTTGGTCGAACGGATTCGCGCTTTGGATCCGAGCTTTGATGGGAAATTCCCACGCGTGATACAGGAACGTGACATATCGCCTGCGCCAGGAGCAGCGCAGTTATCTCGCCCGCAACAAATTCCCCTGGCCCAAGCGGAATGGGACAGCTTTGCGGCGCCGTTTATTTCACAGCACGCTGTGATTGCAAACATCGGGCAAGCAACTACGGAGCATCTTCGTTACGCGGTGGATTTTCACCAGGCAATTCCACCGGGACTAGAAGCGGCTGCACGCGATCCGCTCGGCGCCGGCGCATTAGTCTGCGCGTTTCTGCTCGCCAGCGAACCAGCGACGCGGCGGAAGCAACTCGAAGATCTGGATCGCGCCACATCCGAGGCCATACGTGACGAGATAATGCGAGTCTGGCCTGACACCCAAAGCATGCCGCCGCAGGCTAGAATTCCCCTGGTCGATCTCGCGCTGCCGGCCCTGCGCCGACTTTCGCCGCAGCAATTTGAGCAGTTCCGCGCAGCCACGGAAACACTGGTCGCGAGCAACAGCGAAACTGATTTGTTCGTGTATATGCTGCGAAAAATCGTGGTGCGGCACCTCGAAACATATTTCTTTCCCGAGCAGAGGCGCGTCACGCAATTCTACGCCTTGCGTCCCTTGGCGTCTGACTGTGGCGTGCTTTTATCGGCGACGGCCTATGCAGGTCAGGAAAACGCGACTAAGGCGTACGCGGCATTTGGACAGGGCGCGGAATCCTTAAGCCGCGCCGCGCGCTCGGAAATCCCATGTTTGCCGCCAGATCAGTGCGATCTGTCGCACATTGATGCAGCGCTTGCGCGCCTTAGCCAAGCCGTCCCCCAGATCAAGAAAAATGTTCTTAACGCCTGCGCCCAAACTGTTGTCGCCGACGGCGTCATCCAGGAAGGTGAAGCAGAGTTACTCCGCGCCATTGCCGATACGCTCGACTGCCCGGTACCACCATTCGTGCAACCGCATGAAGAAGCCGGCGCACCTGTTCTCGCTCAAGACTAAGAAGTCGTGCGATTTAGTGAAATTGTAGTGGCAGCCGTCTCGGCTGCGCATTCTCCCGAGAAACTTCGGGATCGGAATTTGCACTCGGTTAAGCCACCATCCCTGCATGAAAATCGCTACTATTATTGCCCGGGTTGTTCTTGGATTGATCTTCGTTGTCTTCGGTTCCAACGCATTCCTGCATGCGGCAAATTTTCGTCGTGGAATTCGCGTGCGGTCTCAGGTCGAGCGCTTCAGGGCGTGCTCGGGGTCGCTTTGAGCCTTCTTCTTCGAAGCTCCATTGCGCAAAGTGCAGCGATGGTCAGCAGATCGCTGATGATGTGGGTAGCCTTGACGCTTCCAAACGTGGCGGGCGTAAGAGTCGGCTCGAGCAGATCGCGCACTTGCTTCGAGGCAGTGGCGGTGACGCCGCCAGAATCGAATTGTTTGATCGCTTCAATCGTGGCGAAGCGTTGCGCGGTCGTGTCTTTCATCGCATCGAGATTCTTATAGGCGAACAGGCCGAATAAAATGCAGACCAGTGCGGTGGTAATTGCAGCCGGCTGTTTGCGCAGCGAGGAAAACGCGAGGACGCCGCCAACGATGATGACGTAGAGGTTCCAGTATTGCTGCATCGCGTTCGAGCGCTCGAAGTAAAGCTGAATCAGTTCGTTATAGTTCATAAGATTCTGGCGATTATGAATGCGCGCCATGATCCAAGGCGAGGAGAAAAGAATCCGCACGACTCGGGGAAGAACGAAATCGAAGCTCGAATTCGGACAAGGCGGAGATCACCTCGGGTCGAATAACAACGGACGGTCGAACCCGGCGAATGATCGCGAATGCTTCTTCCGCGGTGTTCGCTTTCCCACTCATTATCAAATAAGCGGCGACTGCGGCCGCACTTCGCGAGTAACCGATCTTACAGTGAACATAGACGGCACCGTTTCGGGAGTGATTGCCGATGAATTCGCCCATCTCCGCGAGCTGCGCCTGGGTGGGAGCAGTTAAATCGAGGACGGGGAAGTTTCGATAATTGATCTTGCGGAACGGTTTCGCCTCGGAAAACTCAGCGCTTAAATCGAGCACAGAGGCCACCCCGGCGCACAAAGCTTTGTTCGCGAAGCGGGACCCTAGTTTGCCGCCGATCCAGATTCGCGGTGTGACCTCATCCCAAGATCGACATCGGCTACGGTAATACAGCAGCGACAAATATTGACCGAGCAAACAAGGCGCCAGCACAAACCGCGTGCTCCACGGCAACTTTCCTTTCGTCTTGTGAAAAATGACCGGACCCGCTCCGAAGTACGCGATCGCCACGATGCCGAGCGCGATCGTCGGCCAAAGAAGCAAGACACCCCATGGCCAGAAGATCGCAGCCATGAGCAAGACGATCGCCGCTCCCGCTGCATAGTACGAACCGATGCGGGGATTCACGACAACTGGCAGGGCGGGCGAAGGCTCGCGAAAGAGGTAGAAGCAACATCCGGCCAGGACAAAACCACCGACGATGTCGATGACGTGGTGCTGGTAAGTGAGCAATGGCGAGAGACCGACGAGAAGGAACCAAAGCATCGCCGCGAACAAGAAAACGCCGCGAAGATTTCTCGCGTAGAGATCGACCAGGAGCAACAGCAGCGCCGCGTGCAACGACGGGAGAAGATTAAAGGGTGAATCCATTCCGCGAAACCAATCAAAGATCGCGCCGAGCCATCCGCTGGCATGAGGGCGCGGGAAAGCAAAGCGCAGCGGGAAAAGCAAAAAGCAAAGGCCGGCAATAAGAATTGCGGCTACGACCCGCCGGGAAAAGATTCGCAGCTCTGCGTCTGTTCGACAAAGGAATGGGGCCGCGATGAAGAAGAGGTCGATCGACATGTAGGGCAGAATCATGAAAGGAACGAATGGGATGGCGCGCTCCCATTGAAAATAAAACGAGCCAACTTGCCCGCGTTGCCCAGTGATCCAGTTGCATCCGCTGTAAACGACCAGAAACAGGACCGACAATCCCGCAGAAACCGTGAACGCTTTAAGGCGAGAAACGTGCACGCGATGATTAAGGCTCCGCGCGTCGTGCGATTGAGACGGTGAACATGCCCCACTGATCTACTTCCATCGCCATTTTCCGGAAACCGGCCACGCACACCAATTCATCGATTTCGGCCGTCGTCCGGCGGCGCATGATCCAGGGCTGCCCTTCCCGATTACGTAAAACGCGCGCAATGAACTCGACCTGCGGATGCCAGGGTTGATTCGTGTAAATCAAATAACCGCCCGGTTCGATCGCTTCGGCAAGCCCGCGGAGTGAATTCAAGACTGGTTCATTCCTGGGAAACAATTCGTAAAGGCCCGACGCGATTCCGATGGTTGCGTGTGGCGCGATTGCGGCAATCGAATCGCGATCGAATGCGTCGCCTCGCTCCACGGTCACATTTTCCAGTCCGAATTCGTGCGCCAACGCGCGCGCCGCATCGACATTCTCTTGTTTGTAATCGCGCAGGGTGGCATTTGTCGAAATATCTGGAAGCTCGTGCAGCGTTTCCATGACGTATCGCCCTGCGCCGGCGGCAATGTCCAAAATGCGAACGGGGCGCCCTTCCCTATGAAGCTTTTCGATCACGGTCCTTAAGGCATTCTTAAGGTTCGCTTTGCGCTGCCGAATGCCTCGCCAGCCGATGCTGTTGAGATACGATTTGTCGATCAGACGGCCGACTCCTAACGAGCCGCGCGGTTTATTTTCGTAAACGTAATCGAGCGAAAGTCCCGAATCGAAGCCGTTCCGCCAGCCGAGATCTACGCCGTGGCTGAAGCGCCCGGCCGCTCTTAGTCCAGCGCGTGCCACGGCAAACTTTATTCCGCCGCGCGACTTCAGCCGCTCATATTCATCCCGCGTGTAGCCGGCCTGATCCGCGTTCAAAAGCGAAGGCTGAGTCACCGCCCCGGCGAAGCGCTCCCGAACAAACTTACGCACGCGGTTCACAACGAGATGTCGATCTTGATCATGAAAGATGGCGTGATAAGCGGCCGGATAAATCTCCATTTCCTTTAACGGTGACGAAAGCCGGTTAAAAAATTCACGCTGCGCCTTCAGGCTAACGACCCAATCACGGCCGGCTCCGATCATCAGCGTCGGTATTTGCATTGCGCCCGCGTCCGCGACCAATCGGTCCGCTGTATCGTTAAGATCAAGTAGAACATTGACCGCAATTTGACGGAAGATAAGCGGGTCGGCGTCGTACTGCGCAGCCTGCTCCTGGTCCCGAGTCAGGAGCTTCGATTTGACGTAACTCTTCACCTGGCCCGGGCCGAACAGTTTTTGTTTCGTTCGCAGAAGGGGAACGGCGAAGGGAACGTAAAGCTTCACGTGAAACGCAGCCGTCGCCAGAATTATTGCGCGAATCGGCGGCGCGTAATCGTGCACCCAGGCCGCAACACTGACCGCGGCAAGGCTGTGAGCGAGAACGATCATGTTCTCGATAGGGATTTCGTAGCGCTCGGAAATATGGCGCGCAAAAGCGTCCACATCTCGGATCACGTCGGCAAAATTATTCGCGGCGCCGCGTTCGCCCGGCGATTGCCCATGCCCGCGCGCGTCCCACGCGAAAACGGCGACGTCTTTAAGCCCGAGTAAATCGACTGTTTGCTGCCACCGGCCAGAGTGCTCGTGTCCGCGATGAAAAAGTAAAATGGCTTTGTCGGTCGCTTCGCGAGGAATCCACGCGCGATAGAACAGCTCGGCGCCGTCCCAACTCGTCATGGCATGCTCAGTTGCTTCCATTGCTTTCTCCCAATTCCGTCACCGCGCGATGCAATTCCGCTGCGATTGTGCAGATGTCGATCTTGTTTGCGTTGCGCGACGAATAATTGCGAGGCGCGCCAACAATGAGTCGAACTTTTTTGGGACGCGGCAGACGCCGGCCCTTCGGCCACGCGCGAAAAGCGCCCTGCAAATAGCACGGCAGAACGGTGACGTCCCGCCCGGCGACGAGCGCTCCGATTCCCGATTTGAATTCCCGGGTCTCGCCCGTTTCCGATCGAGTGCCCTCCGGAAAAATAATCAGGATATTTTCGGGATCGTTGAGAAGTTCAGAGCAGATGGAGAGGCTCCGGCGAACGCGAACTCGGCGCGCAAAGGGCAACGCGTTGGTAACCACGGCGGCGACGAAAGTGCGTGGCACGCTTTGAAAAAAATAGTCCGCCGCTGCTGCCGGGAAAGCGCGATGCAATTTGCGCAAGGGCAGAGCGGCGAGAAGGCAGAGCGTGTCGAGATGACTGGAATGGTTTGCCACGATGACGAGCGATCGGTTCGTTCGAAGATTTTCATGCCCGATAATTTCGAACCGGTGATAGATGCGCAGCCATCCGCGGATGATCAATGCGATCAGCGCGCGCACTCCGTAAACCAGCATATCAGGCTCGCGCGGAAATCTGCGCAAGCGATCAACCAATGGTTGATCGATATCGCAGGCGGAATCGTAATGCCAGGTTTTCATCGTAAACGGTAATAATATCCCGCCATGTGCATGAACAGTGGCGCAACATAGATCAAGCTGTCGATGCGATCCAAGATTCCGCCATGCCCCGGAATCGCCGCGCCCATGTCCTTGGTTCCGATGTCTCGTTTGATCACGCTGATGGAAAGATCGCCAAGCAGTCCGCCGATTCCGACGATCAAACCGGTAAGAATCAGTTGTGTCGTCTCGAAAAATGGAAACGAGAACCGCAGTAACCAGGGCAAAACCATCGAAACCGCCAGCGCGCCGAGCGCGCCTTCCCACGTTTTGTTCGGACTGATTTCGCTGCGAAGCGGATGCCTCCCAAACAATCTGCCAAATGTAAATGCGGCGACATCATTCAATTCCGTCGCGAAGATGACGTAACAAAGAAACCCGTAGGCATTCGTCGCGTTCGCCAGAAAACCCAGGTGTCCAAACATCCAGCCGATGTAAATAAAGCCAACGATGCTCAACGACATCTTTTGCAGTTCGCCCCGGGCGCGGTTGCGCAGGATCGGAATGAGCAGGATCAATGCGATGGCGAAAACCGGCACCGCCATAAAAAAGCCGTACCAACCTGTACCTGGCTCTTCGCCGCGCGGATGCGGTATCCAGGATGCAATGCCGACCGCAACGATTCCGGCGTAAACGGCGCCCGTCATCCACCAGTCGCGATATAATCCAGAAGAGCGCGCGAATTCCTTGAACCCAAAAATCGAAAGCAATGTCACCCCAACAATGACTGGGACGCGTCCTGCGAAAACAGCCAGCAGAGCGATCGACGCCATCACAAGCCACGAACGATAGGTTTTCCAGATCGAGGCCAGTTCTTTCTTTAATCCCCAACGGAGGAAACCGAGAATCGCGCCACCAAGCGCGAGCGAAACAGGAACGATCAGGAGGTACGCGCGAAACACTGGATCGTGCAGCGCGATCTGCGGGGACATCATCGCGCTCTACGTTGAAGCGCGGCCACGATTCGTTTCAAGCGAACGATTATGGTTTGCAAACAGCCCGCGATTATGACCAGACAAGTCCAGTCGAGGATGGTTACCCTGCCAAAATCATGTAAACCGGGTTGGTATGATCTACACACGAACATCGCCCAAGCCCCGAGGCTCAGCGCAACCATCCGCCATGGCTTTGACATGACTCCAGCAAATTCGCGCCGCCCTCCGATCGCCTGGCCGAAAAGTCCCACGTAGGCGGTGAACAAGGAGAGGATCGCCGTCCAATAGCCAATTATAGGATTCATTAGATGGCTGTGCGCGACGCCGACGAAAATTATCACATCAGAGATTCGATCCGGCAGATCATTCATAATCTCTCCGCGCGCACTCGCCTTTCCCGCCGCGACCGCAACCATGCCGTCCAGCATGTTGAACCAAAGCCGGAGATAACAAAACAGCGGCGCAATCATCAGCAGCCACGCATTTCTGCCTGATTTCCAAAAACACAACGCCGCGCCGAGGGCGGCCAGGATCGACAAGTACGAAATCGCATCGGGAGGAATGCCAAGCCGTATGCACAAATTCGCCGCCCCGTCCCCCGTGCGACGGAACATCTGCGCGATCGGCCGGCGCGACGTCGGTCGGTATTCCACCATTCCCTACGCTTTAGCAAAAAGCTCCGCGCATTGCCCGACAAATCTGGCGCGAAATGACTCTTCAAAAGCGGGACCGACCTGCATTGTTCCAGAACTTCGTCATTGGAATTGCCGCTAAAATCAATTTACCATCGCCGCCATGAAAATTTTAACCATCATTGCCCGCGTTCTTCTCGGACTCATTTTTGTCGTGTTCGGTTCGAACATTTTTCTGCACTTCATCCCAATGCCGCCGCCGCCGCCAACTCTGATCGGTGACTTCAGCAAGGCGCTTTTTCTGAGTCATTACCTGCACGTGGTCGGTGCGCTGCAGGTGATCGGCGGGGCGCTTTTGCTTCTCGGCCGCTTTGTGCCGCTTGGATTGACTCTGCTCGGACCCGTGATTGTGAACATCGATCTGGTCCACATTCTCATGGATCCCTCCGGCCTGCCGATGGCTGCACTCGTTTCAATTCTCGCGATCTTCCTCATCTGGCGATATCGCAGTGCATTCGCCGGACTGGTGCAACCATAACCCGCAGATGAATGCGTCAACTCCCGCTACGATCGATCGAACGGAGCCAGCTAACGTCGTTGTGCACGGCGATGCGAGTAGTTTCAGGCAGGAGATTGTCAGTGGAAAACACCGCCTGCGCTCTGATGAGCCGGTGACCGCGGGTGGCAGCGATGCCGGCCCAAACCCGTACGATTATTTGCTGGCGGCGCTGGGTGTCTGCACTTCCATGACGGTTGGCTTATACGCGCGCCGAAAACAATTGCCTCTCGAGAACATCAC
>WNGD01002113.1_pt1 | contig 21165 bp, 23 predicted proteins | sample 5400671 | NCBI WGS metagenome assembly WNGD01 (sample SAMN13153369, study PRJNA577476) | soil metagenome | isolation source: 40 cm soil or saprolite under grassland replicate 2 | place: USA:California | collected 2016-06-15 | reverse complement strand
CGGCCGGCCACATGGCGCTTGAACGTGCGCCGTGCCTCCCCCGCTAGGCCGGCCACGCGGCCTCGGAGATCGGCGCCAGTTCCCGGTGCAGGTTGTTCATCAGGCGGTCCTCCCCTTCAGGTCGCCGATCCCCAGCGAACCGTCGGGCAGGCGCTGGACATGCAGGCGCTGGACCGCAGGTGTCGTGCCGGCCTGGGCGACAGTGCCGCCGCCGCCGGCAGGCGGGTCGCCAAGAAACCCCCCGAACCAGGACAGGTCGCCTATCTGCGCAAACCGTGATCCGGGCAGCTCACCGGCCATTTCCGCAGTGCCGCTGAGGTCGCTGCAGGCCGCTGAGTTCGCTTCGCGGGTGCAAAGTTGACCGCCTGCCGACCGTGCACCGGGTCGGCCTGCCGCTCGTTTGTATCGGGAAACCACTACGCCGCTACCGTGCAGCCTGCTCGCGCTGCGCAGCTCGTCGCTTACCCCTGTGCAGCGCCCTGCGGAAGGCGCCATTGCGTACCACGCGTTCGCACCGGTAGGCAGCGGTGCCGGATGGGCGCACACTACAAGCGCCACTTCGAGGTCTACGAGAGCCTGTCGGCGGCCACCAGCGCGGGCAGCAAGCTCAAGACCTCCCAGCTCGCCCTCCCGGAGGCGGCCTGCAAGCTGGTCTACGCCACCGCCGGCTACGAGCAGAGCGTCAGCAACCTGGCGCAGACCTCAATCGCCTCCGACAACGTCTTCGGCGACGATGACGCCGAGCACCAGGTGGCCACGGCCACCGGGGACGTGACGGCCGGCTTCACGATCGCGCTCACCGTCCCGGTGTAGGTGCGGGGCGGCGCAGCACAACACCAAGCCCGGGGCCTGGAGCGATCGACCTAGAGCCGCCGTCCCACATCGCTCCACGGGGCTACCGCCGCATCCAGGGTGAACTCCTGAAGCTTCGGGTCTTGGGGTCCGCGTGTCGGCGACCAGCATCCGCACGGTCCTGCCGGGCAACCGACTCCGGCCCGCGCCTCGACGGCCGTCCATAACGTGGCGAGCATTCCTTCGAGCGCAGGCCGCCGGCATCGTCGCGACCGACTTCTTCACCGTTGAGACCATGCCGCTCACGCGGAGCATCGCTGCTAGGTGCCGTAGAGGGACGCGAAGAGATAGTTCACGGCCAAGCTGCGGTACGGGCGCCATGCCTCTGCGGTGGCCACGACCTCAGCCTGACTGGGCAGGTGATCGAGCCCGTAGGCGCGCTGGATCGCCTTGCGGAGCGCAAGGTCCCCAGGGAGAACGACGTCCTCGCGATGCAGCGCGATCGCAAGGAACCCCTCGGCGGTCCAACGGCCGACGCCTGAAACCTCGGTCAGGCGTGCCACGACCTGCTCGTCGGAGAGCCGCTCGAGTTCGGCCAGCGCGAGCCGACCGTCGACAAACCGCTCGGCAAGCTCACGCAGCGTCTGCACCTTGCGGCGGGACAATCCGGCGGCCCGAATGTCTTCCGGGTCGGCGGCGAGCAGCTGCTCAGGCGACGGCAACCGCCCGCCGAAGCGGTCCATCAGCCGGCCCAGCATCGTGCGGGTGGCGGCAACCGAAAGTTGCTGGCCGATGATTTGGAAGATCAGCACGCCAAACGCATCCATCTCGGGCAACCGCTCGAGCCACGCATCCGGGTCGTAGTCGGGGTTCGCGTCGATCAGGGCAGCGATCACTGGGTCGGCCTTGCGGAGGGTCGCGAGTGCTGCGGCATTGGCATCACGCTGCTGTACGTTCTCGTTCATGGTTCCCTCTGGACGACTTGTGGAACTCGGTGCCAGTGCTTAGCCGCCCGCTGCCTGCTGGAGGTCGGCGCGGCGCTCGGGGACGGCCAGGTCGAGGTATGTATTGGGGTGGCGGCGGGTGTAGTTGGCGATTGTTCACGACTTCTGTTGCCATTGCGTACCTGCTCTGTGTCTGCTTATGCGGAGCCGGACCGACTGGCGCCCGCGTTCGGGTTCAGGGTGAGAGCGTCGATCTCGGTAGGGGCAGCGAACCAGTCGATCAGCGGTGGCCGCACGTGCGCGCACAACGGGTGGCCCTTGGCATCCGTCAGCCCTAACCGTGCAACCAGGCGTCCGGACTGCACAGCGGCAGCGACAACGTCTGGGCCGATGGCATCGAACAGCAGCTTCGCCCGCCGGAACAGGGTGAAGGCGCCCGATGTATCCACGGTGCCCCAAGACAGGTAGATGAATCGGCCTCCGGGGCGGCCTTGAATGTACGGCCCCTTGAGGTCGACGCCGCTCGACGTGGGGATCGCGCTGCACTCCAGCGTCCACACCGCCGCTGGGGCGTCCCCGGGGTGCAGCTCCAGGAGTTCGTTTTGCCGGTCGCGTCGTTGGACGCCGACGTGGACGTTGCGGTAGCCGGGGAAGTTGCGGCCGGGGCCGCAGGTCTGGCCTGGCATGTCGAAGGCCTCGATGCGGAGCTGCATGCGGCCATCATCGCTCCGCCTGGCCCGATCCGCGAGCTGGGACCGGCGGCGAGGCGCTTGGTGCTCCTCCGGCCAGAGCGGCGTCATCGTATGGTCGATAGCTCGATAGCCCCTGCGCCATGCACGAGCCATACTTGGACACCAGTCTCACGTGATGCTTCGCCTTGAGGGAGCCAGGATGCGAAGACCCGGCTTCGCCTGACGCTAGGGCGCTCGATCTCCTCCGTTGTCCACCGCGAGTCCATACCTGACGCGTTGGTGACGACACTGGAGGAGATCACCGTGTTCAGCTTCAGCTTGACCCAGCAGCAGATCGCGCAGTTCAAAACCTTCGGCTTGGTCGTCCTGCAGGACCTGCTCGACGGCTTGAAGGCCGCTGCGCTCGCAGACGCCTTCGGAGAAATCGGCCCGGAGGGCCCCGGCGGGATCCGCGGCGACTATCTGCCGCTGACGCTCGACCGTGCGCCGCTCAACCAGTCGCTGATCGCCGACGACCCCGCCTGTTCCAGGGCGCGGCCGCGCTGTTCGGCACCCCGACCGTGCCGACGGCGCCGATCGCCACCTGCTTCACCGGCAACGCCGGTTGGCATACCGACCAGGCCCGGATGTGGGCGGCGTCAAGTTCCTGGCGCACCTGCAGTGCCAACCGCCGACAGCGGCGCGCCGCGAGTCGTCCCCGCTCCCACGTGCCTGGGTCCGCCCAGCGGCTGGAGGCGTGCCGGTCGCAGGACATCCGCGAAGAGCCACCGTCCGGCCGGTTCGTCGTCGGGGACGCCCCGGCCGGGACCGTCGCTGAACTCGACGGGAGCCCCTGATCTGATGGGGATTGGGACACAGAAGGAACCCTGTGATGGAGATGAATGGGATGGAAGCTCCTGCAAAAGCTGCCGGCGAGACCGCCGCCGACGGAGCCGCCGAGCAGGCTGCGACCCTCTACGATCTGCAGCCCGACCCTGAGGCAAAGGTCGACGTGCGTCGGCTCCCGCGGCTCGCCCGGGAGGCGGTGGCGATCGTGTGGCAGGCCGCCAGGGGCGACTTCTTGGTCTCGACGGTGCTGCAGGCGGCCGGCGGCGTCGGCGTTGCGGTCCAGCTGCTGCTCGGCCAGCGGGCACTGCAGGCACTGCTGACCGCCAGCCGCAGCGGCGGCTCGCTCGCCGACGTGCTGCCGTGGGCCGTGGCCGTTGCCGTGGTGGCCGCGATGCTGTTCTTTGCCACCGCGGCGCAGCGGGAGCGCCAGCAGATCCTCGGCGAGCTGGTCAGCAGGCACGTGGAGGAGCGCATGCTCGACGTGGCCGCCGCGGTCGACCTGAAGGCGTTCGAGACGGCCACCTTCCACAACCGCATGCAGCGGATCCGCAGCAGCGCCCACCAGTCGATGAACCTGGCGTTTGGCCTGTCGGGGCTGGCAGGCGCCGCGGTCGGGGTGGTCGGGGTGGTCGGCGCGCTGCTCACCATCCAGCCGCTGCTGATCCCGCTGATCGCTGTGGTCTTCCTGCCGGCGTGGCTGGTCGCGTCCCGCCGCGGTGAGGCGTTCTACCGCTTCTTTTGGCGCATGACCCCGCGCGACCGCGAGCGCCAGTACCTCGCCGGGCTGCTCAGCGACCGCGACGCCGCCAAGGAGGTCCGCGCCTTCGGTCTCGCTGGCTACCTGCGCCGCCGCTACCAGCGGCTCTACGACGAGCGGCTCACCGAGCTGCGCCGCGTGGCGCGACGGCAGCTCGCCTACACGCTGGTGGCCAACCTCGGTACCGGCGCGGTGCTCGGGGGGACCCTGCTGCTGATCGCCTGGCTAACCCTGAGCCAGCGAGTCCAGATCGCCCAAGCGGGGATCGCGGTCGCCGGCGTGGCGCTGGTCGGCGCCCGGCTGACCCAGGCTGGCTACGCCGCCGGCGCGCTTTCGGAGGCCGCTCTATACATGGACGATTACGGCGCCTTCCTGGAGCTGCTGTCACAAGCGGTCGCTGCCCGGCCGGCCGCGTCGGCGCCGTGCGGGTTCCGGCGGCTCCGGGTCGAGGGGGTGAGCTTCACCTACCCGGCCGGAGCGCAGCCGGCCCTGCGGGAGGTATCGCTGGAGATCACCGCCGGGGAGGTGGTTGCCTTGGTCGGCGAGAACGGCTCTGGCAAGACCACCCTGGCCAAGCTCCTCGCCGGCCTCTACACACCCGACCAGGGCACGATCCACTGGGACAGCACCACCGACCTCGCCATCGACCTCACCACGGTCGACCCGGACGAGCTGCGCCGCTCGGTGGCCGTGATCTTCCAGGACTTCCTGCGCTACCACCTGCCAGCCCGCGACAACATCGGGCTGGGCCGCTACGAGGCAATCGACGACCTCGCGGCGATCCGCCGCGCCGGCGTCCAGGCCGACGCCGACGGGTTCATCCGCGAGCTAGCCGCCGGCTACGACACCATGCTCGGCCCCGAGTTCTTCGGCGGGACCGACCTGTCGACCGGCCAGTGGCAGCGCCTGGCGCTCGCCCGGGCGTTCTTCCGCGACGCGCCGTTCGTCATCCTCGACGAGCCGACCGCCGCGCTCGATCCGCGCGCCGAGCACGACCTGTTCCAGCGGATCCGGCCCCTGCTGGCCAAGCGGACCGTGCTGCTCATCTCGCACCGCTTCTCCAGCGTCCGCTCGGCCGACCGCATCTACGTCCTCGACAAGGGCGTCGTCGTCGAGGCCGGCACCCACCAGGAGCTGATGGGCCTCGGCGGCCTCTACGCAGAGCTGTTCACCCTGCAAGCCCGCGCCTACCGGGGCCGAAACCCGGACCAGGATGTGGATGTGGACACCAATCCGCAGCGGACCTGAGCACCTGAGCGACGATCGCAGGCGTAGCAGGTTCATGGTTTGCTCGGAGCGACCCTCTATCCCTTGGTGGTGGAGCGATCGCGGTCGAGCAGTTGCATGTCGAGCAGTTGCATGAAGATCAGCAGACTGCTCACCAGCAACGCTGGCACATAGATGGTGACGATCACCCAGTTCACGCCCAGCGCGTAGGTGAACACGCTGAAACGCACCGATTGGATGATCGCATTCACCGTGTCGAGCATCCCAACAATGACGCACAGCCAGACGAATGCGATGGCATGTGAGAGGCGGGTACGAAGGGCGATCAATGCCAGCAGGGCGAGGAGTGCTGTTATCAGGTCGCCATATCCGATCATCGTCCGGAACTCCATTGGCACGCCGGGGCCGACCGAGCCCGGAGCCAAGATCGTCCCGCCGACGATGCGGAATGCATGGACCCACAGCAGTGGCGCCAAGGCCAGCTCCAGTGGCAGTCCCCACAAGCGGGGCGCCACATACCAGAATGCGATGAGCGAATACACCACCAAACTCACCGTGAATTGAATCCCGAAGAGCACAATCGGCTCCATCGTCTGCTCCTCCCGGGTCACCATGGAATCCACTTCGCGAACGTGCCAGTCCGTGGCGGGACTCAGCCCCTCGGTGCCGGTTGCTCGCCGCGGAAGACCGCGGCATGCCACACGGCAAACTCGTCGAAGCTGGTCGCTGGTCGACCGAGAATGGTCTGGACGGCGGGTGAGACCTGCGCCTCCTTGCCCTTGCGCCGCTCGGCGAACAGCTCGGCCAGCGCGTCGGCGGTGAACGGGGGTATGCCGGCGGCAAGCTGGGCGCTGGTTGCCTGCTCGGGAGCGACGTTGACGTACACGATCCGCCTCCCGGTGGCGGCGGAGAGCTTCTCGGCGACGTCGGCCATGCTGAGCGCCTCGGGACCGGTGAGGGGGTAGATGGTCCCCTCGTGTCCCGAGCCGGTCAGGACGACGGCAGCGACCGCGGCGATATCGCCGACGTCGATCGACGCGATCCTGGCATCCTCCATGGGCAGCAGCAGCCTTCCCATGGCGACGATCGACGGTACCTGCCGGAAGTACGCATGCATGAACTCGCCGGCGCGCAGGTGCGTGAACGCCATCCCCGAGGCCTGCAGCCTCCGCTCGATCTCGCCGTGCATCCGAGCGAACCGGAAGGGGGAGTCGACGTCCGCGATGATGCCAGAGAGCTTGACGACGTGCTTGACGTCCGCCGTCGCGGCGGCGTCGATGAAGTTGGACTGAACCTCCAGCATCGTGGGGTCCGAGGACGAGATCAGCATGGCGCGGTCCACGTCCCGCAGCGCCTCGCTGAGCGTCTCAGGGCGGGCCATATCACCCTCTACGATCTGGACCTGCGGCAGCGCGGAAAGCCCCTCGGCCCGGGCGGCGCTGCGCACCAGGGCGCGCACGGGGACACCCATTGCCGACAGCCGGCGGACCAGTGCGCCGCCGGTCAGTCCGGTGGCGCCCGTCACCAGGATCATCGTCGGCCACTCACGCCGAGCTGGCGCAGCAGCGACGCCATATCGACCAGGCCCCAGTGCTCGGCGATCAAGCCGTCGTCGGTGAAGCGGCAGAAGTCGGTGTTGTTGATCGTGAACGACCTCCCCGTCGGCGGGATCCCCATGAACTCGCCGCGGTGGGTGCCCTGCACGCTGGTGAACGCGCCGACCATGTCACCCTCGGCGACCATGAGGTCGGTGGTGAACCGCAGGTCTGGGAAGGCCCCGATGAGCATGCGGAACAGCTGCTTGAACCCCTCGCGGTCGCGGGTGAGCTCGGGCGGGAAGGTCGGGTCGTGGTCGGGTCGGTCAGCGGTGATCAGCCGGTCGGCGGCGTCGACGTCGTGGCCGTTCATGACCTCGTCGTAGAGGCGCTGCAGGGTGGCCTTGTTGCGGTTCGCGTTGCGTTTCGTGTTGCGTTCCGCGTCTGTCACTGGACCCCCTCGATCTCGATTTCTGACATCGGATCTCCCGGCGTGGCGGTTGCCCAAGGGTCAGGCCCCGGGTCGTGGCCTGCCGCGGCCAGTACGAGCCGCGCCAGGTAGTGCGCCCACCCCGCGGCGCTGCCGCGCCGGATCTCCTGCGGCACGCCACGGTGGACCAGGCGCAGCAGCGTGCCGCCGTCGCCGTCGGGGGACAGGGTGACCTCGACCACACTGCGGGCGGGCGGCGTCGCCGTGCCGCGGTCCTCCCATTCCCAGGTGAACACCACGCGGCGTGGAGGGTCGATCTCGACGTACTGGCCGCGTGCGATGTCCCCTCGCCCGGTCACGTCCATCCGGAAGACGCCGCCGGGACGCGCGTCGAGCTCGGCGCGCACGGCCTTCCAGACGACGAGCTTGTCGGCGTCGGTGAAATACGGGAACACCTCGTCGGGGCTGGCGGCGATGCGGACCTCGCGGACGATCTCCTCGGGCTCGGGCTCGGGCTCGGGCTCGGGCGCCATGGATGCCATCAGGCCCGCCGACCCCGCGCGTCATCCTCGGCGGAACGCTTGATTGCCGCGAGGCCCTCGTCCCAGAAGCTCTCGAGGAACCTCCGGGCGTCGGCGAGCCGCTCCGGCCGGGCTCGGTACAGGCGCTGGGTCCCGACACGGCGCTCCTCCAGCAGCCCAGCTTCCTTCAGGATCCGCAGGTGCTTGGAGATCGCCGGCCTGGTGATGTCGAAGTGCGCGGCCACGTCGCCGGCTGCCCGTTCACGCTGCCACAGCAGGCGGAGGATCTCCTGGCGTCGGGGTTCGGCGATCGCCTTCAGCACGGTCTCCACGAGCCAAGCGTATCCTATCGGTTACGTATCCGTCTAGTTACAGAGCAGACGAGCGTGTGGGTGCCAGAAATTCGGCCGTAGACGCTGAGCTGCGGGTTCGCCGCATGACCCTGCCTGCTGCTCTGCAGCTGCGAGTCACTATCCCGCAAGCTCCACGGTCATGCCGTCGAAGGCGGTTTCCCAGCCAAGATCGGCCTCGCCGACATGCGAGAGCAGGTCAGGGGACAGGTGGGTGAGGACGATGCGGCGTGCCCCCAGGCGGCTGGCGTACTGCTGGAGGGTCGCCACGTCCAGGTGGAAGCGGATCTTGCGCTTCAGGGTGTAGCCCTCGGCGATCAGCAGGTCGGCGCCTTGAGCCAGTTCGATCAGCCGCTCGGTCCATTCGGTGTCGCCGGTGTAGGCGATGGTGTGGCCCTGCCATGCCACTCGCAGCGCCAAGGCCGGCGCACCCGACGGGTGCACCACCGCGTAGGGGGTCACCATCAGCCCCGTGCCCTCCACGTCTATGACCCCGCCGTCGACCTCAACTGCACCGTCGAGGTCGAGCTGGAACCGCTGCCGGTCGGTCAGTTCATGGACCTGCATCGCGAACCGTCGTTGTACCTGGGTGGAGCCGGGAAACAGCACCTCCATTGCCGCCCGGAGCCGTTCGTCGGTCCCGGGCGGGCCCGCGACCTGGAGTGGCCGGGTGCGGTGGGTGAACTGGCCGTCCAACAGCAGGAAGGGCAGGCCGCCGAAGTGGTCGCCGTGCAGGTGCGACACCACCACCAGCCCGATGGTGGCGGGGTCGTGGCCTTGCTGCTTCAAGGCCACCAGCGAGGAGGCACCGCAGTCCAGCAGCACGTCGCCGATGTGGCTGGCACCAGGAGCGTGGAGCAGGATGCATGCCTGGAACCGGCCGCCGTTGCCGAAGGCGTCACCGGAGCCGATGAACTTGACCTGCAGCGGTCGTCTGGTCACCTCTCAGACCCTACAACGCCAACTCTCCAAGTTGGCGGTGAGAGTCGGCTCTTCGCGGGGCCTGCCGCGTGCATGGTCAGGCGTCAACGACGGTGGAAAGGGGACTCCTTCGCGAACGCGCGCGTCGTCGGGGCTCAGTATTCCCGCTGCTGGCGTCCGTTTAGCGGCCAGCTGTCCGCGTGGTGGTACGGTAACTGCGCGTGATCACGAACGGCGAGGGAGGCGTATGCGCCTCTTTCCGTGATGCCACAGCCCCGGCAGCCCCGGCCGGATGAGGGAGGATCGACTGCGGTGCCCAGACCTGAGAACCCGGATTTCGTCGATGCGATCGAGCGGGGCCTCGCCGTGATCCTCGCCTTTCGCGTCGACCGGCCCGCGCTGTCGCTGAGCGAGGTGGCCGCGGCGACTGGGCTGGCCCGCCCCACGGCCCGCCGGGTCCTGGTGACCCTGCAGGCGCTCGGGTACGTGCGCGGCGAGGACCGGCTCTATCGGCTCACGCCCCGGGTGCTGGACCTGGGGTGTGCCTATGTCGCCTCGATGGGGCTGTGGGACGTGGCCCGCCCCCACCTGCGCGACCTGGTCGCCCAGACGCGTGAGTCCAGCTCGATGAGCCAGCTCGACGGCCGCGAGATCGTCTACGTCGGGCGGGTCGCCGTGCCCAAGATCGTGACCATCGCCGTCAGCGTCGGCACCCGCTTCCCGGCCGTCGCAACCTCGATGGGACGGGTGCTGCTGGCCGACCTGCCCGCCGAGCAGCTCCAGGCGGCGTTGGCCGCGCCGCCGCGCGGCGGGGTGACGCCACGGGTCACGCCCGACCCGCGCTACCTGGGCGAGGTGCTGGCGGAGACCAGGGCGCGCGGTTGGGCGCTGGCCGATCAGGAGCTGGCTCCCGGCATCCGCTCGGTGGCGGCGCCGATCCGGAACGGTCGAGGGCGGACGGTGGCCGCGATCAACATCTGCGTGCAGGCCGCCGAATACAGCATCGACGAGCTGGCCGGCAAGTTCCTGCCGCTGCTCCTGGACGCCGCCAGCGCGATCGGCGCCGACCTCGCCCGCAGCGAGCGGGTCGCCGAGGTCGCCGTCCCTTCCTGATCCCGCGGTCCTGACGGTGACGCCGGTCTCCTGGGTTAGGCGGAGCTGGTTTCTGGGGCGCTGGTCTCCTCCGGGTTGACGTAGACGGCGTTGCGGTCGACCTCCATGTAGATCGTCTGCGCGACCGGATGGCGCAGCTCCTCGGCGAGCTGCCCGAGCAGGCCGGCGGTCCTGGCGAGCAGGGCCACGCCGCGCAGCAGCTCCGGCGGCAGCCCGAGGTCGGCCATGGCCGCCCCGCACACCCCGGCGCCGTTGAGCGGCAGGGCGCGCCCGAGCGCCCGGGGCGCCATGCGCCCGATCGCCTCGAACAGCCGCAGGTGCGGGCCGCGCAGGCCCTCCGCTTCGGCGATCCCGATCAGCACCGGGGTGCGAGGGTCCTCCCGCTTGTGAACGGGGTGCCCGAGCCCGGGCACAAGCGCGCCGGCGGCCTTCCGTTCCCCGATCGCCCGTAGCGCCAGCCGGTCGTAGTCCTCGTCGGATTCGAGCGCGCGGCCTTGGCCCTGGCCCTGGCCCTGCCCTTTGGCTGCGGCTTTGGCGAGGGCCGCATGGAGGAACTTCGCGGTGTCCTCGGTCACGCCGAGGTAGCGCGAGCCGCCGCCGAGTAGCCCCGCCGCCAGGGCGCCCTGGAGCGCGTCAGGGGCACTCAGGTAGGTGAGCCGCGCGGCGATCGCGGTCGGCGTGAAGCCATGGTCGGCGAGCGCGACCAGGACGGCCTCGAACACCCGCAGCTCGCCGGGGCTGGGCCGGCGCAGGGTCAGCAGCCAGAACGACAGGGCGCCGAAGCCGACCTTGCCCATCAGGTCCCGCGCCACGTCCTGGCCGAGCAGCGAGATGGTGTCCGCGTCCGAGCTACCGAGCGACGTCGGGTAGCGCGGCCGGGCCGTAGCAGCGGCGGCGGAGCCGGAGTCGGTCACGATCCCTCCTCGGGTCGAGGGGCAGCGGCGGGGACGGGGTTGGCGCCGAGCCGCCCAGCGCGCTCGCGCGGTGTGGCGAGCCAGGCGCGGACCTCGTCGCCGTCCTGGTCGAGCGCTGGCGGCGGCCGGTCGTAGCGGGGGGCCGTGGCGGAGAACGTCAGCGGATGCCGCACGCCGGCAACCGCCTGGCCGCCCCTGCCGACCTGGACGACCGGGTCCAGCCCGAGCTTCTCGGCGTACTCCACACCCTCGCGGACGGTGTTGATCGGGCCGCTGGGCACGCCGGCGGCGTTGAGGGCCTCGAACCACTCCTCCGAGGTCCGCTGCTTCAGCCGGTCGACCAGCAGGGGACGCAGCTCCTCCCGCCGGTCGGTCCGGTCGGCGGTGCGGGCAAAGCGAGGGTCGGCAGCAAGCTCGGGGACGCCGAGCACCTCGCAGAGTCTGCGGAACTGCAGGTCGTTGCCGGCGGCGACGATCAGCTCGCCGTCAGTGGTGGGCAGCGGCTCGTAGGGGAAGAGGCTGGCGTGCGCGTTGCCCATCCGCCCCGGGACGACGCCTCCAGCCACATACGCCGAGGTCTGGTTGACCAGCCCCGACAGCGCCGAGGCCAGGAGGCTCGCCTCGATGTGGTGCCCGCGCCCGCTGCCGGTGTTGGAACGATGCTGGAGGGCGGCCAGGATGCCGATGGTCGAGTGGAGTCCCGCCAGCACGTCGAACACTGAGATCCCCGCCCGGTAGGCCGGGCCGTCCGGGTCGCCCGTCAGGCTCATCAGCCCCGACATCGCCTGCACGATCAGGTCGTAGCCAGGCAGCGAGGCGCCCGCCCCGGAGCCGAACCCGCTGATGGAGCTGTAGATGACGCCCGGGTTGGCCGCCGCGACCGAGTCGTAGTCCAACCCGAAGCGCCGCAAGGTGCCGGGCTTGAAGTTCTCGACGAACACGTCCGCCCGGCCGGCCAGCTCCTGCGCGAGCGCCAGATCGCCGGGATCCTTGAAGTCCAGCACGACCGAGCGCTTGTTCCGGTTGATGGCCAGGTAGTAGGTCGCCACCCCATCTTGTGGGCGGACCGGCGGGACCCAATGGCGGGTGTCGTCGCCGGCCGGGCTCTCCACCTTGACGACCTCAGCGCCCAGGTCGCCGAGCAGCATCGTGCAGTAGGGGCCGGCCAGAACGCGGGAGAAGTCGGCGACGAGGAGTCCCTCCAGCAGCCAATCGGGATGCGTCTGCGACACCTGCGATGCTCCCTTCCCTTCCCCGGAACGGTTGACAACCACGGCGACGCGCTGCATTGTGCCCGCATGCCGTCTGTCCGTTGAACGTACACCTGTCCGCTGGTAGGGCAGGGGAGGTACGGCCGCATGGCCAACGTGGTTGCCATCCTTGCGTCGACGCACCATCCGTTTTTCTACAAGGCGAGCACGTCACCGCCGGAATCGCGGCCCGAGTTCGCGGACGAATGGGTCCGGAAGGTCGATGCCTACCGCGAGACTCTCACGCGCGCCCGTCCCGATCTGCTGGTGATGGTCGGGTCAGACCACTTCCATCAGCTGTGGCTCGACAACATGCCGCAGTTCCTGGTCGGCAAAGCGCCGTTCTACGACGCCAACTACTACAACGAGGAGCGGGAGTTCGGGCTGCCCCGCATGAAGCTTCGGGGCCATGAGGAACTGTCCGCCCACATCCTGCGCGGAGGCCTGGACGCGGGGTTTGATCTGGCCTTCAGCAACGAGTTGCGGCTGGACCACAGCATCACCTGCCCGATCATCACCACGCGGCCGCAGGCGGACCTGCCGGTCGTGCCGGTGTACACGAACATCTTCGCGCCGCCGCTGCCGCAGCCGAAGCGCTTCGTTGAGCTCGGGCAGGCCCTGCGCCGGCTGGTCGAGTCGTGGCCCAGCGAGCTGCGGGTCGCGATCATCGGCACCGGGCACCTGTCGCTGGAACTGGGCGGCCCGCGCCAGTTCGGCCCGCACGGGCCCGACCCGGAGTTCGACCGCAAGGCCGTGGAGTGGATCGCCACCAGCGACCTGGAGCGGGCCCTGGCCGAGGTCACGCTGGACAGCCTCTACCTGCCAGGCAACGCCACCCACGGGTTCATGGACTTCATGCTGATGATGGGCGTCGCTACTGGCGTCGCCGGCGCGGACCGAAAAGCCGACTACGCCGACACCTACGACCTGTTCCACACCATGGAGGCCTACTTCACCTGGTACCCGAACGGGCCGGAGGTGGGCGCGTGAGCAAGTACCTGCTCAACAAGTTCCTCTTCGCCGTCGACCGCGACCCGGAGCTGGTCGAACGCTACCGCGAGGACCCCGCCGGCACGGTCGCCTGGTGGGAGGCCGAGCGGGCCAACCTCATCCTCAATCTGCCCGAGGCCGAGCGCAGCACCTGGCAGCGCTTCACCGACGCCGAGCGCGAGGCGCTGGCAACGGCCGACCACGTGAGGCTGTTCGAGCTGGGCGCGCACCCGTTCCTGACGCTGACGCTGTTCATCGGCATGTACGAGCGCGACCATGACGAACCGCTCGGCTACCAGCTCGAGTACGGCCGCAAGCTCGAACACTTCTCGCTGCCCTATCCGGACATCACGACCTGACCCCTACACGCGAGGTGAGGATGATGAGCCAGAGCCAGCCCGTGGACTTCGGACCCGGCCGCCCGGTCGTCTTCCGCAACGCGACCGTGCTCACCATGGACCCCTCCTCCGGGGTCCTCAGGGACGGGGATGTGCTCGTCACCGACCAGCGCATCGCCGCGGTCGGCACCGGGCTGGCCGTGCCCGACGGCACCGCCGAGATCGACGCCAGCGGCGGCATCCTGATGCCGGGCATGGTCGACACCCACCGGCACATGTGGCAGACCGCCCTGCGCGGGTTCGGCGCCGACTGGACCCTCACCAACTACTTCCACTTCTACTACCTCAACTGGGGCAAGATCTTCCGGCCGCAGGACATCTACGCCGGCAACCTGCTGTCCGCCATCGAGGCGATCGACGCCGGCGTCACCACCACCGTCGACTGGTCGCACGGCCTGCAGACCGTCGACCACGCCGAAGCCGCGGTCGACGCCCTCCAGGAGGTGCCCGGCCGCTTCGTGCTCGCCTACGGCAACCTGCTCGGCGCCCCCTGGGAGTGGAGCAAGAGCCCGGAGTTCCGCGACTTCGTGGCGCGCCGCATGGACGGCCGCGGCGACATGCTCGGCATGCAGCTCGCCTTCGACGTGCCCGGCGATCCGTCCTTCCCCGAGCAGGGCGCCTTCGAATCGGCCCGCGAGCTGGGCCTGACCGTCACCACCCACGCGGGGGTCTGGGGCGCCACCAACAACGACGGCATCCGCCTCATGTCCGAGCACGGCTTCATGACCGACAAGGTGATCTATGTCCACGCCGCGACCCTCTCCGAAGACTCCTACCAGCGGATCGCGGCCTCCGGCGGCCACACCTCCATCTCGACCGAAAGCGAGCAGAGCGCCGGGCAGGGCTACCCGCCGACCTGGAAGCTGCGCCGCCACAACATCCCCGTGTCGCTCTCGAACGACACCAGCGTCTGGTGGAGCGCCGACCTCTTCTCCGCGATGCGGGCCACCCTCTCGGCCGACCGCGTCCGCGAGCACCTCGAAGCCCACAACAAGCAGGAAACCGTCGTCGGCCACCCCCTGCGCGCCGAGCAGGTCGTCGCCTACGCCACCACCGGCGGAGCCGCCGCGCTCGGCATGAGCGACATCATCGGCAGCATCACCCCTAGCAAGAAAGCCGACCTGGTGCTGATCAAGAACGACCGCTCCCCGGTGATGTTTCCCCTGCTGCACCCCTACGGCCACGTTGTCTACCAGGCAGGCCGCGGCGACGTCCACACCGTGATGGTCAACGGCAAGATCGTGAAGTACGCCCACGAACTCCAAGGCGTCGACCTGGCCAAGGCCCGGCGCGCCGTCGCCGAGACCGTCGAATACGCCCACGCCCAGATGGGCGACGAAGCCTGGAACCAGGCGATGAACCCGGACATCCCCAAGGTCGACCTGATCCCCAACCCCTACACCTACAGCGACTGGAAGCAGTAGCCGGGAGCGGGGAACACGAGGCTCAGCCAGGACAGCTCTGGTGGTCGTGGGCTTGGCGGTTTGGAGGGTGTGTGCCGGCCCTTGGACGCGGCCGCCGATGATGGGGTGCCGATTGGGGTGCCGACTGGGAATGCGCTGGGATCGAGGATCGGAGCGGTTCTTTGCGCTCATGCTGTTGGCCTGCGTACTCGCCTGCGATGACGGGCAACGACGACGAGCGCTGTCAACCCGGGATCTGCCAGAGGTTTGCCAAGCGGGCGTCGCGAGCATGCTGCAGAGGACACCATCATGGCGACCCACTGGGAGAGCAACGCAGCCAACCACCAGCAGGAGGGCTCCGTGCCTGCCAAGCCGCACATCGACGCCAACGAGCTGCTTGCCGACAGTCGCCAGGCCCGCCAAGCCATGGGCCACGCCCCGGCCGCAGTGCAGGCAGTGCAGCAGGACGCGGCTGCGGCCGGCTCGTGGGAACGGTACCTGCGGAGCCAACTCGTCAACCTCGCCGAGCGCATCGCCACGGTGGAGGAGGTCCGCGCGCAAGTCTGCGAGCGACTGGCGGATGGCAGCGGGGTGGCGGCCAGGTATTGGCACACGGAGGCACGGCGAGCCCGGTGGGTCGCTCGGGTCGAGCGGAAGATCGCCGACGACTACCGCCATGGCATCACGGCGACGCCTGGGGCAGTCCATATAGCCGACGAGGATGACCCTTGCTGAGAGGGCAATAGGGCAGTAGAGCCCGCTGGTCCGCAACCCGGCCGACCCCGATCACGACCTCTATGAGACGGGTGCCCTGCTACCCCGGCCTGGACGCCACCCTCGCCACACCCCACCAAAGCCACTAGCGATCGTGGTTAGCGCGTCGCGGAGCGTGGTCGTCTGGCCACAACCCAGGCCGCGATGGCGCAGAGCATGGCCACCACGATTGCCGCGGTGGCGCGCCGGACGTGGTGTGCGGTCGAGGTCGCCACGCGTCCCGGCAGCCAGGATGGGATCTTGTCGGCCGGGGTGGCGAAGTAGAAGAGCCCGGCCAGCAGCGCCAGCAGCGCCACCAGCATCAAGATGATGATCAGCCCGCGGGCGGGGCGACGCCTGACAACCCGCGCCATGTTGGCCTCCTTCCCCGATGGGGACGTCCCGGCCGGAACCTACTCCCTCCACCGCCGAATGCAAGGGGCGCCTCAACCAAGGGGCTGCGCCTCATCGCCTCGCAGCCGTGAGGCGAGGTTAACGCGCTATGCGAGCTCTGTAATTAAGAGGGGGACGCGACCTTCCAGAGGTAGCCGTCCGGATCGCTGAAGTACCCGAAATGCCCACCCCACTGCGAGGCTGCTGCTTGCTTCACGACGCCGCCGCCGGCCGCTACAGCCGCATCCATGACCGTATCCACCGCTTCGCCGGATGAGACGATAAAGTGGAAGGAGACACCCCGGAACCCGGATCCCTCGGCGGAGACGCCGGCATCCTGGGCCGCTGCCTCCCGTTGGTAGAGCGCCAAAGACGACGATCCGGCACCCAGGTTGAACGAGACGAAATTGGGATAGTCCTGGTCGATCGTGCAGCCCAAGCCTTCCCGTAGAACTGCTTGGACCGGGCCAGGTCCTCAACACCGAGCATGATGGCGGTCACCTGCAGCGTCACGGTTGTCTCCCTTCTACATTGCGACGAACACCCCAACCTGTACGACCAAACGACGTGGCAACGTGTGACCAGCCCACGAGGTCTCGACCTACATCGGCTGAGTAGCCCTCTAGGTGGCGGCGAGGACGTCAGGCGAGGCAGACGGAGCCGTACTCACCGTCGAAGCCGGGGTCGAGGGTCACCTCGCAGCGGCGCACGCGGCCGATCGCATCGGCCACCTCGGCGAAGCCGGCGGCGGCGATGGCGTCGAGCGGCAGCTGGTCCAGGATTGGCAGCTCCGGGCCGAGCCGCTCGGCCATCAGGTCGGTGACGCGGCGCACCGCCTTGCCGCCTGCGGCGACGCCGAGCACCTCGCCGACAACCTCCGGCAGGGGTACCAGGCTGCGGCAGGCGCCCGCGCTGGCCGGGCGGAACCCCTCCGGGCTGTCGGCGAGATCCTCGACCCGCTGCAGCACCCCCATGGTCAGGCGCTTGCCGCACACAGGGCAACGCAGACCCAGCTTGCGCGCCTCGGCCGGGTCGAGGCGGACGCCGCAGCGCCGGTGGCCGCTCAGGTGGTACCGGCCCTCCTCCGGGAACAGCTCGACGGTCCCCTGGTATCCCTCGCCGGTCTCAAGCGCCCGCCGGATCGCGAAGTAGTCGAGGTCGGTCGTGAGCACTGTTGCCTCGCGGCCCAGCCGCCATGGGGCGTGCGCGTCCGAGTAGCTCACCAGCCGGAAGCGGTCGATGGCCGAGACGCGCCAGTTCATCGGCGGATCCGACGACAGGCCCGTCTCCAGCGCGAAGATCTGCCCGCTGAGGTCGCCGTAGCATGCCTCGATCGAGTCGAACCCGGTGCTGGCGCTCAGCACCCCGACCCACGGCGTCCACACGTGCGCCGGCACCAGGTAGGCGCCGTCGCCGCAGTCGAGGGTGGCCTCCAGCAGGTCACGGGCGTCGATGGACAGGGTCGGGCGCCCGTCCTCGGCCAGCCGGCCGCTGCTGGCGAGCCGTTGGCCCAGCCTGGCGGCGGCGTCCAGGTCGGGCACGTACAAAAGGTGGTGCATGCGCCGCGCGCGCCCGTCGCGGTGGAATGCGGTCGCGACCTCGGTGGCGGCCAGGAAGCGCAGCGGCCGCCGGCAGGACGCCGGCAGCCGCTCGGCCACCTGCCGGTCCAGCTCGTCGCGCAGGCGGTACAGGCCCGGCTCGGCGGGCACCAGGCCGGCACGCAGCTCCGCAAGCCAGGCAGGATGGGTGAAGTCGCCGGTGCCGAGGACCTCCACGCCCTTGCGCTTGGCCCACCAGGCCAGCTCCGCCAGGTCGGCGTTGCGGCTGGTCGCCCGCGCAAACCTGGAGTGCAGGTGCAGATCGGCGTAGAACGGCATGCATGGAGCTTTCCCGCCGTGAGCGACGGGAATCAAGTCCCGAGGGCGTGTCGCAGCAGCGGCAGCGAGCGGTGGAGTTCCCGTTGCCAGTAGGGCCAGTCGTGGGTGCCGGGGCCGTAGGTGTCGACCTGGACCGGGATGGCTAGCTGGTGCAGGCGTCGGACGAAGGCGAGGGTCTGTGGCTGCAGGGCCTGCTCGAGCTGGCGGGCCTGCTGGCTGGGCGCTGGTGCGTCCAGCGGGCCGGGCTGGCCGTTGCCAACCGACACGAACAGGGCGACCCCGCGGAGCCGGGCGGCAAGGTCGGTGGGGTTGTGGGCTGCCCAGACGCCGGCCTGCTGCGGCGGGTCGCCCCACAGGGCGGCTGGGTCGTTGTTGAACGCGCGCAGCAGGGTTTGGATGAGCTGTGGGCCGGGGACCGGGCCGCCCTGGTAGCGGGTGTCGAGGATGCCGCTGTAGCTGGCGGCTGCCTGGAACATGCCGGGGTGGCGGGCGGCGTAGGCCATCGCTCCAAGCCCACCCATCGACAGGCCGGCGATCGCCCGCCGTCCGCCGGCGTGATAGTTGCGTTCCAGCAGTTGGCGCAGCTCGACCAGGTGGAAGGTCTCCCAGCGGGGTGGTCCGCCCCGGCCGCTGTTGTACCAGTCGGAGTAGAAGCCGACTTGGCCGGCCTCGGGCATAACCACCAGCACGTCGGCCAGGGTGGCCAGGTCCTTGAGGTCGGTGGAGCGGGTCCAGCTCTGGTAGGTGTTGCAGCAGCCATGCAGCAGCCACAGCACCGGCCAGCGGCGGGCTGGCTCGGCGGCGAAGCGGCGCGGCAGCAGCAGCCCGACCATGGCGGTGTGGCCGAGAGCGGGTGAGGCGACCGTGAGGTCGAGCAGCCGCGGCCCGTGCGCGCTGACGGCAACGACGCGGGCACTGTCGTCGGCCTGTGCGCCGGGTGGGGGCGTCGGCGCCGACGACGAGATGACTGCTGCGATCACCAGGGCTCCAGCCACAGCCGCCATGCCCAGCCCGGGGCAACCCCATACCGGTTCACGCTGGCCGGCCATCACCGCGGCCCAGTGGGCACCTCGACCGGCGTGGTCCTGCAGGCCGAGGCAAGTCTTGGTGCTGTTGCCGCCGCGGACACGATTGTGGTGCCCGGGTATGTCGAGGTGCTGCGCCCACCCCCGCCACCGGTGCTGGCGAGCCTGCGGGCGGCGGCCGCGCGGGGAGCGCGAGTGCTGTCGATCTGCACCGGGGCTTTCGCGCTGGCCTATGCCGGGTTGCTCGACGGCCGCCGTGCCACCACCCATTGGGTGGCCGCCGCCAAGCTCGCCGACCGCTTCCCGGCGGTGACGGTGGACCCCAACGTGCTCCACGTCGACGACGGCACCATTTTGACCAGCGCCGGTGTCGCGGCGGGCCTGGACCTGTGTCTGCACGTCGTGCGGCGCGATCATGGCGCGACCGTCGCCGCGGCGATCGCCCGTCACACCGTGGTCGCCCCCCACCGCGACGGCAACCAGGCGCAGTTCATCGAGCAGCCGATCCCAGTCTCCGCCCTGGAGCAAGATGAGAAATCGCTGCTGGCAACCCGCACCTGGGCGCTGGACCACCTCCACGAACGGCTGGACCTCGCCCGGCTCGCCCGCAACGCAGGGATGTCGCCACGAACCTTCGCCCGCCACTTACGTGCGGAGATGGGAACCACCCCGCTGCAGTGGGTGCTGGCGCAGCGCGTCCTGCTGGCCCGCCAGCTGTTGGAGCAGACCGATCAGACCATCGAGGGCGTGGCGCACGCCTGCGGCTTCAGCACCGCCCCCAACCTTCGCCGGCATTTCACCCGAGCCGCCGGCACCACACCCACCGCCTACCGGCGCGCCTTCACCCTTCGTTCCTGACAGTCCCGAGCCGAGCGTCCTCGCCCTAGGGATGGACGCCGTAGGCCCTTGAGGACCTTGTCGACCGCGTCGCTAGCCGTGGTTTGTTAGATGGGGCGTAGGGTGAGAAGCGGTCCTGGCTGGCGCCGTTCGGGCTGGCGGCGGCGTCGCGTCACTGCTGTTTAACCCGGAGCTGCAGCAGCTTGACCTGCCCGTACTCGTCGTCGTTGACCCAGTGCTCCTTGACGATGTCGTAGTCTGGCTCTAGGTCCTGCCAGGTCGAGGGGCGATGGTCAGGATCGCCATGAAGGTGTCGCCCCTCGCCCTGGTTGTGTGCCTCCACGATGGTGCCGTGTGGGTCCAGCAGCACGCTGAGTGTTTCCGGGACCGGGAGTGGTTGACGATCTGTCAGGTGGTTCCTCTCCGCCCGGCGGGCGGCCCAAAACACCAGGGTGATGCAAGCAGCCATGACCACGATGACTGCGATCATGCTCAGCCATTTCATGCAGGCCGCCCCCGATGTTGCGTCGTCCTGCTGGAGGAGCGCCCCGCACGCCCACCGCGTTACGACGCCAGCACGCTTCCTTCACCCCAGGGCGGAGCCGTTCCTGATCGTGGCGAGCGCCGCGGCCCGGGGCCGAGGCAATGCGATGGGCGCCTCGATCCGCTTTGGCGAAGCCATCGGCATGGGCGAGCTGGCAGCACCCCATACGGCGACCGAAAGCCGATGCTGCCAGCTCGCACTCGTCGGGAGCGACAGCGTGGCCCAGCCGGTCGTCGGCCGCTGTCAAGGTGGCGTGGTCACACCGGGCAGCCTCGACGGGTACTGGTTTGAGCTGCGCCACCGGCCATGGCCACCCCGACACCTCGGCCGCCGAACGGAGGCGGCGCTCCCGTTTGTCCCCGATCACGGCTAGTATCTTCACGTCTTGAACACAGCCTGGAGGACGTGGAGGACAGGAACCCGCCGATGGCAGCCCAACCACCTCAGCCACCCACACCCTCCGATCTGGACCCCGGCGACCCGCCCGGCGACCCGATCGAGATCGACGCCGTCTATCCCAACGGCGCCCGTATCTGGAACTACCAGCTGGGCGGCAAGGACAACTTCCGGGTCGACCGGGAGGCGTCACAGGCGGCCAGCGCGATGATGCGCGACATCGGCGCGCCCACCGGCGAGGACGCCGCCCAGGAAGGCCGCCACCTGCTGCAGCG
>WNGD01012594.1_pt1 | contig 21171 bp, 21 predicted proteins | sample 5400671 | NCBI WGS metagenome assembly WNGD01 (sample SAMN13153369, study PRJNA577476) | soil metagenome | isolation source: 40 cm soil or saprolite under grassland replicate 2 | place: USA:California | collected 2016-06-15 | reverse complement strand
TGAACGAACTGCCCGGATCTCCCTTCGCCCTGCCGTCCGGCGCAACTCCGTTCGGCGTCGTCGCCATCTAGTTCCAACCAGCTGCGCGGCGGCCTCCGGGCCGCCGCGCCGTGCGCGATACTCAGCGCCTGATGGGATTCATCTCGCGAGGGTTCAAAGGCAAGCGCCGGGACGCCGCGTCTAGCTCGCGCGTGCCGCCGGGCCAGTACGTCGTCACCGACTTCCCGGTCCTGTCAGCCGGTCCCACGCCTCGCGTCAACCTCGACCAATGGACCTTCTCGATCGAGGGCGAGATCGACGAGCCGAAGCGCTGGACGTGGAAGGAGTTTGCGGCGCTGCCGTCGGAAATCGTCACCAAGGACATCCATTGCGTGACCAAGTGGTCGAAGCTCGACACGACCTGGAAGGGCGTCTCGGTCGACGTCCTGATGCAAGGCGTCGAGACCGCTGCAGAGTTCATCACAATCTTTTCCGACGGCGGCTACACGACGAACGTGCCGCTGGACGACATCACCGGCAACAAGGCCTGGGTCGTGTACGAGTTCGACGGCCAGCCGCTCCATCCGGAGCACGGCGGGCCGGTCCGGTTCCTGGTTCCTCACCTCTATTTCTGGAAGAGCGCCAAGTGGGTGCGTGGAATCAAGCTGCAGAAGGAAGAGCACCCGGGTTTCTGGGAGTCGAACGGTTACAACATGTACGGGGATCCCTGGCGAGAGCAGCGGTACTGGGGAGACTGACATCAGGACGAAATCTGAGGCTTCGCGGTGATTTCGCGGGCGCCCCTCAGATGGCAGCTCTGCGAGGTCGCCGAGATAGTCAAGGAGACCCCTCGCGTCGCGAGCCTCTACCTGAAAGTCCCAGACTGGCCCGGGCACCTCGCGGGGCAGCACGTCGACGTCCGGCTGACCGCGGACGACGGCTACCAGACCGAGCGCAGCTACTCGATCGCGTCGGCGCCCGAAGAGCCGCGTGTGGCCATGACCGTGGAACGCCTGGACGACGGCGAGGTCTCGCCGTACCTTGTCGGGGAGCTGAAGGTCGGCGACAGGCTGGAGCTGCGCGGGCCGATCGGCGGCTACTTCGTATGGCGGGCGAGCGAGTCGAGGCCGCTGCTCCTGATCGCAGGAGGATCTGGAGTCGTCCCGCTGATGGCGATGCTTCGCCACCGTGGGACGGCTGCGACCAAGGCCCCCGCGCGCATTCTCTACTCGTCCCGCACGCTCGGCGACATCATCTACCGCGCGGAGCTGGATCGACTCGGCTCGACGAGCGACGGCCTGAGGGTTTTTCACACGCTGACCCGCGAGAAGCCCTCTGGCTGGGACGGTTTCACGAGAAGGCTCGACGAGGCGATGCTGAAGACTGTCGCGTGGCCGCGCTCCGAGATGCCTGCGGTATTCGTGTGCGGGCCGACATCGTTCGTGGAGGCGGCCGCTTCCCTGCTGGTCGGAATGGACTACGAGGCGGGCTGGATCAAGACGGAGAGATTCGGTGCGACAGGAGGTTGAGATGAGCGTCGGTGAAAGGAAGCTCGACGGCAACGCGATCGGGGGTCTCCTGCGTGAGATCTTCACGATGGAGATGACCGCCGCCCAGACGACATGCGCCGGGTGCGGCGCGGTCAATGCGGTCGGCCGGGTCGACGTCTACATGGACGCGCCTGGCACGGTCGTGCGCTGTCCGAGCTGCGAATCGGTCCTGATGCGGATCGTCCGCGGCCCTGGGCGTTACTGGGTCGACCTGTCGGGGATGCGCTGCATGGAGCTTGCGGAGGCGTAAGCCCCCCTCCGGCCCGCCGCTGCGCGAGGGACTCACCGCATGGGGGTTCAAATCGCCGTAAGCCCCCCTTCCGGCCCACCGCTTCGCGGACACACTGTATGGAGCTCGCCGAGCTTCATGCCCCCATCCGGCCAGCCGCTTCGCGGAGGCCACCTTCCCCGGCAAGCGGGGAAGGGGAGCGACCATCAACACACTTCCGACCGTTGACCTTCTGCACGTTTCTATAGGTCATCACCGGAAGCAACCCGGGAGGAAGGCCCGTTGTATCTACAGCCGCCGGTACAGCATCAGATCCGAAGTTGGTTCGACGCGGTCGTGGCACTTGGCCTCAAGATCAAGGACCGCGAGGCGCGAGCCCACAATCTTCGCGTCGCCAGGCTTTGCGTCCACATCGGCCGCCAACTGTCGATGAGCGCCGGCGAGCTCAGGGTGCTCGCCCGCGCCGGCCTCATGCACGACATCGGCAAGCTCGGCATTCCCGACTCCGTGCTGGGCAAGCACTCGGCCCTTGACGAATCCGAGTGGTCGCTGATGCGCACCCATCCCGAGATGGGCCTCAACCTCCTCGACCGAACAGGGCAGTCGAGCCGCGAGGTCCTCGCGGTGCTGTATCACCACGAGCGGCTCGACGGAAGCGGATATCCGTACGGCCTCAAGGCGGAGGGGATTCCCGTCGAGGCCCGCATCGTCGCCGTCGCCGACACGTACGACGCCCTGACGTCGGACCGTCCGTACCGCAAGGCGTGCACCGAGGCGGAAGCCCGTCGGGTCTTGATCCAGGAGGCCAAGACAAGGCTTGATCCGCGGGCGGTCGCCGCCCTCCTGGGCGCCCTCGATCAGAACGTGACGACGTTCGAAGCCACCCCGAGGAGAGCCCTGGCCTTCTGACCGAATCATTCACCATGAAGAGGTGAAGTTCGGCGTCGCGATTTTTCCGACCGACTACGCGATCTCGATGACGGAGCTCGCGCCGACGGCAGAACAGCTGGGCTTCGAGTCGCTGTGGGTCGCGGAGCATTCCCACATCCCGACCAGCCGCAAAACCCCGTGGCCAGGCGGCGCCGAGCTACCGAAGCAGTACTGGCACACGATGGATCCGTTCGTCGCGCTGACGGTCGCCGCCCTGGCGAGCAAGACGATTCGCGTCGCCACCGGCATCTGCCTGTTGATCCAGCGCGACCCGATCCACACCGCAAAACAGGTGGCGAGCGTCGATCACGTCTCCGGCGGCCGGTTCATCTTCGGCATCGGCGCGGGATGGAACCGCGAGGAGATGGCCGACCACGGCACGGACTTCAGCGGTCGCTGGAAGCTCTTGCGGGAGAAGACGGAGGCGATCAAGCAGATCTGGACCCAGGACGTCGCCGAGTACCACGGGGAGCTGGTCGATTTCGACCCGATGTGGTGCTGGCCCAAACCTGTCCAGAAACCTCATCCGCCCGTGATCCTCGGCGGCAGCGGGCCGAAGATCCTCGAGCGTGTCGTGCGCTACGCCGACGGCTGGATGCCCAACCGCGGCGATGTCATCGAGCGGATCCCGGAGCTGCAGCGGATGGCCGCGGACGCAGGCCGCGAGCGGATTCCAGTCTCGTACTACCCGAAGTCTGGAGCGGACGAGATCGAGCGGGTCGGAAAGGCAGGTGTGGACCGCTGCATTTACTACGTACCGCCCGACAGCCGCGACGCGGCCCTCCGCAAGCTCGAGGAGCTTGCCACGATGGTCCGTCCTTACTTAGAGGACTAGCTTCCACCCAACAGCGGGAACATGCCGCCGAGCCGAGTACCCGCGAGGGTGTACCGCCGCAGGTGAATGTGATCGGCACGTTCACCTTCGCGTTCGGTGTGTTGGTCGCAGTTGGTGGCGCCCTGTGTCGCGGCTGGAGTGTGCGCAGGCTCGCGCGCGAGACGGGCCTGGCGGCGAGATAACCCACGCACACCGAAGTGTTCTCAAGAGGAGTCGAGCAGTTCGTAAGCGCCTGACCAGACCTGGCTAGTCGGGCCCACCCTGGCGCGCCTCGACGAACAGTTCGCGCGTGCGCAGCAGGTTACGCACCCGCAACACGAGCTCTTCGCGGTCGACGGGCTTGGTCAAGAATTCGTCGGCGCCAAGGATCAAGGCGCTGTTGCGCGCGACATGGCTTTCGTCGTTCGTCAGCACGAGCACTGGCAGGAAACCGAGGCTCGAGCGCGCGCCTCTCAGCCGGCGCAAGACCTCGAAGCCATCGGGGTCGGGCATGTGGAGGTCGAGGATGACGACATCGGGCTCGAACTCGGCGAAGACCTCCTCGATCTGGCGGGAGTCGGTGAGCGCACGGACTTCGTCGACCGAATCCTCGAGGTAGGCCTTGAGCAGCTCGATCTCGGAATCGCGGTCGTCCACGATGAGCACCTTCGACATCAGCTCTTGACCGGTCCGACGGGGATCGTGAACCGGAAATCAGATCCGTCCCCCTGTTTGCTCTCGACCCAGATCTTGCCGCCATGCATCTCGACGATCTGCCGCGTGATGGCAAGCCCAAGCCCGGTGCCGATGATCTTGGCGGCAGACTTCTCATAGCGTTCATACCGGCTGAACAACCGGTCCACGAACTCGGGAGCGATCCCGAGGCCGTGGTCGCGGACGCTCACCTCGATGAGACCGTCTGGTACCAGGGTGCTGACGGCGATGACGCCCCCGTTGGGCGAGTATTTGATTGCGTTGCTGAGAAGGTTGGCGAGGACCTGCGCCATGCGGTCAGGATCGACCTGCACCACAGCCGTATCGCCCGCGAAGTTGCACGTGAATGTGTGCCGCGAGCTTGAGGCCCGGGCCCGGTCGACCGCGTCCTTGATCAGGCTGTTCATGTCGACCGCGTGGTGATGGAGAGTCAACCGCCCAGCCTCGATGCGGTCGAGGTCGAGCATGTCATTGATCATCCGGTTGAGCCGTTCGGCATCCTTGTTGATGTCGCCCGCGTACACCTTGGCCTCGTCCAGGGACACGTCCTCGTCCCGAATCATCTCGCTGAATCCGGAGATACCGACCAGCGCGGTGCGGAACTCGTGGCTCACCAGGGCGACGAACTCGCTCTTCAAACGGTTCAACCTTTCCAGCCCGGCCAGGTGTGCGGCCGCGGCCTCGTTGGCCGCGTGCTCTGCGTCGTTGTCTTCGTACATCGCGATGAAGTAGTCGATGCGGCCGCTCGCGTTGCGCACGCCGGTCGCGCTCCAGTGCAGCCAGACCTCTGTGCGGTCCGCGCGGATGGCACGGCTGTCGGACTCGACCGCCTCGACGGCTCCTCTCCACAGTGGTTGGAAGACCTCGAACACGTGCTCGAACTCGTCTGGGCGGAGGTAGTCCGCCACCGCCGTGCCAACCATCTTCTGCGGTGCGATTCGAAGGAGAGCGGCCATGCGCGGGTTGACGTCGATGATCTTCATGTCGGTGCCGACCCTTGCGATGCCCAGCGGGGCGTGGCTCACGATCTGGTCGAGCAGGTCGTTGCGGCGCGCCAGCTGGGCCTCCATCCGGTGACTCTGGTCGAGCAAGTCGAGTGAGTCGCGGTGGGTGAGGATCTGGTTGGCTACGAAAAGGATCCCGATGCTGCCCGCGAGCACGGTGCCGAACACGTCAAGGCTCTCACCGATCAACGCGATCGCGATCACGGTGACCGCAGCGGCGAAGACTGCGATCCAAGGCAGGGCGAGCTGCCAAAGACCGATCGGGCCTTCGGCCGCCTCGACATCCGCCGACCTTGCCGGCCACAAAGGGGCCAGGGCGATCATCAGGTAGCCGACCACCCACCCGGCGTCGAGCGTGCTGCCCAGCGCCCCATAGGTGCCGTTGGCCGTCATAAAAGCGAATGCGCTGTCGGCGAGCGCGTTGCAGGCCAGGCCACCAAGCAGAAGCATCACGCGCCCAACCTCCCCCCGCCTGGCCCGGCGCAGGGCCAGGACGAGCACCGTCGCGGTGATGATGTCGCCCACCGGGTAGGCCAGCCCGATCAACAGCGCTTCCGGAGACGTGGACGATGTGTCGTAGACCTTGCTCAAGCCGGCGGCCCAGGCGATGAAGAGAAGTGACATGGCCACGATCGCGCCCGCCAGGACGGCTTCGCCGCGTGTCGTCATCCTTCGAGGCGCGGACGTCAAGGCGAGCACCCCCGCGATCGCGATCGGGATGGCGAACAGTTAGCCGGCGTCCGCCAGCGAAGGGAAGGGAACGTCCTCACCCTTGACGACCTCGTTCCACGACCAGATCAGCTCGCCGATGGCCCAGCTCATGGCCGACGCGGCGAACAGAGTCCACGCCACCCGGATGCGCCCCGCATTGCGGGCGGCGGCAAAGCCGCAGCTGGCGACGGCGACCAGGGCCGCCACCGCTTCGCCGAAGTCGTCGAGAGCGATCGTCGCGTCGTCGCTGACCCACCGATTGACCGTCCAGGCGATGAAGGCCAGGGACACGATTGTCGCCACCGCGGCCGCGGCGGTGAACGGCCCCCAGCCCTGGAGGCCCAGCCCCGTGATCGAGATCGGCCGTCGCCCTGCGCCCGCGAAAACCGCCGCCTGCTGCACTCGTGGAGCGTATGCGCGGCTACTCAAGGCCGAACCGACTAAGCCAAAATTTCCCGGCCTCTGTTAAGTGACGGCTGGTTTCATTTAACATGGCGGGGCAGTTACTTGTAGCACAGCCGCGTGGGTGTGGAGCACGGCTAAGTGGAGGACTGCGATTCCGGCGGATTTGGGCCAGCGGGAGCCGGCGCGGATGGCTGACCAGGAGGGGTCGGCCCCCGCCGCGAGCGCCGCTCGGAACATCGCCGCACTTGCGGTTGTGGGAGTGGCCGTGCGCTGTGCTGCCGGCTGTGTTTGTTTGCGCGCTCATCGCCGGCCTGCTGAAGGCCGGCTGGCGATCGTGGCTGCGGTCGCGAGCGGGGTGAAGTTGGCCGTGACGGCCTGGGAAGTGGCGGGTCGCGTGATGCAGCGGACCGCACCCTGGACGGCTGCGGCGTCGATCGAGTAGGCGGGACTTCTTTTTCGGAACTTCGAACCCTGGGCCGGACGGCAAAGGAGGTGAATTCTGAATGCGCAAGCTGCTCTTCGCTGCCATGTTGGCGACCATGACGCTGCTGGCCACGGCGATCTCCGTCGGAGCCGACGGCGGGCACATCTGCTGCTGAGCGAAATTCGCTCGGTCTAAGCGTGTCAAGTGATTTGTAAACTCCGTTAATCTGACGGCCATGTCAGACGCGTTTCTGCACGCATCCGAACCGGGCAGTCCGAGGCGGCAGGAGAACGTCGCCTCCAGCCGCCGCCGGGGTCGCCGGCGTGGGGTGGAGATCAGGCCGGGCAGCGTGAAGCAGGCGCGCCTGGAAAGCGGTCTCAGCCTGGGCCAGGTCGCGCGTAACGACATCAGCCGGACCGCGATCTATTTCGTTGAGACGGGCAAAGCAAAACCGTCGATCGAGACGTTGCGCTTGATCGCCGAGCGGACAAATAAGCCTCTCGACTTCTTCCTCGGCCAGTCCGGAGCGGTCAGCGTGGACCCGGACGCGGCGCTCGTCGAGATCGAACGGCTGATCGCCACCGGCGATTCGGCGGCGGCCGTCGAAGCGGCGGACAGTGTCCGCGCCCGCAGCCACGCATCCGCGGCGCGAGCCTTTTTCGAGCAGGCCAAAGACGTGTTGATGGCCGCCGAGGCGATGGGCAACGAAGCCGGAGCTGCCTCGATCATGCAGGATCCCGGCGCTCTCAACCTGGCCGAGGAAGCGCTGGCCTCGTGCCGTTCCCTGAACCCGGTGCCGACCACGACGGAGGCCAGGCTGCTGTTCATTCTTGGCGTCGCGCACGGGCGGCGGCACGACTACTCGAAATCGATCGCCGCGCTCGAGGAGTCGGTGGCGATCGGCACCTCGATCCAGGACCTGAGGCAGCTTTCGATGGTCTACGGCAACCTGAGCCTCAACTACCAGGAGCTAGGTCAGCACGCGCAGGCTGCGCGCTACGCGCATCGCGCGATGGCGATCTACGAGACACTTCGCGACAGGCGCATGATCGCCATGAGCGAGAACAACCTCGCGATCCTGTTATTTGTCCAGGGCGACCACGCCAATGCTTTCCGTCATGGAGAGCGCTCCCTGAGCCTGTTCGAAGAGCTTGGGCTCGAAGCCGAGAAGGCGCACATCCTGATGACGATGGCCGAGCTCGAGCTCGCGCGCACGAACCTGGCCTCCGCCTCGCGCTACGCCGCCGCAGCGCGCGATGTGGCCGAGCGCATGGGCGAGACGGCAAACGTTGGCGAAGCCCGAGTGTGGCTGGGCCGCATCGCGGACGCAGAGGGCGACAGCGATGCCGCGGACGCCGAGTTCGGGGCCGCGTTCCAGCTGTTCGACCTGGTGAACGCACCAGAGCGAAAGGCCCGTAACCGCGCCGTTTACGCCGAGATCCTGGAAGGCCGCGGCGACCTTGTCGGTGCCAACCGCCAGCTCAAGATGGCCCTTGCCGCCCTGGGGACGACCTCCACATCGGTCGTCGACGCCCGAACCGCCACCGCCTGAGCCTATTGGTTGGCGGGGGACCGCCAGGCGTTGTTACTTGCGAGCGGCGGTGAAGCTGCGCTCACAATAGGAAGCGCCGTGGCTTCTGTGCCGGGCTCTTGGAGGTGGTCGAGCTGAAGCCGGTCGTTCTCGTCGTCGACGACGGCGCGGCCAACCGCGAGCTGCTCCGCATCCATCTGTCGACGATCGACTGCGAGGTGCGATTGGCGGCGGACGGCGTCGCCGCGCTCGAGATGATCGAGAGGGAGCCGCCCGACCTCGGCCTGCTCGACGTGCGCATGCCGCGCATGGACGGCTACGAGGTATGCCGGCGCATCAAGTCGACGCCGAGAGGAAAGCTGCTCCCCGTCGTGATGATTACCGGCCTCAGCCAGACCAGGCACCGTGTGGCGGCACTCGAGGCCGGCGCCGATGACTTCATGACCAAGCCCGTGGAGGGCGCGGAGCTCATCGCACGCGTGCGTTCCGCGCTCCGCCTCAAGGAGCTGTACAACACGCTCGACAGTGCGGAGCACGTGATCTTTTCGCTTGCGACCGCGGTCGAGGCGAAGGACTCGTTCACTGAGCAGCACACGCAGCGGGTCGGCGAGTCGGCACGTCTTCTGGGACAGCGCCTGGGCTTGCCGGAGAACACGCTGAACACGCTTTATCGCGGAGGGATGATCCACGACATCGGCAAGATCGGCGTCTCGGATGCAATCCTCCATAAGCCCGGACCGCTGGATCCGATCGAGGTCCCGCAGATGCAGGCCCATGTCGCCATCGGGGAAAGCATCGTGAAGCCATTGCAGTCGACGTCCGGCCTGCTGCCGATCATCAGACATCACCACGAGCGTTTCGACGGCGGCGGCTATCCGGATCATCTGCGCGCGCGGGAAATTCCGCGCGCCGCACGCATCGTCTCCGTCTGCGACGCTTTCGACGCGCTGGTCAACGACCGGCCATATCGCCTCCGACGCTCGACCGCGGAGGCGGTCGCGGTCCTGCGCGCCGGCGCCGGAACGCAGTGGGACCCCGAAACCGTGGAGCTGCTCGCGAGCGAGCTGCCGTCAATCCAGCACCTGGGCGCCGCCTAAGAGCAAAACTCTTCCCTGCTTCGCGGGGAAGTACCGGCCGGGCGCGCGCACGGCGCACTTCCGACAAGCCGGGGCTGAGGCCAGCTCCTGCCTATCCCGTGTTCTGGAGACCGGCCGCGACCCCGTTGACACTGAGCTGAAACACGCGTTCCGCCAGGGCGCGATCGCCTTTCGACGTAGTTGGGTCGCGAAGCGCGCGCAGCGCGCGCAGCTGTAGGTGCGAGAGCGCATCGACGTAGGGATTGCGGAGCTCGATCGCCCAAGAGAGGACGCGCCGGTCCTCGAGCAATCTCTTGTGGCCGGTCACCGCAAGCACGCACTTCATGGTGAGGTCGTACTCGCGCAGCACCATCGCGGCCAGCTCCGGCCGCTCGCCCAGAACGAGGTAATGCTCGGCGATGCGTCGGTCGGTCTTGGCCAGGCTCATCTCCGTGTTGTCGAGCATGACGTTGAACAGCGGCCACTCGGCGTACGCGCGCCGCAGCTCGGCCAGCGGCGCCGCCGACAACCCCGAACCCATTCCGTACCAGCCCGGAAGGTTCAGCCTCATCTGCGACCACGCGAAAACCCATGGGATCGCGCGGAGGTCTTCGAGCCGCCGGCTGGCGCCGCGGCGCGCCGGGCGGGACGCGATGCGCAGACCGCTTAGCTCTTCGATCGGGCTGACCCGAAGGAACCACTCCTCGAATCCGGGTGCGTCGACCAGGGCGCGATACGCGGCGCGCGATGGGCCTTCGATCGCGGCGGCCAGGTCGCGAAAGCGCTGCGCCGGATCTGCCCGCGTCGCGCCTGCGGTCGAGGCTTCGAGCACCGCGGAAGTGACCTGCTCGAGGTGGCGGCGGGCGATGGCAGGGTTGCCGTAGCGCGCGAAGATCACCTCGCCCTGCTCGGTGACCTTGAAATGGCCTGCCACTGAACCGGGAGCCTGCGCGCGGACCGCTCGATTGGCGGGACCGCCGCCACGTCCCAGGGCGCCGCCGCGTCCATGGAACAGGGTGAGCCGGAGGCGATGGCGCTTCGCCCACGCAGCGAGCGCGGCCTGCGCGTCGTGCAACGCAAGAGTTGCCGACACCGGCCCGACCTCCTTCGCTGAATCGGAGTAGCCGAGCATGACCTCGATCCGGCGGCCGTTGGCCGCCAGGCGCCGGCGCACCGGCTCGAGCTTCAGCACCTGGTCCATCACCCCTGTCGCCAGTGCCAGGTCTTCGCGGGTTTCGAACAGAGGCACGACGTCGAGCACCGGCGGGTTTCCGTCCGTGGCGCGCGAGGCGAGCTCGTAGACCGCCGCCAGGTCTGCCGCTCTACGCGTGAAGCTGACGACGTACCGGCTGCAGGCCGTGACGCCGAAGCGCGCCTGCATCGCAGCCATTGCGCGCATCGTGTCGAGCATGTCTTTGGTCGCTTCCGATTGCGACTTTCCAGACCTCACCTCGGCCAGCGCCGCGTGATGCACCTTGCTGTGCTGGCGGACCTCCAGCTCAGCCAGGTGGAAGCCGAACGTCTCCGTCTGCCAGATCAGGTGCTGCAGCTCACCGTAAGCAAGGCGTGCCGCACCTGCCTCCGTCAGCGAATCGCGGAGCACATGCAGGTCGCGTAGAAGATCCGCCGCCGACCCGTACGCAAGTGTGGCCTTACCCGAGCGCGTCGCTGCCATCCTGCCGGCGACATGCAGGAGGAACACGCGGTGAGGCTCGTCCGCCGACCGGGCGATGATCGCATCGATGCGGCTCGCGTCGGTCCGCCGCGCCGCCGCGAGTCGCCTTCGCAGCGCGCTGGACGGCGGGGTGGTGGTGGCGTCGACGGTGAGTGCGCGGCCGATCCGAGTCGCGGCCGCTTCGAGCGCCAGCAGGATGTGCTCCGCCTGGATCTCCATGGTGTCTGCCGCGACCGCTGCCGTCACCGCGGGGTTGCCATCGCGGTCGCCGCCGATCCAGCTGCCGATCCGGATGAAGCGCGGCGCTCGGGGCGCGCGCGTCCCGGTCGCGTCGCCGGTGAGCGCGCGGTCGAGCGAGCGCATCAGCTCTGGGAGGATGCGAAACAGTGTCTCGTCGAACACGGCCATGAACGAGCGCACCTCATCGAGCGGATGGATCTGCGTTGTTCGGATCTGGGCTGTTCTCCACAGCGAATCGACCTCCTCGACCAGCCTCCGCTCGGACTCGAGCCTTTCCGAGTCTGCGATCCCGGGATCGTCGAGGAGCTCGAGCTGCTCGCCGGCGCGCCGGATCGCCGTTACGATCGCGCGGCGCCTTGCCTCAGTTGGATGCGCCGTGAACACGGGGTGGATCTCGAGCCTCGCGACGAGGTCTTGCAGCTGTTTCGAGCTGAGCCTCCGTCGAAGCTGGCCGACGGTGGCCGCGATCGACTCGGGCACGGGATTGGAACCGCGGTCGCGGTCGCGGATCACGCGGGCTCGGTGGTGCTCCTCCGCGAGGTTGGCGAGGTGGAAATAGCAGGCGAACGCGCGCGCCACCTGTTCGGCACGCTGGAGCGGCCACGACCCAACAAGGCGTTCGGCGTCGCGCTCATACCGGTCGTCATCGCGAGCGCGGATCACCAGCGAGCGCAATCTCTCCACATCGCGCAGCAGCGCCGCGCCGCCAGACTCGGAGATCACGCGCCCCAGCAGCTCGCCAAGAAGGCGCACATCGCGCCTCAGCGGCGCGGGGATCTCCTGGCGGGCGGTGTCTCTAGCTCTGCTCTTGCGTGGCAATCGTCACCGCGTACTCGAGCGAGTCGACCAGCGCCAGCAATGACGCCTCGATGATGTTGGCCGAGCACCCGACGGTCGTCCACCGCGTGGCCCCTCTTCCCGATTCGATCAGGACGCGCGTGGTGGCCGCGGTCCCGGCATCGCCGTTGAGGATGCGCACCTTGTAATCGTGGAGACTCACATCGTCGAGGGCGGGAAAGCGCGCGCTCAAGGCTTTGCGCAGGGCCGTGTCCAGCGCGTTCACCGGCCCGTTGCCCGACGCGGCGGTGTGGTACACGGCGCCCGCCACTTCGACTTTCACGGTCGCCTCTGCGTGGACCGACCCTCCGTTCTTGCGCACCTGCGTTGTGAAGTCGGCCACGCTCCAGGGAGCGGAGTAGCCGGGCTGGAGCCTTCGCACGAGCATCTCGAAGGACGCGTCGGCGGCTTCATAGGCGTAGCCCTGATGCTCGAGCTCCTTGAGGTGGTTGACGAGCGCGCGCGTCTGCGGATCGTCGCGTTCCAGCTCGAGCCCGAACTCGCGCGCTTTGGCGAGAATGTTGCCCCGGCCGGACTGCTCGGACACGAGCACACGTGCTTCGTTGCCCACCAGCGCGGGGTCGATGTGCTGGTAGGCGTCCTTGTTCTTGAGCACCGCCGCGACGTGCTGACCACCCTTGTGGGCGAATGCGCCATGGCCGACGAACGGCTGCTGGACCGGCAGCGCGAGATTCGCGATCTCCGCCACGGTCCGCGACAGCTCGCTGAAACGCGGCAGTGACGCCTCTGGCAGGGCGACCATGCCCAGCTTAAGAGTCAGGTTCGACACCACCGAGACCAGGTTGGCGTTGCCGCAGCGCTCGCCGTAGCCGTTGATCGTGCCCTGCACCATGTCCGCGCCGGCGAGCACGCCCGCGAGAGTATTCGCGACCGCGAGCTCGCAGTCGTTGTGGGTATGAATCCCCACTCGAGTCTTGACGCCAGTGGACTGCAGCGCCCGACAGACCGCCTCGACTCCGTCGCGGACGGCCGAGGGCAGGCTGCCTCCGTTGGTGTCGCACAGGACGACCCATGACGCGCCGGAGCGCGCCGCCACAAGGCAGACCTCGACCGCATATTCGGCGTCGCGAGCGTAGCCGTCGAAGAAGTGCTCGGCGTCGAAGATCACCTCGCGGCCCTGTCTGACTCCGTAGGCGATCGACTCCTCGACCATGGCGAGGTTTTCGTTCGTGGTCGTCCCCAGGACCTTCGCGACCTGCCAGACATCGCTCTTGCCGACGAGCGCCCACACCGGCGCATTGCTGCCGGCGAGCGCCGACAGGTTGGCGTCGTCCTCGCATGTACCGCCTGCGCGCCGTGTCGCACCGAAAGCCGCAAGACGGGTGCGGGCGAGGGGCTCGGCGTCCAGGCGCGCGAACAGCTCCGCGTCCTTGGGGTTGGAGCCGGGAAAGCCTGCCTCGACGTAGTCGAATCCAAGCGAGTCGAGCGAGCGCGCGATACGCTCCTTGTCTGCCGCGGAAAAGGACACGTCAGGACCCTGCGCTCCGTCGCGCAGTGTCGTGTCGTAGACGACGATCTTTCGAGCGGACATAAAAAAACCTCCCGACCTTCTGGCCGGGAGGTCCACCGAATCAGCGACGCGCGCTAAGTCGGGGGGCCTCCCCGGCGAATCTCGATCGCAATCCCGCGGTTGGTGCGCATGTGGAGCCGAAGCCTAAGGCTTGGGGCGTCATACGTATGGATTCAGACGCCAATTCGAGGCGCCGCCAGTAGTGTGGCGCCGACAGTCCGCCTGGGCGGTCTACGTGCGGTCGCCACGAACCGGGCGTGACCTCCATAGTTGCCTCTTGACAAAGTTTCGGGGCAGCGGTACGGTTGCGAAACCAATTCGACAATGTCGAATCACAGTCAGGATTAATGAGGGGGTACTACCGCCATGTATTCGATTCGACAGCGTTTTCTGGCCGAGGTTCTGGGAACGGCCGCGCTAGTCCTGGTCGGACCAGGTTCGGTGATCGCCACCCTGACCCTGGCCGGCAAGGCGGTTCCCGCCGTGACCGAGGCTGACCTGCTGGGAATCAGCTTCGCTTTCGGCTTCATCATCACCGCGCTCGTCTACGCCATCGGCAAAGTCTCTGGCTGCCACATCAACCCGGCCGTGACCTTCGCGCTGGCTGTCACCAAGCGGTTTCCGTGGCGCGAGGCGCCCGTCTACTGGATCGCGCAGTACGTTGGCGCCGTCATCGGCGCGTTCGGAATCTGGGGCGTGTTCGGCGCCAACGCCGTAACGTTCGGTATGGGGCAGACCCACTTCGCCGCCGACGCCTCTACTTCTTATTACCTGCAGGCTGCGCTCGCCGAGGCGGCGGGCACTGGGCTCCTGCTCTTCGCCATCCTCGGCATCGTGGACGGCCGCTCTCCGAATCAGCTGGCCGGTCTCGTCATCGGTGGCTCGGTGGTCGGGATCATCCTGATCTTCGGCCCCGTCACGGGTGCATCCCTCAACCCAGCGCGCGCCTTCGGACCTGAGCTGGTGCAGGCGATCGCCGGGGGCACGACCTTCTGGACGCAGTACATACCTGTCTACCTGATCCCAGGCCTGGTCGGCGCCGCGTTGGCGACGTTCGCCTATGACTACCTCGCCAACCCGCGAATCGTGGAGCAGAGTCGAAACGACACACATGCGCAAGTTCCTCAACGAGCCGGCGAAGGTCGTCAAGGAGTCGCTCGTCGGCCTGGCGGCGGCCCATTCCGACCTTGTGCTCTACGACGCGGCGGCGCAGATCATCGTCCGCAAGGACGCGCCGCGAAAGGGCAAGGTCGCCCTCATCTCCGGCGGCGGCTCCGGCCATGAGCCGCTGCACGGCGGATTCGTCGGGCTCGGCATGCTAGACGCCGCTTGCCCCGGAGAGGTGTTCACATCACCGGTGCCGGCGCAGATGCTGGTCGCCACGAAGGCCGTAGACGGCGGCGCCGGCGTCGTCCATATCGTCAAGAACTACACCGGCGACGTCCTGAACTTCAAGCTCGCCGCGGAGGATGCGGCGGATGAAGGGATCAAGGTCACGGCGGTCGTCATCGACGACGACGTCGCGGTGCAGGACTCGCTTTATACCGCCGGTCGACGTGGCGTCGGCGCCACGGTGCTGGCGGAGAAGATCGCAGGCGCGGCGGCCGAAGGCGGGGCAGACCTTGCCAAGGTCACCGACATCGTCAAGCGCGTCAACGATCGGGCGCGATCCTTTGGCGTGGCGCTTTCCTCTTGCGTCCCGCCGGCGTCCGGCAAGGCGATCTTCGATTTGCCGGAAGGCCAGATCGAGCTTGGAATCGGGATCCATGGGGAGCCCGGTCGCAAGCGGGCGATCCTTGGTCCTGCCGCGGAGATCGTGGACGTGATGGTCGAAGCTGTCATCTCCGACCTCAAGCCCAAAAGAGGCACCAAGGTGCTCGCTTTCGTCAACGGCATGGGCGGCACGCCATTGCTCGAGCTCTACCTCGTTTACGGCGAGATCGACAAGAAGCTGCGCGCGGCCGGCGTCGAGCCCGTCCGCAACCTCGTGGGCAGCTACATCACCTCGCTTGAGATGGCGGGTGCGTCGCTCACCGTGCTCGAACTCGACGACGAGCTCATCAACCTGTGGGACGCGCCGGTCCACACCGCGGCGTTGCGGTGGGGTCTCTAGCGATTAGTTTGATCAGCGTAAGGGTCATGGACGCGGCCACCATCACCTCCTGGATGCACGCGATCGACGTCGCCATGCGCGAAGAGAAGGACCACCTCGTCCAGCTCGACGCGGCGATCGGCGACGGCGACCACGGCACCAACATGACGAGGGGATTCGAGGCTGTCGTCCAGGCCCTTGATGCCGATGACGGCTCTACCCCCGGCAAGCTGCTCATCCTCGCTGGTCGCACGCTGGTCGGCACTGTGGGCGGAGCAAGTGGTCCTTTGTGGGGCTCCGCGTTGCGCAGTGGCGGCCGCGTCCTGGCCGACCAGCCGACCTTCGAAGGCATGCAGCTGGTCGAGGTCCTGGCCGCGGCTCTCGCCTCGATCAAGGATCTCGGGACCGCTTCGGTTGGCGACAAGACGATGGTCGACGCACTCGAACCTGCCGTGGAGGCGCTTCAGGCGCGACTATCCGCCGGTGCCCCCGTCGCGGCCGCGCTCGACAGCGCTGTTGAAGCAGGCGAGGCGGGGATGCGCGCCACGATACCTCTCCAGGCGCGCAAGGGTCGCGCGTCATATCTCGGCGAGCGCTCGATCGGGCATCAGGACCCGGGCGCCACGTCCACCGCCTTGATCATCCGGGCTCTGCGACAGGCAGTCATCGGGAACAGCTAGTGGGCGAGCTTGCCCTGCGAGGGGTCAGCGCCGCGCCCGGCGTGGTCGCGGGCAAGGCCATCGTGCTGCGTAGTTTTGACGATGACGATCTTGTCGCGCCGGCTGAGCGCGCCGCGCATCAACAGCGAGCGCGCGTTGCCCTGGAGGCGGAGATCAAAGCTCTCGAGCACATCGCGCGTGAGCTGCAAAGCCGTGGGTGGCATGACGACGCCGAGATTGTGGAGACAGGCGCCTTGATGGCGCGGGATCCCGGGTTGATCGCGCGCGTCGAGGCACTCGTGGCGGAAGGGCGCAGCGCGCCGGCAGCCCTAACTGCCGCCGCGGAGGAAAGCGCCGACTTGCTCGCGCTGCTCGACGATCCGACGCTGGCGCAGCGCGCCGACGACGTGCGCAGCCTCGGTCGGCGTGCCGCGGCTCATGCTCTCGGCGCGAAGGTGAGATCTGGGGGAGTGCTGATCGCGACCAACCTCGGCCCCGCAGACATCGCGGACCTTGGCCTGTCCGCGAGCGGCGCCGCCCTGGCGGAGGGAGGTGTTACTGCCCACGCCGCCATCGTGGCTCGCTCGCTCGGAGTGCCGATGGTCGTCGGCGTCGGCCCCGCTCTGCTCGGCATCGAAGACGGCGAGGAAGTTGTGATCGATGGGGATCACGGTGTGGTCGTCCGCAGGCCTGACCGGTCGCGTGTCGACGCTGCTTGTGAGAAAGGACTGCGACGACTCCTCGCTCGCGAGGAAGCGCGCAGCCGTCGCGACGAGCCCGCCGTGACCGCGGACGGTCATCGCGTGACAGTGCTGACCAACGCGGCGACGATGGCGGAAGCGATCGAGGGTTTCGAGCAGGGGGCCGAAGGCATTGGTCTTCTCCGTACCGAGCTGACGTTTCTCGACGCGCCGCGCTGGCCGACGCTCAAACAGCAGATCGAGTTCCTGCGGCCCATCTTGGCCCGACTGGTGACCCGGACCGCGACCCTCCGACTTTTCGATTTCGGAGGGGACAAGACGCCTCCGTTCCTGCGCGGGACGGACGCGCGCGGGATCGACCTGCTGCTCGACACGCCGGAGGCGCTGCAGACCCAGCTGGCAGCCATCGTCGAAGCGGGTGCGCGATCCGACATCCGGATCCTGGTCCCGATGGTGACGAGCGCGCGCCAGCTGGAATTGGTGCGCGGCATGCTCGAGGGAGCTATTCACGACCGGCCCATGCCTCTTGTCGGCGCGATGATCGAAACGCCCGAGGCGGCGCTCGGCGCGCGCGAGATCGCAAACGAAGCGGATTTCTTGAGCATCGGCACCAACGACCTCACCCAGCTGGTCCTCGGCCTGGACCGCGAGCGGTCGCGGACGGCGCCGGTGCTCGACTCTCGCGTCCTGCGCCTGATCGCGGCCACTGTCCATGCCGCTCACGAAGCGCACATCCCGGTCGACGTCTGCGGCGAGGCGGCATCCGATCCGGTGGCCATGCCAGTCCTGGTCGGCCTCGGGGTCGACGAGCTCAGCGTGGCGGCCGCCCGTGTCGGCCTGGTCCGCAACTGGGTCCGCGAGCTGGACTTCGCCGTGGCGCGAAGAGAAGCGGAGGAGCTACTCCGTCAGGCCGGAGACACAACCCGCGAGCGCGTCTAGAGCAGCGGAGGCGTCTTCGCCATCGGCGCTGAGCCGAAGCACGGTTCCCCCTGTCGCCCCCAACGCGAGCACCGCAAGGATGCTCTTGGCGTCGGCGACCTTCCCGTTCACCCCGACCGTGACGCGCGATCGAAAACCCAAGGCGGTCTTGACGAAGGTCGCCGCGGGGCGAGCGTGCAGGGCGACGCTTTGTGGTAGCGCGACCTCCATTTCAGAACTTGCTTGCACCACGCGCCTCTTCCGCCGCCCGCGCCACCTCTTCGAGATCCTGTCCCGCCGACGACATCACCGCCGCCGCGATCGCGCCCTCGACAAACGGCGCGTCGACGAGCCTGATGTGGCCGTTGTCGCGGCCCTCTTCCAAAAGGTGGCGGACTGTGAGTATCGAGCTGCCCAGGTCGGCGAGCACGACGACGCCCTGGCCGGCGTCGGCACGCTTGATGGCGTTTCTCACGGTGTCATCCGTGGTGCCCAAGGTGCCGTTCGGGCCACCCCCGGCTGGCTCGACCCGGACCTCGTTACCGGCAAGCTGAGACGTCAGCGCGGCCAGCCCGTGGGCGAGCTCAAAGCTGTGGGAGACCAGTACAATCCCGACCAAATCATCCTCCCCCTAAAAATGGGTGTCGCAGTTCCAGGCGACGGCCGTAGTCTACACTACCGACAGCCATTCAGCAATGCCGAATAACGAGCCCAGCGAGAAGCGGCGCACGTCGATCCAGTCGATCGACCGGGCGACCGCCATCCTGAAAGCCCTCGCCAGCGGTCCCCGGCGGCTCGGCGTAAGCGAGCTGGCCGACCGTCTGGGTCTGGCGCGGCCGACCGTCCACGGGCTCCTTCAGACGCTGCAGTCCCACGGGTTCGTGGAACAGGACGCCTATTCGGAGAAATACCAGCTCGGGCCAGGCCTCCTGCAGCTCGGCTACTCATACCTCGACCTCAACGAGCTGCGGGCGCGCTCGATCAGCCACGCGGATCACCTGGCGACCCGGACCGGGGCCGCGGTACGCGTCGGCGTCATGCACGGGGCGAGCGTCGTGGTCGTCCATCACGTGTTCCGCCCGGATGCGGCCTTCGGCGTGCTCGAGGTCGGCCTGCAGCTTCCTCTCCACGCCAGCGCGCTGGGCAAGGCGGTGCTCGCTTTCTCGCCGGCGCAAGTGCTCGAGGATCTCCTAGGGGAGGCCCTTCCACGACTTACAAAGCAGACGCTCAACGAAACCAACCTGCGCCAGGAGCTCAAAGTCATTCGCGACTCCGGGATCGCAACGGAACGCGACGAAGCGGTACTCGGCGAGTCGAGCGCCGCGGCTCCGATCTTCGATCACGGCGGCCAGGCCGTGGGTGCCATAGGGGTCGTCGACTCTACGGACCGCATCTTTGTGCGCGGTCTCGTGCGGGGACTCGCGGCGGCGGTGGGCGAAGCCGCCCGCGGCGTGTCGCGTGAGCTCGGCGCGCCGCGTTGGCCCTACGCCGCCGAAGCGTAGTTCTCTTTATCTTTCTCGGCCATGGCCGCTTCCGGCGTCACCGGTTTGCTCGTCGAGTGCCGCGACGAACCTGGCGTCCTGCACCGGATCACCGAGGTCATCCTCCGCCACGGGGCCAACATCAGCTACGTCGCGGGCGGCGCGCGCGAAGGTCCGATCGCCGAGATCCAGCTCGAGGTCTCGGGAGCGGTCGATCAAGGCCGGCTGATCGCTGACGTCGAGGCGGTGCCCGGCGTGACCCGCGTCACCGCCGTGCCGACATTTCAAGCGATCTACGGCAAGCGCGTGATCGTCATCGGCGGCGGCGCCCAGGTCGGCATGGTCGCCCAGGGCGCAATCTCCGAGGCGGACCGCCACAATATCCGCGGCGAACGGATCTCGGTCGACACGATTCCCCTGGTCGGCGAGCAGCAGCTGGCTGACGCGGTGCGCGCGGTTGCCCGCCTGCACCGCGCTCGCGCGCTGGTGCTTGCGGGGGCTCTGATGGGCGGCGACATCTCCAACGCCGTGCGCGAGATCCGGGAGGCCGGGATCATCGTCCTGTCCACGAGCATGGCCGGCTCGGTGCCCGACGCGGCGGATGCCGTGGTCAGCGACCCGGTCGAAGCCGGAGTCATGGCGGTGATGCTCATCGCGGACACGGCGAAGTTCTCCATCGAGCATGTCCGGGGCAAGCGCTTCTGAAGCCGCCAACGGTCGAAATTCCGCACGTTTTGTACAAGACGAGCTTCTAGTGCCCTCGGCAAGCGCGCGTTCAGGCGCATAAGTGCGGAATTATTTCGAGATCAGCCGACCGCGCGGGTCTTCACGCTGATCGTCATCGTGCTGTTGGCCGATCCGACGTAGATGCCCCGGGTCGGCGCGGCGTCCGTGTAATCGCGACCGACAGCAAGGCGCACGTGATGAGGCGTCGTGTGCACCGGATGCGTGGCGTCGAACCCGACCCAGCCGCGCCCGGCGACCCACGCCTCGGCCCACGCGTGTGATGCGTTGAACGCGGTCTTGTCGCCTCGCAGGTGGATATAGCCGCTCACGTAGCGAGCCGGGACGCCCATCGCCCGCGCCACCGCGATGAACAGGTGCGCGAAGTCCTGGCAGACCCCGGCGCGCAGCGCAAGCACGTCGTCGACCGCGCTGTACACGTTCGTCACAGTCTGGTCGTACGTGAACTCTCGGCTGATCGTCGTCGTCAGCTCGTCCAGCGCTTGCTCGACCGCGGCGGGCGAGGAGTGGTCTGCAATCGCGTGCCGGCGCGCCAGGTCGCGCACCCCATCGCCCTCCTTCACAGGGGAGCGAAAGCGCAGAAAGTCCTGCACCAGCTGCTCACCAGCGTCTTCCTCCGGGCTGAGCCCGGTCTCGACTGTGGAGCGGCTGATCACGCTCAGGCCGGAGTGTGGGCGGACCAGGTTGAAGTAGTGCACCTGGTTGCCGTAACCGTCCACGTACGTGTGCGGCTTGACGCCGTGGCTCAGCTCGAGGTGGAATTCGACGCATTGCTGGCCGTTGCCGTCCATCGGTCGCAGCCGAACCTCCATCACCGTCTCGGCGATGGGGGCCGAGTACCGGTAGCGCGTGGTGTGTACGATCTCGAGCTTCACGCGCCCCTCCCTACAGCCCGACGCCGCGGACTGGCCTGCTGCTGCTGCTGC
>WNGD01002132.1_pt1 | contig 21175 bp, 13 predicted proteins | sample 5400671 | NCBI WGS metagenome assembly WNGD01 (sample SAMN13153369, study PRJNA577476) | soil metagenome | isolation source: 40 cm soil or saprolite under grassland replicate 2 | place: USA:California | collected 2016-06-15 | reverse complement strand
GTTGTTATAGAAAAACTTCTGGGTGTCGATGAGATCGAACTTCGCCAGTTTCTGTGCATCGCTTGCGACGAAGGCAGGGCCTCCACCGTAGTAGACAAGGAACGTCTGGATGAATTTGCTCGAGCCGGCGGTTTGGGCCACAACAGGCAAAGCCGCGCCCAGGAGAAGCGCAAACGTAGCAGCGCGCACTACCGCAGCCGTGCGCCCGCATACCGCAGGGATCGGGAGGTAATGGTTCGAAAGATTCATGATTGCCTCGGTAGTTTATTCGCTACAAAGAAGAGGCGTCATCATGACAAGGGCATAAACTTTCTACGCTGCTGGAATTCACATAACTCATTAAGTGAACTTCTAAAAACCTTATGCACTCGTAGGGTTCGCCCTGACGCGAGAGGCAGCAGTGGAGTTAAAGATCCAGCCAGAACAGTTCCTTGTGGTAGCGATACAGCTACTAGCTAGTTCGAAAGGACCAAGGATCTGTGAGCCGCGAAATCTCGCAGAAAAAGAGAGAAATTCACGCGGGAGGTCGCGTGTTTTCGGATCTGTTTTTCATAAGGCAGAGGGCCGCGACGCCGGGCAATCAGTCGGCGCGGACAGGCAGGTGTGAGGTGCAAACCGTGGGATGACACCGCACGATCTGCGTACGCGATCAAGCTTCGAGGACTGATCCGTCGCGTGATTGTGGCGGACCTCCTTTCTGGCCTGCGTTGAGGATAGTCCGATAGGACCAGGCACAGAAATCATCCATAAACGTCCTGCAGCTATCTTTGCGTTCTATGCCTTTGCAGCTCAGGTCATTCGCCGTCGGAGTTCCGGACTCGGCGGCGGTTTCGCCGAACGCGGCCCGGCGACTCGCCGCCGTGCTCTGTCTGGCGGCGATGACGCTGTCAGTCGCGGCCTTTGGCCAGTCCCGCGAGATCCTGGGGGAAGGCGATTCCATCCGTATTACGGTTTTCCAAAACCCGGATCTCACCACCGAGACGCGCATATCAGAGCGCGGAACCATCAGCTTCCCCCTGGTCGGCGAGATTTCGCTCGCCGGACTCACACCTGTCGGTGCCGAGTCCCGGATCGCCGAGCATTTGATCAAGGGAAAATTCGTGCTGAAGCCCCAGGTCAGTCTCAACGTGGTGCGGGTGCGCAGCCGGCAAGTTTCGGTGCTCGGCCAGGTCGCCCGCCCGGGGCGTTACCCGCTCGATGACACGAGTTCGAACCTCACCGACATACTGGCGCTCGCCGGCGGGGTCAGCCCGACCGGCGACGACAGCGTCACCGTGATGGTCACGCGCAACGGCAAGACTTCGAAACTGGAAATCAATGTGCCCACCATGTACCGCACGGGCGATTTGTCGCGGAATCTTCAGTTGCAGAACGGCGACACGATTTTCGTGCAACGCGCCCCCGTCTTCTATATCTACGGTGAAGTTCAGCGCGCGGGGGTTTATCGATTGGAGCCGGTGATGACCGTGATGCAGGCGCTTTCGGTCGGCGGGGGCGTGACGCCGCGCGGCACCGACCGTGGCTTGAAGATCCGCCGTAAGACAGCGGACGGGAAATTCCAAGCGATCGACGCGCATCTAACCGATCCAGTGCAGCCCGATGACGTGATTTACGTCCGGGAAAGCCTGTTCTAGGCGGGCGCGCGGACACGATATCGGCACCCTGTGACCCCTCAACAATTTCTGCTCGCATTGCGCGCGCGATTCGGCGTGTTTGCCCTAGTGATGGTCGCTACCGTCCTGGCCGCCACCGTGACGAGCTTGCTGCTGCCGAAATCCTATCGGGCGACGGTTTCGCTGGTGGTAGACGCCAGGAACGAGCAATCGCTGGGCAATGTCCTCCCTAACATGCTCCCACAGGAGAAACCCAGCTACCTGCAGACGCAGATGGAAATCATCACCAGCAAGAGAGTGGCGCGCAAGGTGGTGCAAGACCTGAAGCTCGCGGAGAGTCCTTCGGCGCGGGCGGCCTTTGAGGCGGGAGGCGAGGGATCCATCGAGGACTGGCTGGTCGAGGCCCTGCTCAAAAGGCTCAAGGTGGAAACCTCGCAAAGCAGCATTATCAATGCCACCTTTTCATCCTCCGATCCCCGCTTCTCGGCGCGGGTTGCCGACGCTTTCGCCAAGGCCTATATCGATACGATGCTCGAGCTGCGCGTGGAACCGACGCGGCAGGCGGCGGCGTGGTACGACGAACAGTTGAAGAGCCTGCGGACCAATCTGGAGGATGCCCAGGCGAAGCTGACGAACTATCTCCAGCGGGAGGGAATTGTCTCGGTTGACGAGCGCTTCGATGTCGATAGCACTCGGCTGGGAGCGCTGTCAGAACAAGTGGTGAAAGCGCAGGAACAAACGTTTCAATGGAATGCCCGGGAGCAGCAGGCGCGCGAATTTCTCAAACGCGGCGGGTCCCTGGATAGACTGCCGGATGTTCTCGACAACCAGTTTATTCAGAAGCTGAAGGCGGATCTCTTGCAGGGAGAAGCAAGGCTGCAGGAACTGTCCATGCAGTACGGCAGCAACTATCCACAATATCAGCGACAACTCTCCGAGAACCGGAGCTTGCGCAGGAAACTCGACGCCGAAATGAGGAAAGTCGTGGCAGGAATCGCGAGCTCCGCGCGCCAGAGCCGTCAGCGTGAGGCGGATCTCATGAATGCGATGGCGGCTCAGCGCGCACGGCTGCTCGAGCTCAAGGAGAATCGCAATGAGTTCACGGTTCTCAGGCGCAACGTGGAATCCGCCGAACGGGCCTACGATACCGCCATGCAGCGCGGCGTCGTCAGCCAAGTCGAAAGCCGTGCCAGCCAAACCAACGTCACCGTGCTCAATCCTGCAGTCGTGCCGAGCAAGCCTTTTCAACCGAAAATCGCCCTCAACATCGCCCTGTCGGTGCTGATCGGAACGATGCTTGGCATCGCGATCGTGATGCTGATGGAGATGTTCGATCGTCGGGTGCGCTTGCGCAGCGACCTGGACTTGGATGTCCCGCTGCTTGCTGTGCTCAACACCTGGCAGCCCGCTCAAGGCCGCCTGCTCGGCCGGCCAAGCGGCACCGGACTAGCTTTGCCGAATCCGGGCTAGTGACGATGAATCCCCCGGAGAATGTCTTGCCGATCGAAGGATCAGGGCGCGTTCTCGCGCGTTACGACCGCCGCATCGGCAGCATTCTCGCGGAAGAAGGAAAGCTCGGCGTCGAGGACATCGAGCGGGTCATGCAGCTGCAGCAGTCGAAGGGATTGAGATTCGGCGAAGCGGCGCAACGCCTGGGCCTGATCACAGAAGACGACCTGCGTTGCGCGGTCGCGAAACAGTATGATCTTCCCCATCTGCTGCCCGGCAATGAGAGCATCAGCAGCGAACTTGTTGTCGCGTACGAACCGTTTCACCCCCGCGCCGAGGAACTGCGGGCGCTGCGGACCCAGTTGTTGATGCGTTGGTCCAAGGCCGGGGTCAGGCACCGGGCACTGGTAATCGCCAGCCCAGGCTCCTGCGAAGGGCGCAGTTATGTGGCCGCCAATCTTGCCGTAGTTTTTTCGCAGCTCGGCGAACGCACGCTTCTCATCGATGCCGATCTGCGCGCCCCGCGACAGCACCGGATCTTCAATATCCCTGACCGGGTCGGCCTTACGGCGGTCCTTTCCGGTCGCGCCGATCGCGGCGCCGTCGCGCCCGCCCGGGAATTCGGGAGGCTTTCGCTTCTGCCGGCCGGCGCACCCCCGCCCAATCCACAGGAGCTGCTGTCGCGCCCTGCGCTCGGCGGATTCCTGCAGGAAATGTGGAGCGAGTTCGACGTCATCCTCTTTGATACCCCGCCGGCGAAACTCTGCGCGGATGCGCAGAACGTGGCTTTCCGGGCAGGCAGTGTCGTGATGCTCGCCCGCAAGGACCACACCCGTCTTGCCGATACGACCAGCGTCATTCGGGAGTTGAGCGATGCGGGCGTTCGCGTCGTCGGTACCGTATTCAACGCCTTTTGAACCGCACTGACCAGAATGTCCCTGGTTCTGGAGCGGCGGGTTTCCCCTGGGCTGGCGGTCCTTTGGCGGCGGTGCACGGCGATATTCCGCGACGACGGCTCTCCGCGGGACGCACCTACATGGCGCCATATTGCGCCAAAACTTTCGGTGTTTGCGGGCATCGCGCTGCTCGGCATCTTCTGGGGGTACGTGGTCGCAATCGCCGAGCTGAACGCGCTGCTACTGGCTGCTTCGCTGTTCGGTTGCGTTTTCATCCTGCGCGACTTTCGAATCGGGGTGGTGCTGCTCATCCTGTTGCTGCCGATCTCGGCCAGCTATATATTTCCGCACGCGATGCTCGGGGTTACAGGCCTCAATCCCGCTAACCTGCTGCTGTTCGGGACACTCGGCTCGTACCTCCTTCAGGGGCTGTTCGACGGCAGCCTCCGTCGCTTCATGCCGCGCCCGCTGCTCTGGCTGTATATCGTGCCGATCATCATCGCCGGCGCGCTGGGTTCGGGCCATGTCGGCGACATCCCGCCCGGGCTTCATAGGTACATCCTGATCGAGTTCGACAGTGCGGCCAGCTACATCCGCGACATGGTGGTGAAGCCGTTGTTCATGGTGATATTCGCGCTGCTGCTCGGTGCCGCGGTGTCGAGGTCGGAGAAACCGGAAAAGTTCCTGATTCCCACGTTGATCTCGATCTGGATGATGGGCGCGATGGTCGTCGTGTTTGTTTACCAGTCCGGGGCCGCGCTGAGCGAGCTCGCGAGGAGCGACGCGCGCGGGTTCCTTTCGCCACTCGGGATGCACGCCAGCGACCTGGGGCACCTGTACCAGGTCGCCTATGCGCTGCTGCTCTTCACCTGGGCCGAGTCGAAGGAATCCGGGCTGAGGCTCGCGCTGTTGGCGTCGATTGGGCTGGTGGTGGTTGCACTGGTGCTCACGTTCGCGCGCGGCTCTTTCTTGGGTTTCATCGTGGTCAATGCGTTGTTCCTGCTATGGCGCCGCAACGCAAAAACGCTGATCTTTTTCGGGCTGCTGGCGGCGATCGCGGTGTTTCTTCTTCCCGGTGTAGTCTACGACCGCGTTACAACCGGGTTTGGAAGCGGCCTCGACTCGATCAGTGCGGGCCGCATCGATGAAATCTGGCTGCCGCTTCTACCCGAGGTGCTGCGAAGCCCGATTTACGGCCAGGGCCTTGGGTCGATTTTCTGGTCGGAGGCCATGCGCAGGGGAGCCGGGATAACGATCGCGGTGGTTGGGCATCCTCACAACGCGTACCTGCAGGCCCTCCTCGACATGGGAATAGCCGGCCTGGTTCTCGTTTGCGCCTATTTCGCCCACGTCTGGAAGGGCTTTCGCGCATTGAGCGTTGATCCGGCCGTGAGCCCCACCCTGCGGGGATTCTACCTGGGGGCAGCGGCCGGATTGGCAAGCCTGCTGGTCTCTTACGTCACCGACAGCAGCCTCATGCCGAGACCAGAGCAGGTTTTCCTGTGGCTGGCGATCGGAATGATGTACGGTCAACGCACCCAGAGGCCGGAGATCTGAATGTCTTCCGCAAATATGCCCCGGCTGAGGCCTGCACCGAGCTGTGGGGGTGCATCGGCCTCGAAGCTCGCCGCGATAACGGCGCGCCCGTTCCGCGTGTCATGCCCTCCCGCATCATGATTCACCAACCGGTGTGCGGCTCATGAGCGCGGGACTCGACGCACGGGCGGGTGTGCCGACTGGGCTCGGGCGGCGCGCTCTTTCTCTTGGCGCCGCGAACGCGCTCGACTATGCGTTCCAGTTCCTGCTGCCGGTGGTGCTGGTGCGCTGCCTCGATACCGCGGCCTTCGGGGAGTACCGGTTGCTGTGGCTGGCGGTGGGGACGGCGATGGCCGTCGTGACGATGGCCATGCCGGGGAGCCTTTACTACTTCCTGCCCCGGTCGGAGGGTGCGACTAAGCGGCTCTACATCAACCAGTCGCTCGTGTTTCTTGCGGCTGCCGGCCTGGTAGCGAGCTGGGCGGTCAGCTCCTGGAATCCCTGGTTGCCCGAAAAGATGAGCGATCTCGCGCGGCACGGCGCTATCGTGCCCCTATTCGTCCTGCTGTGGATGATCGCGTCGCTCCTCGATCTGCTGCCCACGGTCGAAGAAAGGGTGATGTGGCAGGCGAAGGCGACGGTTGGCCTTGCGGCCTTGCGCACCGTAGCTCTATCGCTGGCTGCCATCCTGACGCGGGAGCTGGGGCCCGTGCTGCTGGTTCTCCTCGGGTTCGTGGCGTTCAAGGTCGCATTGCTGGTGGGCTATGTAGCGCAATATCACGGCCTGCGCGGGCCGCTTCTGCGCCGGAGCGCATTCTCCGATCAGTTGACGTACGCGGCCCCGATCGGTGCCGCAGGCGCGCTGTACGGTCTGCGATTGCAGGCAGACCAATGGGTGGCTGCGGCGCTCTTCTCCGTGAGTATGTTCGCGTCGTTCTCGATCGCCACGGTGCTCGGGCCGCTGGTGCACTTGTGCCGTCACTCGGTCTTTCACGCTTTCCTGCCGACCATGAGCCGGCTTCAGGCCGCCGGTGACATTCCCGGCATGCTCGATCTCAAGAGCCGCGCCAACGTCATGGCCGGGGCGCTCGTCTATCCGCTGCTCGCCTTCGCTTTCGTCTTCGCCGAGGAGATGGTGACGATCATCTATACCGCAGCCTACGTGGATGCGGCGCCGGTGATGCGGGTCTGCATCGTCGGCTACGCGGCCCTCGTTGTCGAGCTCACCAGCATCCTGCAGCTGCTGCGGCAAGGCGCGTTCACGATGCGAGTGGGCCTGGTCGCGCTGATCCTTTCAGTCGCGCTCAGCTGGTTCTCGGCCCATCCTTTCGGCCTGGCGGGAGCGGCGGCGGGCAGCGTGACCGCAATTTACTTCGACCTCATTGCCACGCTACGGCAAGTTTCACTGCGCACCGGGGTTCCGTTGAGGCATTTGCAGGACTGGCGTGCGCTCGGGTTGCTGATGCTGTTCGCCGCGCTGGCTGCGGGGTTCGCTTGGGGCGTAACGAGCCTGTATTTCGCGGCGAGCGGGCCGCTCGTTCGCCTGATCGTCGGCGGCGCGTTCTTGGCGGTAGCCTATGCCGCGATGGCGGCGTCGTTTGGTATGGGTCGAGGGTGGCTCGCTGCCGCCCGCAATCCCGAACACGGACTTTGAGCGGGAGTGCATTGGCTATTTCATCGGCGTCTTCGACTGGATGGGTGAGACTGCCGTTCCCTTGAGACCGGTGGCAACAGAGGGGGCGATGGTGTCGGACGTCGGCAAAGGTGTCGCCACCGACTTGAGGAGGAACGTCTGGATGAATTTGCTCGAGCCGGCGGTTTGAGCCACTAGAGGCAATCGGCCGGCCCCCGAAAATAGCAGGCCGCCGCAACCGATAGCGGCAATAACGAGAGGAATATGTCGTAGAAAGAATTTCATGGGTGTAAAACCGGGGCGAGTCGGACTCGAGGATTCTCACGCGCAGGTATCTACGCAGATCACAATCCGTCGCCCACCTGCTTTCATCTAGAAAAGCTTTCAAGGATGATCTTGACCCGGCAGGGGAGTTCAGCTTGAGTCGTGATTTCCAATCGGGCCGTCTCCTTGACGATTCCATAGGCCGGCGACCAAACACCTGGAACCCGTTGTGCCCTGGCTCCTCCTGCGTCGAAGGTCAGTCTCAACCGGCCGCGCTGACCGACCAATTGCCAGGTTCCCGGCTTTTCTTCGGACACCTCAATTCCAGGGCCCATGACAAAGGTCCATTGGAGCGTTTTTGATCCGGTCCCTTCCAAATTATCGGTGATAACCCAGCGGAGCGGATCTGATTCACGGCGAATTTCGCGATGGTGAATGGCGGCCGGTCTTAACTGACGGTAGCCGGTATGTCGGGCCTGAATACATCTGTCTCTTTCCCAGTGGTCGACCGAAACAACCGCCTCATTGGCCAATGAAAATAGGGACTCCGGCCTGATCGTATTCTGTTCCTTGCCGTCAATCGCTACGGTGTTATGGGCCAGCGTTGACCGAAGTCGGTTCCGCAATTCGGGGTCCGGAGTGTAGACGCCTGTTCCTGGATCAATCAAAAACCACTCGCCGTTCACCCACAAACAAAAACTCAGCTTGTCATTGTGGGTGTGTGCCCCGACGCCACGGGTGCCATTGGGTGCGGCGGAAAACACTAACAAATCGTTCGGTCCGCGCAGACTCAAAAGTCCGGACTGGGACGGTTTCTTTGACGGAATGGCCCTTGCCAGAAGGCCCTTCATTCGCTGATGCCGGTCCGATCCATCCACACCGAAGAGCCAAAGCAATTCCGAAGGCATTGCCCATTCCTGAACCTTCAAGGAAGGAACGTTGAGAAGAACCGCGCCCAAACCGGATAGGTACGTCATATCATTGTCGTCTCGGTTGAAAAAAACATGAACATGACCGCTGTCATTGTCTCCGATGGATGGAACCGTTCCGTCGTGGGCGGAGAGCTGCAGGATCGCCTCAAACATCAATCCCAACCTTTCGAGAAAAACGGATCCCAAGGCCCGCACTCGTCCTCCGTTTCGTTGACAGAGCAGCGCATAGAAAAAGAAAATTTCCAGCACCAACCTGTGATAGCTTGTAGAGCCCTCATAATCAAAACCATCGTCGTAGGTCTGCCGAAAAATCTCTTTGGAAAATTCATCCTGGGCGAAAACAATCCATTTCTTTTGATCCAAGGCCAAGCCGACGTAAACGAGTCCCAGTAAATTGGAAAGATAATGGTTCGTGGACACATCGCCGCCCCATTCGAGATGATGATAAATGTGATTGCCATGTTCCCATAAGGACAAAGAAAACTTGTCTCTGAACGTTTTTCCCAAACCCGGGGAATGCTGAAATATGTCCCACGCCGCCAGCCAATTGCATGCGCGTAACGCCACTTCCATAGGACAGACCCAATTTACGCCATATTTGGGCGGATTCGACTGGATCCAGGATTCCAGTTGCGTTGAAAACGCTTGGACATACTTTGTGTCTCCTGTCAGACAAGACGCCTGAGCGAGAGTCACAAAATGCTGGCAACGCGACAATCCCCACGGAACTTTTATATCGGCGCCGGGGACAGGCGCATCGTGTGGAATATCGGTGAAAAAGGCGTGAGGGTTCCATCTGTTCTCGGATTTGAAATCCATGTGCCAGAAATTTTCGCCAAATTTCTTTAAGTCCATTGGCCCGGACCCCAATAAATCAAAAACCGAATTGACCGCCTGGTCGGCTCGTTTGATGATTGAATCCGTTTCAGCGGAGTTTTCAGAGCGAAAACGGCTTGAGAACCCAGTGGAGAGCGGATCTGGATGAAAAAGGCCGATGGGTCGAAGGGATTTGGGCGTTTTCTGGAAACGAGCCCCTTTTACTGTATAAAGCCAACGCTCAAAACTGGAATGAACCCGATGGGCCGTCCTGGAAACAGCGATACGCGGCAGCTCGGATTTTGAAACGTGCCGAAGGCGATGAAGTTTGTGAAAAAGGCCCACGTCAGAGCGGGAGAAAAACTTCTCTTTGCTCAATCCAGGTCTCGTGCCAGAGGACAAAGTTGAGGAGAAACCACGTCATCTTCGAGCCGGCGGTCTGAAGGTAAGTCTGCATCACGCCTTCATCGAAATAATCGGTCCGACGGCTAAAATCCATAATTGTCTTGTTCGACCAAGACTCCAATTCCTCTTGAAACCACATTTCGACCGGCACGCCGAACCCTTGCTTGCGTCGGTATATCACGTCGCGCGGCAGCACCGGCTCCACCGCTTTTTTCAGAAGGTATTTCAGCGTTTTGTCTTTGTACTTGAGTGACTGTGGAATGGTCATCGCAAGCTGAACGAATTCCTGATCGAGGAACGGCACGCGCGCTTCAACAGCGGTGGCCATTGTCATTTTGTCCACGCGCATTAGAAGGAGTTCGGGCAATCGAAGACGCAAATCCAAATACGACATCCAATGGAGTGTATCCGCCCCATCGGGCGCATCGTTCTCAAAATCATCGCGCAACGACTGGATCGCCGAATAGGACGTGTGGCCTTTCAACCGCCCCAAGAAATCTTCACTGAGGAAACGCTGCTTCGTCGTTTCTTGGTACGCTTCCGCTCCGCCCCAGAATATGGATTCCCCCGCGGAGGCCCGACGGAACACATCCAATCGGCGCATCGACTGGGGCGAGCGGGTCACGGCATTCGCGATACCCCATGCAATGCGACGCAGGGGGCTCGGGATTTTTTGATACGCGGTCACCCAGGGCTGGGCCCTGAGGCACATTCCCCAAAGTGGGTAACCGCAAAAGAGTTCATCTGCGCCTTCGCCGACTTGACAGACGGTGGTGCCGTTGTCCTTCGCCAATTTCGACACGTAATAAACGGGCACGCAAACCGGGTCCACGATCGGCTCATCTTGGTGAAAAACAAGTTTCGGCAGAAAATCGACCAGGTCCTTCGGTTTGATAATAATTTCGTGGTGATTGGTTTTGTAGCGGTCGACAATTTTACGTGCGTAGTTTAGCTCGTTGAAAGCGCCGCCGTCCTCATAGCCAATCGAGAACGTTTCGACCGGTCGCGTCATCTGTTCGGCCATGAGCGCGGTGTTGGTCGAGGAATCGATTCCGCCCGATAGAAAAACGCCGAAATTAACATCGCTGACCATGCGGTATCGGATCGACTCGCGCAGCGTGTGCATGATCCGGTCGATACACTCTTCTTCGGAGTGCTTCGGAAATTCGTTCAGTTCGTGGAACGGATTCCAGTACCGGTGGGTTTTGGTTTGGCCGTTCGCGAAAACCGTGAGTGTGTGGCTGGCCGGGAGTTTGAAGATTCCTTCGAAGAGCGTCTGCGGCGCCGGCGTCACAAGAAAAGTGAGGAAATCGTAGAAAGATCGTTCATGCATCGCGCGCTTGACGCCCGGATACGCCAGAAGCGCCTTGATCTCGGAAGCGAACAAAAACATCCCGTTATGGATGGTGTAATAAAGCGGCTTCACTCCCATCCGATCCCGCGCGAGCCAAAGCTTTCCTTTTTTCTTTTCCCAGATCGCAAAAGCAAACATACCGCGAAGGCGCGAGAGAACTCCCTCGCCCCATTGTTCGTACCCCTTGAGAATTACTTCGGTGTCGGAATGGTCGGTTTTGAACTTACGGCCCAGCTTTTCGAGTTCGGGGCGGATCTCTGCGTGATTGTAAATCTCGCCGTTAAAAACAATCCAAACCGACTCCTCTTCATTGGACATCGGCTGGACCGCGACGGAAGAGAGATCAATGATGGAGAGCCGCCTATGCCCAAGGCCGATTTCCTGCTGCGGGGAAATATAAAGGCCGGCGTCATCGGGACCACGATGCTGCATCGTGTCCCGCATCTTCTTGATTATTTCAACATCGATGGGCGAGCCGGAGTTTTGGGTCCGGAAAACGCCTAGGATTCCGCACATGTTTCGGCGCTTTTGCCCCACACCTCGCGATCGAGTTCGATCACAGCCCGCGATGTTTCGAGCAGGTCGGACCAAGGCGTCGGAAAAGAAACTCCCTGCTGAATTGATTTTAAAAACGTATCGAGCGAGGCGCGATGCCCCTTGTCCTGCGCCGAGGAAATGGATTTGGCGGAACCGCCATGGAATGTCAGGCGCTTAAAATCCTCCAATACCGCTGACTGTCCCATCCAATGGACTTCCACCGATTCTTTGGAAACAGCCGAATGACCCATCGAGGTGTAAACCAGCGTGCAAAGCGATCCGTCAGCATAGACGAACTGGGCCGAAAAGTTTTCATCCGGCAAGCCAACCGTCGACGGTTCGACTTTGATCGCCGACACCGCAATCGATTCGAGCGGCGCTCCGACAATGGACTGAAAGAAATCAACCATGTGGCAGGCTTCGCCGCGCAACCGGCCGCCGCCTTCAGGACTGTTCGCCCAATGATTGGCCGGAAGCACGCCCGCATTCACGCGAAACAGCGACACGAGCGGCGTCTTGCGGCCGGATAACGCGTTCTTTAGCGCGACGGTCATCGGCGCAAACCGGCGGTTAAACCCAATCATGAAAACGGGACAGGAAGACAATCCTTGGATCGTTTTGTCCAGACGGTCGAGTTCCTCGACGGTGAGAGCGACCGGCTTTTCCAAAAATACATGCTTGCCAGCGCGAAGCGCTTCTTCGGCCATCGATGCGTGTTTGTCATGCCGCGTTCCGATCACGACCGCGTCGATCGATGGATTTCTCAAAAGCTCGCGGTAATCGGTGGCGATCACCGACGCGCCGAGCTGTTTGCCCATCGCGGTGGCGGAAGCGCTGTTCGCCGCGCAAACGCCGGTAATGATGGCGGAGGATGCCATCCCTTTTAAATTCGGGATGTGCGTGGTTTGCATGAAATTGCCGACGCCGATCAACCCGATCCGGATCGGAAATTTCGCCGCGGGAAGTTGGCCCATCGTGACCACAGCAGCGGTCTTCGGCGCCAACGTCGATCCGGCGGGGTAAGACAAAACGACTGCGAGCGGCTTGGGTCCTTCTTTTCCGAGAAGATCATAGGCTTGTGTCGCATCGTCGATTGAAAAGACCTTTTCAACCAACGGAGCCACGTTCACTTTTCCAGTCCCAATTAGTTCGAGAAACGCCTGCATGTTGCGGTTCTCGGTCCAGCGCACGTAGGCAAATGGATAGTCGTGCCCACCCGCTTCGTAATCGGGATCGTAGCGGCCAGGCCCATAAGAGCATGAAATTAAGAAGTCCTGCTCTTTCTCATAAAAAGGCGACCGCTGCAGATCCATTCCGACTGCGCCCACCACCACCACCTTCCCTCTTTTCCGTGTGATGTCGAATGAAAGACGGGTTGGTTCGCTGCTCGATGTAGAAGCGGTGATCAAGGTCACATCAACGCCGAGGCCACCGGTCGTATTCTCAAGCAACGAGCGAAGCTGTTCGTTGTCGGACGACCCGGCTGTCAACCCATGCTTCATGGCCAAATCAACGCGGGATTTATCCAAATCAAGTCCGATCACGCGGCACCCGGCGGCGCCTAATAGTTGGACCGTGATTTGGCCAATGAGTCCAAGGCCGAGCACGCAAACGGTTTCGCCAAGCCGCACATCGGCCCGGCGAACCCCCTGAAGCGCTATGGCGCCGATAGTAACGAAAGACGCATCCACATCAGAAACGCCGCTCGGAATCTTCACAACCAATGTCGACGGAACCGAAATGATTTCGGCGTGATTGGCCAAGCCCGCGCCCGCGCACGCGACGCGGTCGCCGACTTGGAAATTGATGACATCGCTTCCCACCGCAATCACGCGCCCCGCGCAGGAATAGCCGAGAGCCTTCCACTCATCCAGTTTATTTTGCACGAGCGCAAACGTCTTTTTGAGACCGCGCACGCGGATGGAGTTCAAAACTTTGGCCACTTCTTGCGGCCGTTCTTTCGCTTTGGTCAGCAGTGAAGCGCCCGAAAGCTTGACGCTCGCCATCTCGGTCCCGGTGCTGATTAATGAATAGCAAACTTCAACGAGAACGTTCTTCGGGGAGATCCCGGGGGCGGGAACGTCGAGGACGGCCACGCGCCCCTTCCGAAGCAACAGCTGTTTCATTGGGGTGGGACAGGAACCTTCATCTGTTGAGTCGAGGAGTCGCTGCCCAAAGCGTGGAGTTCAAAACTCGCGGGCAACCAACGTTTTGCTCTTTAAGGAAGCTATGCGTTGCCGGCGCGCGTTCGGCGGCCAGATCGGCAATTCCCGGGGCGCTCCCCAACCGGCGTTGCCGCGAATCATGCGCTCCCCGGGCGAAGTAAGTCAAGCGCGCGCGCCACGCGCGCGATAGACCCGGCCGTGAGGCGCCTTCCCCGCGTGCCCTGCGCTGCTGTTGCTGCATCGCTGAGCGTTACCACGTGCTCGATGGTAAGCGCCTAGGGTAGTCCGACCGGCGCATCGGAGGTCCATCTAACGCAACATAATTCAGTTAAAAGTAACGTCATGGTCGGGGCGCTCGTCTATTCGCTGCTCGCCTTCGCTTCGCCGAGGAGATCGCGACGATCATCGATACCGCGCCTACGGTGGATGCTGGATGCGGCGCCGGTGATGCGCGTTTCCGTCGTCGATTACGCGGCCCTCGTTGTCGAGCTCACCAGCATCATGCTTGGTATGGGCCGAGCGTGGCTCGCTGCCGTCCGCAATCCGGAACACGAGCATTGAGCGGTTCATGGTGCGATTGATTTTTGTCACGGGCTCGTTGTCCTACGGCGGGGCCGAACGCCACGCCGTCGCCCTCATGAATCGTCTGGCCGAGCGTGGACACGAGTGCCACGCGGTTTACATCAAGAACATCGGCGATCAGCTTGATCGCCTTCGGCTGGGTGAATACGGTACCGTGCGGTGCCTCAACGCAGACCGCTATTTCGACCGGCGCGCGCTGGCCGATTTCGCCGCGCACCTTTCCCTTCTCAGGCCTTCGGTGGTCGTGGCGGCGAATCCGTATGCACTCCTGTATAGCTGGCTCGCGCTGCGCCGCGCAGGTGCGCGCGCGCCGCTTGCGGTGACGTTCCACACGACGCTCCTGCCGGGCGTGAAGGAGTGGCTGCAGATGCTCTATTACCGCCCCTTCTTCTGGGCCGCGGACTGCCTGGTGTTCATATGCGAGGCGCAGCGGCGCCATTGGCTGCGCCGCGGAGTGTTCTCTCGGCGCAACGAACTGATCTACAACGGCGTAGACACCGAGGCATTTTGCGAAAGTTTGAGTCCCGAGGAACGCCGGAGCTTGCGCAGCGCGCTTGGTTTTTCCGATGACGACTTCGTGATCGGGATATCGGCGCTGCTGCGCCCGGAAAAGAACCATGTGCAATTGGTGGATGCGCTCGCCACGCTCCGCAAAATGGGCATCCCGGCCCGGACGTTGATGATCGGCGACGGCGTGATGCGCCCGGCGATCGAAGCGCACGCGCGCGCGCTCGGCCTCGAGGGCGACGTCGTGATCACCGGGCTCCAGCAGGATGTCCGCCCGTATGTCGCCGCCTGCGATGCCGTGGCGCTATGCAGCGAAGCAGAGACATTTTCGCTCGCCGCGCTCGAGGCCATGGCGCTCGGCAGGCCCGTGGTGCAGTCCGACATCGGCGGCGCGGCCGAGATGATCCGGCCGGGGGAGAACGGATTTCTGTTTCGGGTCGGCGATACCGCAGCGCTCGTCGACAAACTGACGCGACTTCTCAACCGCTCGGACCGCGAACGCATGGGAAGAAAAGCGCGTGAGGTGGTCGAAGCGCGCTTTTCCGAGCGCGCGATGGTGGACCGCTACGAGCGAATGCTTCTTGATCTTTGCCAAACTCCTGTTCCTGCCGACGAAGCCGTGGTCCATTGACGGGCTGAACCGGCTTGGTGCGCGAATCGCTCCGCCGAAAGGACCTGTACGGCAGGAACGGTCCGTCCGGACCATAGGGGACACACAATCCCTACATGGTGAATTTCGACAATAGACGCGGTGGGACCGGGCCCGATTTCCTGCAGATTCTCCCCCGGCGGCGTTGGGACGAAAGGACAGGATGGGAACGACGACGTATGAAGGAGTGCAGGAGCGCCTCAGGATCCGGCCCCGCACCTGGCTCGTTACCGGCGTCGCCGGATTCATCGGCTCCCATCTCCTGGAAACCCTCCTCAAGCTGGATCAGCGGGTCGTCGGGCTGGACAATTTTTCCTTGGGGAAGCCGGGCAACCTGGTGCAGGTGAAGGGCGCCGTCACCGAAACCCGGTGGAAGAATTTTCGCTTTATCAAGGGCGATATCCGCTCGCTCGATACCTGTCGCCAGGCATGCCGCTCGGTGGATTTCGTGCTGCACCAGGCGGCGCTCGGGAGCGCACCGAGGTCGATTTCAGACCCGATCGCCGCCCATGACAACAACGTCACGGGGTTTCTCAACATGCTGGTCGCTGCACACGGCGCCGGTGTGTCGCGATTCGTCTATGCCGGATCGAGCGCAACCTACGGCGACCGGCCCGGGCTGCTGAGAGTCGAGCCCGAGATCGGCCGGCCGCTGTCGCCTTCCGCGCTGACCACATACGTGAGCGAGCTCTACGCGGAGATTTTCGCGCGCTGCTACGGATTCGGCTCGATCGGGCTGCGCTACTTCAACGTGTTCGGTCCGCGCCAGGATCCGGAGGGGGCTTACGCCCCGGTGATCCCGAAATGGGTTGCCAGCATGATCCGCGAGGAACCGGTCTTCATCAATGGCGACGGGGAAACCGCCCGCGATTTCTGCTATGTCGACAACGCAGTCCAGGCGAATCTGCTCGCGGCCATGGCCGATGAACCGGCTGCCGTCAACCAGGTCTACAACGTCGCGCTGAACGAAAAGACGACTCTCAACGAGCTGTTCGACATGATCCGCTCGTTGCTCGCGCCGCGTTTTCCCAACGTGCGTGGGGTGCGCCCGATCCATCGCGCATCGCGCGTCGGGGATGTGCGCTTGTCGCAGGCCGACATCGACAAGGCGAAACGGTTACTCGGCTACCAGCCGGCGTGCAGGATACGGCCGGGGCTGGAGCGGACGGTCGAGTGGTATGCGGCGACGCTCGCGCCGCCGCGTTCGATCGACGAGCTACTGCTCGAGCCGCGAGTCAGATTCCACGGATCGTAGTGCAATCGGCCTGCCGCGGATCACGGAGCCTTTAATAGTTGGAGGGTAATAATCCGCGCTAAACAGGGGGGCTATAGGAAGGAGCAATCCATGCTGAAGATCGGAAGGCGTGTCGGCGCGGCGGCGCTGCTTGCGATTTCCGGCCTCTCCCTGATTTCGACCCAGGCTCAGGCGCAACTGGGACTGGGCAGCCTGATAGTGACGATGACATCCCCGGATTCCGGGTCGACTGTCTCCGGCACGGTCCCGGTCAATGCAAGCGTAAGCATCATCGGTCTTATAACCGTGCGTGGCGTCCAGTTCAAACTCGACGGCGCCAACCTCGGCGCCGAAGACACGAGCTCGCCGTACTCGGTCGCGTGGGACACGACCACTACCGGCAACGGTTGGTACACCCTGACGGCGGTCGCGCGGGATCTGCTCGGCATTCAGTACACCTCGGATCCGGTGACGGTGATGGTGGCCAACACCGCTCCGCCGCCCCCGCCGCCGCCCGCGGACACCACGCCCCCTGCGGTGAGCGTCACGTCGCCGGCGAACGGCGCGACGATATCGGGGACGGTGACGTTGACGGCGAGCGCCTCCGACAACGTCGGTGTCGTCGGCGTGCAGTTTCAACTGGACGGGGTCAACGGCGGCACGGAAGACAGGACCGCGCCGTATTCGGTTTCTTTTGACACCACCACTACGAGCGACGGCTCTCACACCATCACCGCGATCGCGCGCGATGCCGCGGGCAACCGCGCCACCTCGGCGCCGGTGACGGTAACGGTCGCTAACGGACCTCCGCCGCCTCCGCCGGACACCACGCCTCCGACGGTGAGCATCACCTCGCCGGCGAACGGCGCGACGATATCGGGGACGGTGACGGTGACGGCGAGCGCCTCGGACAACGTCGGCGTGGCCGGCGTGCAGCTCCAACTGGACGGAGTCAATAGCGGCGTGGAAGACACCACGGCGCCGTATTCGATCGCTTTCGACACGACCACGACGAGCAACGGCTCGCACACCCTCACTGCGGTCGCTCGCGATGCCGCGGGCAACCGCGCCACCTCGGCCCCGGTGACGGTGACGGTGGCCAACAATGCCCCACCCCCGCCTCCGCCGCCACCGGGGGCGAAGCGCTTCGAGGAAACGGATCCGTCCGTTTCGTACACCGCCGGTTGGACTCCGGATGGAAGTCTGTCATGGAGCGGCGGGGCTGCCGCGTTCTCGACGACGACCGGCGCGCAAGCCACGTTCACCTTCACCGGTCCGTCTGTCACATGGATCGGCGGCCGCGCGGCCAGCACCGGCATCGCTCGCATATCCCTGGATGGAGCCTTCCTGACCGAAGTCGATACGTATTCGAAGACCGTGGAAATCCGGGTACCCATGCTCGAAGCTACCGGCTTGTCCAACGCCCGCCATACCTTGACGTTAGAAGTGACGGGCCGGCAAAACGCCTCGGCGACGGGTCCGCTCATCGTCGTGGATGCGTTCGACGTGCCCGCCGCGACGATCTCGCGCCTGCAGGAAACGGATCCGTCCATTACCTACAGCGCCGGGTCCTTCGTCGCTCCCGACTGGATGCCGTTCGATACGAGCCGGGCGTGGAGCGCAGGAATCGCGACGCTCTCGAAGGTGCCGGGCGCAAGAGCGAGTATCAGCTTCGACGGGACAGGGATCAGCTGGATCGGCGCCCGCGGGCCGCAGACCGGGATAGCTCGCGTCACCCTGGATGGAGTCGTGTTCCCGCCGATCGATACGTATTCGCCTACGGAACAAATCCAGGCGGAGATATTCACGAAGCAGGGCCTCGCCGACACGAGCCATACCTTGACGGTCGAAGTGACCGGCGAGCAGAACGCGGCATCGACTTCTCCCCTCATCGTGGTGGATGGGTTCGAGGTGACGATGTCGGGAACGCGCCACCAGGATACCGATCCTGCCATCGCCTACGACTCGAATTGGATCCAGGACAATCGCGATAAGGCATACAGCGAGGGCGCCAGTGCGGAATCCCATACGGTGGGCGCGCAGGCGACCATCACTTTCACCGGAACGGGGATCCGCTGGATCGGCGCGCGCGGACCACAGTGCGGGATCGCCCGCATCGTCCTGGACGGAGCCTTCGTCGAGGACTTCGATACGTATTTCGAGACGGAAGGACCTCAGCATACCGACTTCTTTAGAAGCGGTCTGGCTCCCGGGACTCATACCTTGTCGATCGAGGTGATAGGCAAGAACCTGCTTTCGAGCGATTTCTGGATCCTGATCGACGCGTTCGATGTCATCCCGTGAACCAAACTGATCGTCTTGGACAATGACCGGTAAGTAGCGAAGCTCGCAGCGCGAGGATTAGAAAGGGAGGCTGGTCGAATGGATACACGCTCCACGCTGAAGAACATGAAAAGGAATGTCTGGGCAGCGGCTCTGTTTGCGATTTCCAGCCTCGCATTGATTTCGACCCAGTCTCAGGCGCAGCTGGGACTGGGCAACCTGATCGTGACGATGACCTCCCCGGCTTCCGGGTCGACCGTCTCCGGCACGGTCCCGGTCAGCGCAAGCGTCACCATCGTCGGAGGTCTCACCGTCTCGAGTGTTCAGTTCCAACTCGACGGCGGTAACCTCGGCGCGCCGGATACTTCGGCGCCGTACTCAGTCTCCTGGAACACGACCACGACCGGTAATGGCTCGCATACCCTGACCGCGGTCGCGCGGGATCTGCTTGGCATTCAATACACCTCCGACGCGGTGACGGTGACGGTGTCCAATGCGCCGCCTCCGCCTCCGCCGGACACCACGCCCCCGACGGTCAGCGTCACGTCTCCCGGCTCCGGAGCCACCGTCTCCGGCACGACCAGCGTGACGGCCAGCGCCTCCGACAACGTCGGCGTGGTCGGCGTGCAGTTCAGAATCGACGGCGCGAACTTCGGCGCGGAAGACACGAGCGCGCCGTACTCGGTCTCCTGGAACACGACCGGTGCAGCGAATGGCTCGCATACCATTACTGCCATCGCGCGCGATGCGGCGGGCAACCGCACCACGTCCGCTCCGGTGACGGTGACGGTGTCCAACGCGCCTCCGCCGGACACCACGCCCCCGACGGTGAGCATCACGTCCCCGAGCAACGGCCAGACGATCTCGGCGACGGTGACGGTGAGCGCTACCGCCTCCGACAACGTCGGCGTGGTCGGCGTGCAGTTCCAACTGGACGGCGTCAACGGTGGCGCGGAAGACACCACCGCGCCGTATTCGATTCCTTTCGATACCACCACCACGAGCAATGGCCCGCACACGATCACTGCGATAGCGCGCGATGCGGCGGGCAACCGCACCACGTCCGCTCCGGTGACGGTGACGGTGTCCAACGCGCCTCCGCCGGACACCACGCCCCCGACGGTGAGCATCACTTCCCCGAGCAACGGCCAGACGATCTCGGCGACGGTGACGCTGAGCGCTACCGCCTCGGACAACGTCGGAGTGGTCGGCGTTCAGTTCAGTATCGACGGCGCGAACTTCGGCGCCGAAGACACGGCCGCTCCGTATGCGATCTCCTGGAACACGGCGACCGCGAGCAACGGCTCGCACACGATCAGCGCGGTCGCGCGCGATGCGGCGGGCAACCGCACGACCTCGGCGCCGGTGACGGTGACGGTGTCCAACGTGCCTCCGCCGGACACCACGCCTCCGGCGGTAAGCATCACTTCGCCGGGCAACGGCCAGACGGTAAAGGGAACGGTGTCGGTGAGCGCCAACGCCTCGGACAACGTCGGCGTGGTCGGCGTTCAGTTTCTACTGGACGACGGTATCAACGGCAGCGCGGAAGCGACGACGGCGCCGTATTCGGTCTCGTGGAACACAGCTACCGCGAGCGATGGCTCGCACAAAATTACCGCTATCGCGCGCGATGCGGCGGGCAACAGCACCCCCTCCGCGCCGGTGACGGTGACAGTGGCCAACAATGCCCCACCTCCGCCACCACCGGTGACGCGTTTCGAGGATACGGATCCGTCCGTTGTCTACAGCGGCCCGGGTTGGCGCTCGGATGCGTACGCGGCATTGAGCAACGGGGGTGCCACCGCCTCGGATCAGGCCGGGACCTCGGTCAGCTGGATCGGCGGCCGCTGGGTCGAGGAAGGCATCGCTCGCGTCTTCCTGGATGGCAGCTTCGTTACCGAGGTCGATACGTATTCGAAGACCAAAGAAGTCCAGGTACCCCTGTTCACCGCGGTGGGCCTCGCCAATACCAGCCATACGTTGACGATCGAAGTGACCGGCCGCAAGAACGTGGCCAGCAATCTTCCCTTTGTGCTCGTGGATGCGTTCGACGTTCCCGCCGCGACAATCTCGCGCCTGCAGGATACGGGTCCATCCGTCACCTTCACGGGTAGCGGCTGGGTCCAGGGTGTTACGGGCGCTGAATATAGCGGCGGGACCGCCGCGGGCTCGCTGACCGCGGGTGATCAAGCCACGTTCACCTTCACCGGCACAGGGGTACGCTGGCTCGGCGAGCTGGGTCCCGACAACGGCGGGATCGCCCGCGTATTTCTGGATGGAGCTTTCATGAAGGAGGTGGACACCTATGCTCCCTCGCCTG
>WNGD01002069.1_pt1 | contig 21184 bp, 18 predicted proteins | sample 5400671 | NCBI WGS metagenome assembly WNGD01 (sample SAMN13153369, study PRJNA577476) | soil metagenome | isolation source: 40 cm soil or saprolite under grassland replicate 2 | place: USA:California | collected 2016-06-15 | reverse complement strand
CTGGCAGCAGCTCGCCAGCTACAATCACCTGGCGAATCCCAGCCTCATCTACGCCAATCAGACGATCTGCATTCCGGGGCAGACAAGTTCCACCACAAACCAGGGAAGCACCAATCTTTTCCCATACCCTCAGTGTACCTGGTGGGCGAACGAGCGCTACCACGAGCTGCACGGCATCTACGCCCCCTGGACGACGCAATCGAATGCCTGGCAGTGGACGGATCGTGCATACCAGTTCGGTTGGCACGTTTCAAGCAGCCCCGTTGCCGGATCGATCATCGATCTGCAGCCATGGGTCCAGGGAGCGTATGGGCTTGGTCATGTTGCGGTCGTCGAGCAGGTCCTCTCTTCTGGCGATGTGATCGCGAGCACGATGAATTGGGGAGCAAACCCGACACAGGTAACGGATGTCCAGTTTTCTCCCGGTCCGGGTGTCACGTTTCTCTGGGCTTGAGAGGCACCTGGCAAGGGTATAGCATGCCGCTTCGGCCCTTTCCCTGGCGGCTTGAGGTACTTCCTGCACGCTAAAACTAATACATATAAGGATATTCGCTAATATATGTTAGAAAACTCTAGTATAACTAACACATGTTAATCTCTTATTAATACGTATTATTTGCAAATTATTTCTATTTATCCTACAATTACTGCTGGCGGTCAACGTTCATAGAGCGTCTTCGGGGTGGATGCGGCAGGCGGGTGATTCTGGCCCGCGGGCAAGGGTCGGGGCCTGGCGCAACAACCGGGGAATCGCGCAAGGAGAAATGCAACGATGGAACCGAGGAGAACCGAATATCTTCGCGGGCAGCGTTTCGGCGGCTATACCATCGAAGAAGAGCTTGGTCGAGGATCACTCACATCGATCTATCGTGTACGCAAACGTGGGGACGCGCAGACGCACGTGCTCATGGTCATCACACTCCCTGAGCATCTCTCCGAGAGAGGCAGAGAGCGGTTCCTCGCGCGTTTCGACCGCTGCGCAGCGCGGCTCGCCGATCTCAGGCACCCGCATATTTTTCCGGTCGAGGGATGGGGGCAACAGTCCGATGATCCCTATCTGCTGCTGCCAGATATTGAGGCGGGGAAAACACTGGCCGACGAGCTACGGTTGCATGGGCGCTGCTCCCTGGCCTACGCCGCTGCTGTCGTCGACCGCGTCGCGGAAACCCTGGAATATGCGCACAGTCACGACATCCTGCACCGTGGGCTCTCTCCCGCACGCATCCTCTTACGGGAAGAGCTGTTCGTGCAGGTGACGGGATTCGGCCTGGCGCAGCTGCTGGAGATGCAGGGCGTCGAGGATACCACGGGGGAACCGCAGGCACATCTCAAGGCGCTTGCCGGTGGTTTTTTTGCGCCTGCCGAGTACCTGGCGCCCGAGGTCGTCCAGGGAAGCCCGCCCTCGGCGCGCGCAGATGTCTACGCCCTGGGCATCCTGCTCTTCGAGATGCTCAGTGGGCAGCCACCATTTCATACCGACAGCTACCTGGAGACGGCCCTCCAGCATGTAAGATCCCGTCTTCCCTCACTGCACGCCCTCTGCCCGGAGGTGCCGCTCGCCCTGGAGCTGGTCATCCACCAGGCGCTGAAACGCGATCCAGGTCAGCGGTTTCAAAGTCCCCGCGACCTGGCCAGCGCATGCATGCGCGTCTTGACGAGACGCCCATTCAGCATTGTGACGATGGCACGCACCCAGAGCGGTGTTCCAGGAGGAGAGACAGCGGCGTCCGGGCAAGGTCACCACTGGGACACAGAACGCTCCAGCACACGAGAAACGCTTGCCACCTCCTCCGCGGTGGAGAGAGACGAGGCCGAGAGCCTCGGATTGGCGGGAATGCGGCAAACTCGCACGTCGCTGCGGGTACAGCCCTCGGCCCAGGCGAAGCCGAGAGCGGATGCAGGTCAATCGGTCGCGCGCAGGACCATCAAGCTGGAACCAGCCGGAAATGGAGGCAGGGGTGAGCCAGGACGTGCCCACGGAGGCACAAACGAGGAGCAGATGGGGGCACTCTTCACCGTCCTGGAGGGAATGCCTCGCCCATCATACGGCGAGGCGCTTGGAGGGCGTATGCTCGTACAGGTACCCGAGCCTGTCCCCTCCGGAGGGCTCAGTTCACTTCGCTCGCGAATCGAAAACGCGCTTTCTGAGCTTCTGCCGGTCCCAGCCACGCCGACCGCGCTGTGGCGGCGGCGCAGATTCGATAACATGTTTCCACACGGCTAATACGTTCGCCGTGAGAGCCGAGCGAAGGAGGAGAACGGATCGAGATGGATAGCCACTCATTGATCGGAACGGAACTGGGCCCCTGCGCCATCGTGCAGTTGCTGGGGCAAGGGAGTACCGGGGCCGTTTTTCTGGCAGATCACGCCGAGCTGCGGGAGCAGGTTGCGGTGAAGGTGGTTGCGCCTCCCGCCTCACCACTCGAGCCCCTCGACCTGGCGTCGTTTCTGGCCAGGTTCCGACGAGCGGCGTCTCGCGCGGCCACCCTCGCCCACCCCCACATCCTGCCCGTGATCGAATACGGCGTGCAGGACGGGTTGGGCTATCTCGTCATGCCCTACCTCGGTCTCGAATCACTCGAGGGGGTAATGAGCAGAGGGGGACCTGTCGCGCCGCAGGTCGCCGCTGACTATCTTGATCAAGTAGCCTCCGCGCTCACCTACGCGCACGCGCGTGGAATCCTGCATGGCAATATCACTCCACGCAACATTCTTCTGAGGAGAGGAGGGACGCTCGTCCTCACTGATTTTGGCCAGGGACTGGCACTGCGCCCTCCGATACGGCAGACAGGGAACGTCGCGCAGGCCGCCAGGGTCTCCGCCTACCGGGCACCCGAACAACTTCTCGGTGGAAGAGTGGACGAGCGCACCGACCTCTACGCTCTGGGCGCGCTCCTCTTCGAGTTGCTCACAGGGACAACACCCTATTCCGGGACATCAGCGAGCGAACTGCTGATGCAGCAACTGCAACAGCCACCACCATCACCGCAGGAGGTGCGGCACGATGTGCGTGACGCGTGTGCCCTGGTGATCGTACGCGCCCTTGCACGCGAGCCCTCGCACCGGTTTACGCGAATCGAGGAGCTGGCCTCGGCGTTCCGCCTGGCGATCACCGATCACCAGACTCTCGCTCAGGCTTCCGCACAGGCGAGCGCGCCCTCGCTCCCCCAGGAGGTGCCGGCGTTACTTGCTGCTCCGCCTGAAAAACGGACCGTGGGCGAGCCAGGACATGGACTGGCAGCAGCAACCGCATCCCTGACTCCCACTGCGCTCTTGCATGCCGCTCCACCCCTTCCCCCTACCCTGCTCGATGCTCAGAAGAGCGCCCAGGACGCAGAAGCACTGCCGGTCCTTGCCGGCAGGGAAGACTCTGAGGAAGCCGACGAGCGAGGATCAGGCAGTGCGAACACCGGCCTGATCCAGGTTCTCACCGCTGTCACCGAGGAGAGGCAGGAGACGCCCGTTCCAAGAGAGAGAGCGGCAACAGCCGTTCCTATCCGTAGCGAAGATGATCGACGGCAGAACGCACCAGCGTTCCCACTCCCGGCGGCCAGGGGGGCGTTGCTCCCACGGGTGGACCTGCACAGGATTGCGAAGCTGCCCTGGCCGATCAGAAGGCGCGGCTTTCGGTGGGGACGAAGGAGAGGGACCCGGTTCCTTGCTGTCTGCGCGGCTTGCCTCCTGGTGGTCGTGGTAGCGGGCAGCCTGCTGTGGGGATCACTGTCTGTACAGCAAAAGCCCGACGCGAGAAAGCCTCATGCAGGAGCGCTTCCCGGACAGGCCACGCTGTTCTCCGACCCGCTGACCAGAGCATCGCATAGCCAGTGGTGGCCAACGGTCCCCGCGTCTGTCTATACCTTCACCCAGGACGCCTACCGTATCACCAGTGCGAGCCTGGAGGGCACGTCCGCCGTCCTGGCAACCCCGCTGTGGCAGTCACCTATCACCTACTCGATAACAGCACGGGCGGTCAGCGGAATCGACTCCGCAACCTTCTTTGGCATCCTCTTTCGCTGTAACAGCCAGGACGAGGAGGGGTCTCCGCAAGCCTGCTACAGCTTCGAGGCGACCTTCGGTGGCGCAGGCGCCTATCGATTCTATAAGTACGACGCCCTGACGTTCGCCGAAAGGCAAGCCGGACCCGCCTCCGAATGGAGCCTGTTGTGGCAGCATCCCATAGGCCAGGAATTCCACGGTGGCCGGGACAGCAGCAATACCTTTAGCGTCGTCGAGGAGCAGCAGACGTTCACCCTGCTGCTCAACGGAAAGCGTGTAGGCCAGGTAGGAGACGCTTCCTATCACAGTGGCATGATCGGGATCATCGTCGGTGGGCCGGGCGCAGTGGTCGCCTTTTCGCGGCTGAGCGTGACCCGGACGTAGGAAAACACGGCGCGCGTGCGCGTCGAAGCAGAGGCTGAGAGAGCCATGATCGGAAGTCAAAACGGAAGCATGAAGTCTGGACGAGATGGCGGGCCGGTAGACCGGGCCGACGTGGTGATCGTCGGCTTCGGAATTGCTGGGATGACCGCGGCCAGGGAAGCTCACCGAATGACCCCACAGGCGAGTATCGCCATTGTGTCGGCGCAAAACCATCCCACTATTTACTATCCCGCGCTCAAGCAGTTCCTCATGGGCAGGCTCGGACGCGAGCAGCTGGTGGCCATTCCACCCGACATGGAGCGCATACAACAGATCGCGGTACTCAGAGCAACGGTCGAGCAGATCGCAACGCGAGAGAAACGCGTTCAGCTGATCGGCGGGCGAAGCATCAGCTACGACAGCTTGCTGCTCGCCACCGGTCGGCGCTCCAGAGAACTTCCGGGGACGCTGCCAGGAAGCGATTTCGATGGCGTGACAACGGCCTACTCCCTCACAGACTATTTCGACCTGCGCAGGAGACTGGCCGAAGCGAGTGACGTCGTGGTGGTGGGCGGGGGCATCCACGGGCTGGAGACGGTCATGGCCGTCCTGCACCACCGCCTGCGCATCACCTGGCTGATGCGTTCGCCAACCTGCCTACCCGATTATCTCGATGGAACGGCCAGCGCGCTCGTCCTGGATCGGGTGCGCCAGGCGGGGGTCAAGATTCTGACCGAGACCGAGGTTGCCGAGATTCTCGGACGTGTCGGGGCGGTATCGGGCGTCGTCACTTCCCGCGACCAGGTCATTGCAGCCCAGCTCGTGATCACGTGCCTCGGAACGCTGCCGAACATCGCCCTGGCCGAGCAGAGCGACCGCCCCCTGCGCGTTGAGCCTGACGAAGGGTTTCTGGTGGACGACTGGCTGCGCACGAGCGAGGCCTCCATCTACGCTGCGGGCTCCGTCGCGGCGCTGCCCGACCGACTTCTGGGACGCGCTGCGGTGCGCAGCCAGTGGGCCGATGCAGAACAGCAGGGGGCCGTTGCAGCCGCAAGACTTGTCGGTCGGGAGGGAACATCCCGACCCCCTCTGGGAGCTTCGTGGGTCACTACCTCGATCGGCAAGCTCTCGCTCGTGGCTATCGGAGACACCCTGGGTCGGATGCCGGGGGCATCAACCTGGACGGATAGCCGCAGCAAGGGGATCTATCGACGCGTGACCCTGGCGAAGGAGCGCGTGGTGGGATACCTCTCACTGGGGCCAACCACCCCCGATCCCCTGGCCATCAAGTACGTCATCGATGAAGGGCTTGCGCTTTCCGCGATCAGCGCCATTCTGCAGGGAGCAGATGGAGGGGGACGCAGGGCGACTGCATCGCGAGTGGAGCGCGCGACCTCGCCCCCAGCATCCTCGGCCATATCCCCTGGACCGCTCTCTCGGGCGGCGGACGTGGCACTTCCAGGCGGCCTGGGAAACTTCGCGAGGGAGGGGGAATCATGAGATACGAGGTCATAGTGCATAGGAGAGGAGGACCCGATTGATGGGTACCAGCACAACGAACCGAGACGAGACTGTCAAATTGTTCATCCAGCTCGCGATGGGAGCGACGACCATCGCACCCATCCTCGCGCTCCTCCTGCTGGGGATCGTCGCGGCTGCGCTGCTGGGAGGCGGCGCAGCCACCCTGCTGGTGTTGCTCATGCTGGGTGGAATCATCACCGTGGTAGTCGCGACACTGCTCATTCACCGTACCGTACAGCAGAGGACCAGAAACCAGTTCCTGGCACTCGTGGATGTGTGCCGCGACTACGCGGGAGGAAACCGCACGGTGCGCGCGCAGGTCGCTGGCGACGACGACTTCGCGTTGCTGGCGATGGCGTTGAACACGTTGCTCGACAGTCAGGGTCTCTCTGACCTGGAGCAAGAAGAAGAGGTGAAGAGCCAGCAGGACTACCAGCTTTCGGCGCTGCAGGTCCAGGTGGAACGATTACTCCACGAGGTGGGCCGACTTTCGCAGAGCAGCTTCCCGCTCGAGGCGGGGGTAACGGCGGAGGCCCTGGGCATGCTCGCCGACTCGTTCGCCTACCTGGTCGAGGCCCTGGCGCAGGTGACCAGGGAAATCCACCTCGCAGCGGTGACCGCCACGACGACGACGCGCCAGGTCCAAAGCCGAGCCGAGCTGCTCGGCGAGGAATCTGTTGAACACCTGCGGCAGTTAGGGGTGGTGGCAGGCTCGGTCGAGGATATGGCTGTGTTCGCACAGCAGGTGACGCGTAATGTGCAGCTCGGTCGAGAGGCCGCCGAAGGCGCTCTGGGAAGTGTTCAATCAGGGAAGGGCGCCGTCTACCAGGCCATCGAGGGTATGGCCAGCGTGCAGGCCAGCGTGCAGGAAACCGGGAAGGCGGTCTCCACCCTCCAGGGACTCAGCTCAGACATCGGTGAGGGTATACAGGCGCTCTCCGACATCATCGAGCACCTCGGCCTGCTGACACAGAATGCGCAACTCCTCGAAGCCTTTTCGGGAGAGCAAGGGCAGAAAACGGCGGGTGTAGCCGAGGACCTCGGACTCATCGGAGAGCGCGCGCGAACGGTCTGCGCGAAGCTCGACGGCCTTTGCAAAAAGCTCCAGCAGGCGTCGTTGGAGGCGGCGAGCGCCTGTGCCGCGGGTACCCTGGAAGCTTCCAGCGGCGCACGCCTCGTGGCACAGGCCGGGCGGGAGTTCTCGGCGCTCGCCCTCGAACTGAGCCAGCAGGCGCATATCATGACGCAGTTCGCGCAAGAGGCAGAGGAGAAAGCTGTCGACTCCAAAGCCCTGGCCGAAGACATGACGCTGCTCGTCGAGGAGATGGCCCGAGCGCACACGCGCAGGCAAGACGCGGCTTCGGCCGTCCAAAACCTCGCCTCCCTCTCGGAGCATTTGCGCACCTTTGTGGCGTCGATCCAGCTGCCCAACGTCCCGCTCATCGAAGAGGAAACGAATCACAGAGAACTGCCCGACCCGCAGCAGTCTGGCAGACGGTAAGGCACGATAGCCGTCTCGGACGGGGAGTGGGCAGCACCCGCCTGGTCCGATTGTGAATGCAGAGGTGAGCTAGGCCATGCGCAATACCTTTAGCGCATCAGATCAAAACGGAGATGCACTTATGGAGACGATGACGAGCTCTGTCCCCCTGGTGGAACAGGCTCTTCTCCGCTTAGAGGCGGCTCCCTTCGATGGAGAGGCGCTTGAGATGATGTATAGCCACGCACACACCATCGGCAGGACCGCGTCCCTGATGGAGTGCCCCGCCCTCGCCCAACTCGCTCATGGGATGGAGGGAACGCTGGCCGACGTCCTGGAGGGGTTCGCCCGACTCGACCCGCCCACGCTCACCCTGCTACGACAAACGCTGGGCACCATGCAGGCGCTCCTCAATCAGCTGTATACCACAAGCTCGGGCGCGAACGGATCCTCCTCCACATTCAACGGGCAGGAAGCCGAGCGGGCCGGGCTGGTCGTCGAGGCGACGATCTCGGAGACAGACCCTGGACGTGCGACTGATCACCGAGGAGGAACTGCCAGGCCAACGGAAGAGGTCCGATCCGTCGATGGGCGATGGCGACCCTCGTGGTGGCCCAGATCTCGCGCGGTCAACGCGCCTGGGGGACGAACTCCGTTCGAGGCGTCCCAGAGGACCCCTCCCAGGTCAAGCCGTGAGCCAGAGGTGACAGAAACGGTTCGGCGAACGGAGTCGAGCTCCCCGGCCACTGGTCCTCGACTGCAAGAGCAACAGGCCTCGCGTGCGATCGACCTGATCAGGGCGCTGCAACAGCAACGGAGGACGGGGAGGCTCACGATGCGACGCGGAAGCGGCGTCACCGCTGAGGAAGGGTGGATCCAGTTCTGCGACGGGCAAATTACCGGGGCGGCTTCCGGCCGCCATCGAGAAGCGGAGGCAAGAAACTGGTTGAGTACCTGGGGAACCTGCCGCTATCTCTTTGAAGAGACCGGGCCCTCACCATGAGCCTGCGCGAAGCGGTGAGGTCAACCCGACCCCGGGTCGCGCGGACGCGGAGAACAGGCACGTAAGTCGCTGGCGACTGGTCGAAGCGGAAAGGATGCGCGCTTCCCTGCAATGAGTGCGACAGGTGTGTAGAAATCAACGATGAGGATACGAGACTATGTTACAGCAGCAAATGTATCTATTGCCTCGGGAGGAGGCGCTGGTCGAGATCGCCATGGCGCAGCAGGTCGGACGTGTCCCGATGCTGGACGGCGCAGATCTGCGCAGAACAGACCTGCGCGATCGCGACCTTTCCGGCGGGAACTTGCGGGAGGCGGACTTTTCCGAAGCAGACCTCTCAGACGCCTACATGTGCGGGGCCTACATGCGTGGGGCCAACTTACGCGAAGCAAACCTTTCTGGCACGAACCTCTCCAAAGCGCACATGATCGGAGTGAACCTGATCGGGGCAGCGCTGCTGGGGGCGAATCTCTCGGGGGCAGACTTGCGTAGTACGGAGCTGGGGGGCGTGAACCTCAGCGGCGCCAATCTCGTGAAGATATTGCTCGTCGAGGCGAATCTGATCGGCACCGACCTTTCGCGGGCCGATCTCGCCCGCGGCAATCTCGCGGGTGCCAATCTCAGTTCCGCCAACTTGAGCAGAGCCGACCTGCGCAAAGCCAACCTGAAAGGGGCGATCCTGGTCGGCGCGGATCTCTCGCGGGCCAATCTCAGCGGAGCCATCCTGTCGGGAGCCAATCTCAGCGGGGCCAACCTCACAAAGGCCACGCTCGCGAACACGCTCCTGGGACTGGCCAATCTCTCCGGGGCAGACCTCACGGGCGCCTACATGGGTGAGGCGGACTTGCACGGGGCCAACCTGATCAAAGCCCACCTCCAGGCCGCCAACTGCAACGGAGCCAATTTCCAGCGGGCCTTCCTCCAGCGGGCCACGCTCAGTTCAGCCGATCTGTCGCGGGTGCGCTTGCACGGAGCGAACCTCTCCGGAGCAGACCTCTCGGGAGCAGACCTGTCCAAGGCCGTTCTTGTGGGGGCCAACGCGAGTAACGCCATCTTCAGATCCGCTGACCTGCGCATGACCGACCTCACCGGGGCCAACCTGCAAGGGGCGCTGCTCATTGGTGTCGTCTTCACCAAGACGGTCTTTCGCGGTGCCGACCTCTCCCGCGTGCAGGCCACCCCCGACGAGTTCAGCGGGATCACCGCCGCAGACCTGGCGGGCGTCACGATTGATCCTCCGACCCTCGAACGACTCGGCCTGAGAGATTCGGCCACGGCCAGGCAATCGAGGGGGCACAACCGGGTAACCGCGATCACGATGTAATGAAAGGGCACAAACGATGATACGACCTGTACGACAACGACCGCGACGAGAGATAGCACTCTTGCTCCTCCTGGTTCCGTATGTGGTGCTGCTCTGGCCGGGCTTCTATAATTTCGATCAGCCGGAGCTGGTCGGAGTACCGTTCTTTTATTGGTTCCAGCTCGCAATGGTCCTGATCACCGCCCTGCTCACGGCGGTGGTGTACTGGTTGCACGCAGACGAGGCGCTGGAGAAGGGAGGCACCCTATGAACTGGCCGATGGTTCTCATTTTCACCCTCGTTCTCCTCGGCGTCTCGAGCCTCGGCTTCTGGGCGGCGCGGTGGACGCCAGGAGACCTGACGCGCTTGCAGGAATGGGGTATCGCCGGGCGGCGTTTTGGCACCATTGTCTCATGGTTCCTGCTGGGCGGCGATATCTACACGGCCTACTCCTTTATGGCCGTGCCCGGACTGATCTTCAGCGCGGGAGCGTTGGGGTTCTTTGCGGTGCCCTACCTGACGCTCATCTACCCGATGGTGTTCCTCATCCTGCCCCGGTTCTGGACGGTGGCCCGTCATCGCGGCTACGTCACGCCGGCGGACTTCGTGCGTGAGCGCTTCGACAGCCGCGGCCTGGCGCTCGCCGTCGCGCTGACAGGAATACTGGCAACGATGCCCTACATCGCGCTTCAGATGCTCGGCATCCAGATTATTCTGTCCGCGCTCGGGCTGCCCGTAGAGGCGGCGCTCCTGATCGCCTTCCTGGGGCTTTCGGGGTACACGTATGTCTCCGGCCTGCGCGCGCCTGCGCTTATCGCGGTCGTCAAAGACGTGCTGATCTGGTTAGTGGTCATCGTCGCCTTCCTCACCATCCCTGGCCGGCTTGGGGGGTTCGGACACATCTTCAGTTCCGTTCCAAAAACGAAGCTCCTGCTCTCCCCTTCTCAGTACAGCGAGTACAGCACGCTCGTGATTGGATCGGCCCTGGCCCTGTTTCTCTACCCTCACACCCTGACCGGCATGCTCTCGACGAACAGCCGCAACGTCGTCCGCCGCAACGCCGCTCTGCTTCCCGCGTACACCGTGCTGATCGGCTTGATCGGCCTGCTCGGCTACATGGCGGTGGCGGCGGGAATTCACGGGACAGCTGCCTATCAGACGAACAGCGCGCTGCCCGCCTTGTTCGCGCACATGTTTCCAGGATGGTTCGCGGGCATCGCCTTCGCGGCCATCTGCATCGGTGCGCTGGCCCCGGCGGCCATTATGTCCATTGCAGCGGCGAATCTCTTCACGCGCAACATCTATCGCGAATTCTGGCGGCCGACGTGTAGCGACCACGAGGAGGCGAAGGTAGCCAAGACCGTCTCGCTCCTGGTGAAAGTGGGCGCCCTGGCCTTCATCCTGTTCTTCCCGACGGAGCTGGCCATCAATCTGCAGCTCCTCAGTAACATCTGGATCGTCCAGACGCTGCCGACGGTCTTTCTCGCTCTTTACACGACCTGGTTTCACCGCAAGGCGCTCGCCATTGGTTGGGGAGCAGGAATGATAGTGGGGACAGCGTTGATGCTGGCGCTTCACTTCCAGTCATCGGTCTTCCCCATCTCTTTGCTTGGCGTGACCATTCCAGTCTATGCAGCGGTCGCGGCGCTCGTCGTCAACCTGGCGCTGTGCTGCGCACTCACTCCGGTCTACCGCTTCGTCGGGGCTGATAATGGCGAGGATGCGACGACGGCCACCGACTACGCCGCAGAGCCGGTGCGTGCGCGAGCGAGACTGGCACCCGACGGCCAGGTGGCGGCCCAGACGCTTGTCCTGGTGGAAAGAGAAGAGCTGGCTCCGGTTCGCGTGAGCCCCTCGATGACGCGAGTGTCCGAGCGGGAGAATGGGACATCTTCCCTCTCGCCCTCAGCGTTTATCGCGAGGTGGGGGGCAAATGGCGACCAGGAGGTACACACGGAATCGCTCGATGGGCATGAGAGCACCTGAGCGGCGTGAATGGGGAGAAGCGCGATGCCGAGTATACGACAAAAGAGAGCGGCGGGCATGAATGCCCAGCGACCAGACAGCGAGCGAGCTGCCTCGTTCGAGCAGCTGATCCTGCAATACCAGCCGGAACTCTATCAGTTTGCCTTCCGCTGGCTCCGCGATCCCGACCAGGCCGGAGATATCCTCCAGGAGACTTATCTCAAGGCCTGGCGTGCCTGGTCATCCGTCGGCGACAGTGGAAACCTGCGTGCCTGGCTCTACCGCATCGCGGCCAACACGATCAAGGACCTGTTCCGCAAGCAGCGACGGCGGTCGATCTACTCGCTGCAGCCGTTCGAGAGCCTCGATACGAATGTCATCGATGTACAAGCCACGATAGAGCTTTCGCGCCTCGATATCCGAGAGCAAGTCGAGGACACACTGCACGATCTGCCGGATCACTACCGTGTTGTCCTGCTCCTCTGCGGGTCCTACTCGTATCGCGAGATCGCGCGAGCGCTGCACTTGTCCGTGTCGGCCACCAGGATGCGCATTTTCCGCGCCAGGCAGGCCTTTCAAGTGCATTACCTGGAACGAACCTCGTGCTCCGCCTCATCCGGAGGCAGCACATGACCATAAAGGAAGAGTAGCATGTCTTACGAACCCTCCCATCCAGACCTGTCCCGCTTATGGCTGACCGCACATGATCAAGCGCTCGCCATGAGCCTCGGCACGACGGAGCATGGCGAAATCCTCACGACTGCGCTCCCGGAGGCAGCACCGCTCCTGATCCTCGCCCAGTCTTCCGACGCACAGAAGCGCCAGGTTCTCGCGTGGCTCGCGCAGCTCTTGAGCAAGTGTGGGAGGAGCGGGCTTCGCCTGGCCCTCCTGGAACAACCGGGAGATCAGAAGCTCACCAGGCTCCTGCAAGATTACGCCCAGACGGTGATCACGTGCAGCAGCGCGCAAGGGCTGATCGAGGCCATCTGGTGCCTCGAAGGAACGCTCATGCATCGAGAAGAAACGAGGGTCTTCTCCCCACCCTGGCTGGGCGTCCTGGAACTGAGCGAGGAGCGTTCGCTTCCAGCGCGCGCGCGCCAGGCATTGCATATGCTGCTCGCACGAGGCCATGGGGCGGGCCTGTTCCTCCTCGTCCTTGCACGCCAGGCTAGCGCGGCAGCTCTTGCTCTCCCCGACCTGTTCACCTCTACCCTCGTCCTGGAGGCCTGCCGCGAACCTTCTGCCGGTTCGCCTCTCCAACCAGCACTCCCCTGCGCGAGACTCTACCGCGCAACCGACCCCACACGGGCCGTGACCGTTCTCGTGCCGCCGATTCGCCCCGCGGACGTGATAGCACTCCTGGATCGGTACACTCCCCGCGCCCAGTCCACGAAGGTCGGCGTATGACTATATGAATTACTCTACCGGACTGCCCTGTAAAGTTCGAGAGCGAAGCGTGACAATCTCCTCCACTTTGCAGCGCGCGGTCTGAGCGAGCAGGAAAGGAGGAGGCCGCCGGCCCACCACGTCCGGGGTTGCGCTGGCCTGGACAGCTATGGGGCATCGCATGCTCATCGTCGAAGAAAACACCGAACAGGTGCTGCACTCATTATCACGGCGTGTGAGAAAGGCGCGTGGAGCCGGAGGCAGAATGCCTCCTGGTGAGCCGAGGTGGAAGCGTCTGCAGGTTTCGAGGGGGAATGATCTACGATGAATATTCTGCGCCTGACTTCCCGACCATTGCGACGGATTTCCCAGAGGGCACCCGCTGTGTGTACGTCTCCCCACGTGGGAAGGCGGGATCGGCAGGTGCTCTTCGCTATCTTTTCTCTCCCGGGTTATGCGGGTGAGCTGCACCTGGTCTACGATTATCGGCCGGGTGTTCCTTCCGGTTCCCTTGAGCCCTATTTCACACTGCACCTCGCGCGCGAACAGGAGCGCGCCTGGACCGGCAAAAGCGCCGCGTCTGCGGACAAGCTGGAATAAGCGTTCCGTATGGGCGTGTATACTCGCCCCTCACATTATCGTGGGACCGCCCTCCTTTGTCTGACATCTCGCGTGTGGCACATCTGAGAAGAACAAAAGAGAGAAAAACGAACAAAGGGCGGGAGCTCAGCGCTTTTCTGGCGCCTTCACCGGCCATATCATGTAATACAAGAAAAGGGAATCGGGCGGGCGCGTCTGACACCAGTCGATCCGCCAGCCTTGCGTGTCAGACATCTCGGCCCTGTTCACGTATGGGAGACACAAGCGCGGGCGGCAGAAGAGAGTCGAACACGCGCCTGCGTAGAGGAGAACGATTCGTGGAAGAGCACTCGGCTTCCAACGAGGCACCTATTACGAGCGACCACCGCCAGGCCATTGATACCCTGTTGCGGCGCGTGGCACAGCATTACGAAGACGAGGGGCGCGAGCTATCGCGCCGCCCACAGCCGTTTTCGCTCACCACGCTCGAGTTGCGCCAGGGTCACCTGGCCGAGGTTCTGGAGCGCCTGGTCCGGGTTACCGAAGATCCGGAGGCGGAAACGTATCCAGAGCGGGAGCGCAAGATCCTGCGCGAGCAGGTGCAATATGTGTACCAGTATCTTTTCGTGCCGGCGTACTCACCGCGTTCTACCACGACGTTTCTGATCCCCGAATGCTTCGAGCTGGACCCGATCTCCTCGCTGTTACACGAGGTCCGATTGCGACTCACCCCTCCCTCCGAACTGCTGACCATTGAACAGGCCGCGGATATGCTGGGCATTCAACGGACCATGACGTACCAGTGGATCGAGGTTGGCATCCTCCACCCCTTGCGCGTCGGACCCTATAAATACCAGCGGTGCGAGCGCTGGGAGGTCGAGCAAGTTGCGCGTGACCGCAATACACCAGACGTTTCGCTCAACCCGGCAGGCGAGGCTGCACGGGAATGAACGTTCACCGCGCTTGATGCCCATTCCGTCGAACCAAAAGACTATACGAAATACTCTGGACCGTGGGTCGCGTTGTATCGAACCTGTATTCCCCTCGCCTTCCGTGATACCAGGGAGGTCTTTCTGCTGGCACACCTTTCACCGTTCGTTCCAGCATCCCTCATGCCACACAAAGCTCGGCGTTTCCACGTGACCTCTCCTCTCTCCACGCAGGCAGAGGGATGGGGGGACGGATTGCAGGGACGGGGGACGCTACGCTCAGAAATTGGGGCCGACCGATTCGGGAAGACGAGAGGGGAGATCAGAAGAGAACACAGGAAAGATGACAGGAGAGAGGAAGAAGAGATCAGATACTCCCTTACTCGTCGCTTCGTTTTATGCCCGCGGGCAGAATTTCTTTCGTGGATGAGGGGATCGCCAGCTTGCTTCTGGCTGTTCGGTGCGCGAAATCGCGTCCAATGTCGAGTTCCGAAAGGAACGCGGTGGAGCGATCGCCTGCGCTTTTGCGCAGAGTCTCGTGTTGGGTCCGTGGACACAATGGCCCACACAAAAACGCGGTGCCTGAAACAAACGCGTCAACATGCCCTGCGCGAGTTCACCCGGTGTCGCTGCTGTGGACATCGCCTTCTTTTGAGGAGGATTGCATACTGACCTTCGCCACGCGCGTTCGAGCCTGGAGTTGCCGCTTCACCTCTTTCTGAATGAGGGTGGCCAGGGTTTCCCCCTCCGGAAGTCCAAGCCCGTCAATCCTGCCCTCCACGGCCTCCAACCTGTTCAGAAGAGAGGAAAGGAGAGCATGTTCAGTGCTCTCTTCTGCAGTGAGGAGAGCAGATGGCGTGCTCTCCTCGCCGCTCAACTCCTCTTCTGCCACAGATCGGCGGACCGCACGCCCGTGCGCCTCAGCGACTTTTTCCAGCTTCCTGAGCTGCGTACCCGTATACCAGAGCGATGGGCCATACCCATTTCGGGTTCTCGGCTCAATCGCCGGGCTCGTTTCTTTGCACCATCTTTTCAGGGTCCGGTAATCCTTCAGGCCGAGGTGTTCCAGAACCTGGTTTTGATTGAAATACTCCGCCATGTGTCACCTCCAGGCGCTCCTGGCGAGCGCAAGTTACACGGCCTCTCGCCTGGCCATAGTATAGCACAAAATTGAAGAATATAGGAAAGGTATGGGATGCATATGGGACATTGCCAGTTAAGAAAATAGTATGTAGGAGTTATATAGTACTGTTATGGTGATAATAGAGAGTGTTCGTAGTATCTTTATCGTTATTCATGAGTGGTTGTACAGGCCTACCTTGCTTCTTCTATCACAGGGACAACACCATAGAGTTCCTATGTCTACCCCAATAGAAGCACGCTCACACATAGCTATAAGCCAATTAACCTACATATGTCAGATGTAAAATTAACAGCTATTAGTTTTTTCCAGGGTGGACAGCGGCAATTTGTCTTCAAACGTATACAATTTAATCTTTTTGCCCCAAAAAACTCTGGACAAATCCTAAAAAATTATGGTATAAATTAGGAAACAGTTGTTTTGTCACGTTTCGTACACAAATTTAGACGAAATGTGACGGCTTTCGACCAGTCCGCAAGGAGGGCATTTTCATGCAAACAAAAGATGCACAGTCGACCGTAGCATCCACGACCCAGAAACCCGGGGAAGACGCCCTGGTTCCAATCTGGCAGCAGCTCCCAGAGCGCAGTCTCGCAGCGTTCGTCGAGCGAGATCTGCCATTTCAAATGGTGGTCATCGAGCAAGGCAATGAGGTCGCCAGGCGCGTAGACACCGTGATCGACTATCCCCCGGCAGTCGGTGCCCAGTTTGTTCCTGTCACCCCGATTTGTATTGATCCTGGGAAATTCTCCAATAAAGCCGGCGGGATCCGGCAACGCGAGATCATCGAAATCGACGGGACGCCAGTCGAACAAGACGCTCCCCCCCGCTTCGTCTCGGTCAACGAACCCGTTGTCTACAAACCGGCAGAGCAGGCCAGCTACACGTCAGGGCCGGGAAAAAGCGTGTACCGCATCCGCGCCACCTCGGCCAGGCCTGCAGAGGTGGAGGCAGAGGGGTCTCCCCTGCCTCTTGAGGCGTTTTCTTTCGGCGTGGATGGGATGTACAAAGGGGACGCGATCCCCGTTTACAACAAATTTTATCAGCGCTGGCGTCTAGGGCGATACCGGTCGGTATGGTACGCGACAATTACCAAAGTGGCTCGGGAGATCGGGCTGAGGCCAACGCCGAAAATGATCGAGGTCGAAGGCTCGGGCGAGCAGGAGATCGACATTGCGACGATACGACCCCACTACCTCTCGCTCACCGTGGCCCTGCCGGATGAGGAGCTGATCAATGCCAACGGCAGCATGACACTCGATCCTCTTACCCGCGCCGCGCTCGAAGACTCGAAGGGCGAGTTCGTGATCGAGTGGTTTGACCCCGATGGAACGTCCTGGATCTATAAGTTCCTCGTCGTGAAGGTCGATTTGATCGCCCAAACCCACGCCGCGTGGATCGCGATCTTCAACAGCATCGACGCAAGCGAGTCCCCCATTGTCCGGCAGGATGAGGCCGGTCAGACAACCACCATCAAGGGTGCCTCTGTGATTGACGAATGGGGTGGCGGCGATCGCCAGCGCGGCCTATTCGAGCTGATCAACGGACGCATCACGATGTTCGCGAGCAAGATTGAAGAAGGCACGCACACCATAGCCGAAGAGTTGCGCAAGGCCGTGTACCGCGAGTTCCAGGTGCGCCCGTCGCTCGCCCAGGCCCAGCTCGCCCTGGCTACCGGTGAGATCGATTTTGGCGGGGATCCGCTCAAGGTTGGTCACCTCATTGAGCAGCTGCGCCGGTCCCGCTTTGAGAACATGTTGACCTCCGCGCTGGTCACCGACGAGGTGCGGACGAGGTTCTGGATTCACGTTGGGGGTGCTGAAGCCCTCCTGCAGGAGGAGCTGGCTGCCTTCATCCAGGCCTCTGAGATCAATCCCCACCGCTTCCTGCTGGCACCGAAAAAAGTCGCGCCTATCATGGTGTTAATCGGCGGCTGGGCCTGGGGCTACTTCCGCCTCAAAGACGACCTGCGCAAGCTCGCTACACAATTCGCGCAGCAACAGGCACTGCGTAATGACCTGCGCAAACGCCTCTCCCAGGCGCTCAATCACATCCCCGTGACCAATGGCAAATCCGCCAACCTGGTCGAGCAGCTTCGTGGCCTGCTCAGAGGGGTCGAACAGACCCCCGAGTGGCCCGGATACCTCACCTCATTGCAGGAGGTCGATCAGCAGTTCAAGTTGCTCGTCCCTGAGCAGCCCTGGCTCAAATTGTCGCAGTCAGTGTAGGTAGGAGCGGAGAAAATGGCTACTCCCGAGAAATCGATCAAGAAGCCTTCCAATTCGACGCGGTTTCCGGAGCCGCTCAAGGCCTTCGTCGCCTGGATCATGAAGCAGGTGAAGCTGGTCGATAAGCCGGCAACCATGATGCGGGAGTGTCTCCAGCTCGGCGTGCAAATTCGGGCCGCGGGTCTGCGGCCCGATGAGCGCGGTCTGTACTGGGAAATGCGCGGGGTGGATCTTGCTCGGGAAATCGAGGGACCGGTGAGGCAGGCCGTTCGTTTCTGCGAGAGCCAGGGATATCCCATGCTCGAGGTGCCGCCACAACTGCTGGAGGAACTGGAGCAGACGCGGCAATTCCAGCATCAGCTCGATGGCAGACTTGCTCGCATCGAGAGGCTGCTGACTCAGTTCACCCAGGGTGGCACCGTGCTGAACCTCACTCCCCTGCTTGAGAACGGAATGGGGGGAAGTTCTTCTGCCGCGCACGAGGGGCCGACTGTTCAATCCATCGAAAGCAACGACGACATCGCGGGCCGTCTCGGTTTTGAAACCGGCATCTCTTTGTAATGTTGGTATGTGTGCTCCCTGCTGGTAGTCAGCGACCCCACGCGTCGAACGCGGGGGCTTGTGAATGCAGGTCTGTCGTTGTCCAGCCTCAGCGTCCAATGGTCCAGGCAGCCAGATGCGGACGCTCCACCATGCCCAGCACCTCGTACGTTTCGAGCGTACGTGGTACCACAATGAGTACCCGCGATTCGCACGTCAAGCCCTCCTTCTTATCGATAACCAGAGGGCGTATTCACAGGTGGGTGAGGAAGCCCGCCGACATCAGGCACGTTGGGCCTGCACCAACGATCAAGACATCCGTATCCATGCGTTCTCCTTAGATCCGCGGATACCGGGGCAGCCAGCGCGGAACCGTGCGCAGGTAGGTCTCATAGCTCTCACCAAACCGGCGACGCAACGAGGGTTCCTCGTAGAAGACGACAAACAAATGCACCACGACTCCCATCAGCAGCCCACACCCGGCCAGGAGCAGCGAGTGAAAGAGGATGGCCTCACCGAGAAGAACTGAAAAGACACCAAGATACATCGGATTACGCACCCACCGATAGGGTCCCGATCTCACCAGAAAGACCGGCGCGTCGATGGGCGCTGGCGTCCCACGGCCTATAAGGGTGAACGCTCCGGCACACCAGAAGTAGAGGATTACTCCTACGAAGAAAGGGAGCAAACCAATCAGCCAGACCGAGAGGGAAGGCATCACCGCCTCTCCTGACCAGTGCAACAGGAGCCAGGGAACGATGCCCAACAGCGTCCCGGGAACCAGGATGGTAAACATGAGCGTTTTCAGAGCAACCATGAAGAGCCTCCTTTGTCTCCGGTTTGCACCCTATCAGGCACCGATTGGCTCAGGGCCTGATGACTTCACCTGCACAAACTCCTGCTGCCTGCCAAACGTGCGAAAGATCAGCAGGAAAGGCGCGGGAAACGAGGGCCTCGCTGTTTCGTCATCAATCTGTTCTAGTTTGCCGACCGCATAGAGCCTTCTATGCCAGAAGACCGTCCCGCCTCCAGCAGCCAGCAGGTTCCGATACCAATCCACCTGTGGCCCGTACGTTAACGCAATCACAAACCCCTCTTCCAGCGGCCACACCCAGATCACCGTCTCATAGGGCTTTCCGCTTCGACGACCAACGTGACCAATGATCGCAAACGGGCCGTGGGAAAGATTCGCAAACCCGCGTAAGAGCCGATTCGTGACGTACTTATTAAAGATACGTATTCGATCAGGCAACTTAAAGACATGTGTTCGATGAGACGGTATCCTCTCCTCCTTAGAAAAAAGGCCAAAGCCAACGGTTACGGTGTCAATGCGCGCATGATCACCTCAACGACCGCATCGGCACGGTCGAGTGCCGGAGGTTGTGCTTCCTCCGCAAGCACAAGGCTCATAATGACATAGGTTAACAATCCACCAAGCAGCGTGTGCGTCACAGCGTCGAAGTCCAGGTCGGCGATGATCTGTTGCTCGCGGGCCTCTCGGAGCAGTGCGGTGATAATGGCGAGACCCGGCTTCGTGACAGTCGAGAAAAACAGGGTGCCGAGCTGCGGGAAGCGCGGCGCTTCGGCGATGATGGTGCGCACCAGGGGCAGATACCCGGGCTGGCTCATCATGGAGAGGATCTCACGGGAAAGCTGGGTGAGTGCCTGACGCAGCGATGACAGATCATGGGATGTGGGCAAGGCCGCCAGTTTCTCGGAAAAGCCTGGTTGCTCCATCGTCAGGTAGCTCAGGACATCGACAAAGAGAGCCTCCTTGTTGGCATAGTGACGGTAGAGGGTCTCCTTCGAGGAAATTCCCGCCTCCGCCAGGATGGCGTCGATGCTCGTTGCCAGATAGCCCTGCTGAAGAAACAGTCGGTGAGCGGCGACGCGGAGCTGCTCGCGGGTCTGTTGGGCGCGTCTGCTCTGCCTGAGTTCCATTGGCACTCGCCTCATTACCGTAACGTACTTTACGTTACGGTAATAGCACGGAGAACAGTGATTGTCAAGGGCCAGCGTGACGCATGTCCTTGGAGCAGAGTGTTGGATGATGGATGGTGCTCGACGATACAGTTACGAGGCCTGCCTGTAAATTGCAGGATTCGATGTCGTAGTTTTCATAATTCCGTGTCGTAGAACAGGCATTTCAATGAGAGGGAAGAGAGGTATACGGCAGAGAAGAAATAACGACGGTTTTCTGGACTGAGCTATATTCAGTCAGAAGTACTCAATCCTCTTGAGAAGAGGAGCTATGAAGATGAAGAAGGCATCTAATAGTTTTCCTCGCTCGGACTTTCCTTTTTATTTGAAATCGACTATACTACCGCTAACTTTAGATTGACGTTTAAACTAACACGAACCTAACTGAGCCAGAATGTGAATGGCTCAGAGCCAGGAAAGACGAGTGAAATGAAAAAGATCAGCCAGACCAACTCAGGCCGAAGTGGTCTTTTTGCCCTTTTTCTGCTTTTTACGCGTTTTGCGGATCACAGGATGGTGTGTCCTGGGCTTGGGATGAAAGCCTTTTGTGCGTCCCGGCGCTTTTCCGCGTGGTTGCGAGGGTCGTGCCGGGGTCCCCAACTGTCGCAAAAGGCTGGGCATGGCCCGACGCACTTGCCCCAACGTCAGGATCGAGCGGCGCGTCTCCCAGGGCCGATAGCTCCCGTCCAGCAAGGGGCGAGCCAGCAGCAACTGATTGTGGGCACAGGCGACCACCTGTGTCCAGCGTTCGGTTCGTGCTGGTGTACTCA
>WNGD01004945.1_pt1 | contig 21189 bp, 12 predicted proteins | sample 5400671 | NCBI WGS metagenome assembly WNGD01 (sample SAMN13153369, study PRJNA577476) | soil metagenome | isolation source: 40 cm soil or saprolite under grassland replicate 2 | place: USA:California | collected 2016-06-15 | reverse complement strand
TCCGGCCCCTGAGCCAGGCCAGCTCCGGTACGCCAAGCACCCGGCGGAGCCGCTCATCTGCGGCTCCGTCCTCCGCTCCGCGTGCGCCGGCCGGCCCTTCGGCGGCTTGTCGTTCCCCGGCCCGGCGTCCGGCCGTTACCACAGCGAGCTGCCGGCGCCATGGCCTTCGCGCTTGCCCGCGGAACCATTGGCGGAACCGTCGGAGGGGACGGGTTCCGCCTCCTGAGCACGACCCGCCATGACTCTTTCGACCCGGCGGTGCGCACGGCCGTCCCACTCCCAGGTCGTGACGTGCACCGCGTCGATGCCATCGCGGCGCACCAGCTGGTGGGTGGCGATACCGGGCACGGTCGCGTAGAACCCCCACTCCCGCTCGCTCGTCATCACCACGTCTAGGTCGAACGTGGCCAGCAAGCCCAGGCACTTGGCCCGCGAATCGTCATCCACGCCGGCGAACGCCTCGTCAAGCAAGACCATCCGAGGAGCGTGCGGGTGCGCTGAGCGGTAGTGCGCCGAGGCGGCCGCGAACAGCGGCAGCGATACCGTGAGCACCCGCTCGCCGCCCGACGCGGGGCCGGTCGCCGGACGCCATCTGCCGTCCTGGTAGCGCTCGATCACGAACCGGTGCCAGCCCCGGTAGTCCAGCGCCCGCCGGAGGTGCTCCTGCCACGTGCCGTTCTCGTCACGTCCGCGCTGTGCCTCTATCTGGCGGTGCAGGAACTCCCCGACCGCCGCCCGGTCGGCCGGTGACCACAGCTCGGCATCCTGGCGCAGCAGCCGGCGTCGCGCCTCGGCCAGGCCTTCCGGGCCGTCCGGCAGCGGCTCCCAGCGCAGCCGCAGCCGCATGCCGGTGCTCGTGGGCCGCTCGGCAAGCTCGGCGTTCATCCCCTCCACCTGCGCCTCAGCGTCGCTGATCAGCTCCTGCAGGTGACTGGCGACGTCGTTGACCAGATGTTCCTCGATCAGCTCGCGTTCCTTGGCAGTCAGCATTCGCTCGCGGTAGGCGACCTCGTCGTCGAGCAGCTCGGTCAGCTCCCCGGGCGTGCGCTCCCGGCCCTGGAACTGGATGGTCACCACCACTCGCTCGTCCTCAAGGCTCATCACCGCGTGGTGGCCGTGCCGCGACAGCGCCTCGGCCAGCTCGGCGTGACGGCGGCCGATGTCGTCCTGGATCCGCTTCCATGCCTCGTCGCTGTCATCCACAGCCGTCAGCGCCTGCTCGGCCCGCCGGGCAAGGCGCACCGCCGGGTCGGCCGCCCATGGCTGGCCGGCCGCGCCGGTGTCCGGCAGCTCAAGGTCCGCAGCGGCGACGGCTAGCAGCCCGGTTGCGGCGAAGCGCTGGAACGCAGCGACCGCGGCATCCCGCCGCTGCGCCTCCGCGGTCATGTTCGCCTGCAGCTGTTCCTCACGTCCCTGCAGCTTGGCGCGCTGCTCGGCAATCTCACGATGGCGCGAGTCCAGTATCTTCTGCTCGCCGCTCAGCTCGGCGATCCGCTTCCTGACCGCCTCCAGCTGCTGGCGCAGCTCGTCGGCGGTCGCGCCGATGGCCGCCCGCAGCGTGGCAAGCCGCGCCGCCGTGTCGCGCGCCTCTACCTCGGCCTCGGCGGTGGCCGCCCGCGCGGCGATGAGATCCTGCTCGGCGCGGTCCAGCTCCTCCGCGCAGGTGGCGACGTCGGACAGCTTGGCCAGGTGCTGCCAGAGGAGCCCGGCCAGCCCCTGCGCCGCGGCGGAGTAGGCTGTCACGGCCGCCGAAACGGCGCGCAGTCCAGCGATCTTGGCGGGAACGCCAAGGTCAGCGGCGGTCTCATCGCGTTCCCTGGCGGCGCCGGCCGCCTTCCCCTCGGCATCGGCGACCTGGCCACGCTGGGCTGTGACCTTGTTCGCTACCTGCGCCAGCTGCCTGGCCGCGGCCCCCGCGGTCCCGTGCGCGTCCCTGAGTTCCTGCTCAGAGGGCTGGCGTGACTGCTCGTCAGCGAGCGCCGTTTGCCTGGCCTCGATGTGGCTGACCACCCTGGCGGCCGCCTCGACGACGCGTTCAGCCAGCGAGATTTCCCCGGCAAGAACGGCGAGCCGGCGGCGCCTGGCCTGCTCGCGGGATCCGGCGCCCACGTACTCCGCCGCTGGCTTCGCCCACGAGCCGTGCAGCGGCCCGACCCGCCACCGGCCGTCGATCCATGTGCAGGCGGCCGGCTCCCCGGCCACATCGGCGGGCGGGACCACAGTCCTATCCCCGGCCACATCAGCGGCCAGGTCGCGGCCGCCGGGCATCCTGCTGCCAGCCACGGGCGCCAGCAGGCCGATGCAGGCAAGCACGGCGGCAACCCTGTCGGGCTCCACCGCGCTTGCCTGCGCGTCGCCGGGATCCGCTGCCGGATACAGCAGCTCGGCCAGGCTGCGTCCGGCCGACTGCGCCCCAACGTGTGCACCAGGCGATACCGGGGCGCCTGGTGGCGGTGCGGCACCGACCGACAGGACGACGTCGTGGGTGCCGGCATCCAGCAGCTGTCCGTCCGGCGTGACCCAGGCGTCCAGCAGGCCGGATGCCTCAAGCGCGGCCTCCAGGCCCGCCCGGTCCGCATCGTCCAGGCCATCCGCGAAGTCGGTCAGCTGCCACAGTGGCGCGCCTGGCCGGCCGTCACGCAAGCCGTCCGCGCGAGTGTGCGGGACCGGCGGGCGGGCGATCTCGCCGGATTCCAGCCGCCGTCGCTCATCCGCCAGTACCGCGAGCGCTGCCGCTGCCTTATCGGCACGGACGGACGCCTGCGCCCTGGCGTCCGCGAGGGCCTGGGCTGCGCGCAGAGCCGCGGCGCGCAGCGCGGTCTCCGCCGGGTTCGGCCCGTCCAGGGAGACTGTCCATGCGGCGAGGCCGGTCTCATCGGGATGCGGGACGGCCAGCTCGCTCACCCCGGCGGCGTACGCCTGCCAGGCCGCCACCAGCGCCATGCCCGCCTCGGTTATCGCCCGGTCGGCAGCATCCCTGGCCTCGGCGGCCGCGTCATGCTCTGCCTCCAGCTCGCTGAGCCTGGTCCGGGCGGCCACGGCGGCGGCTTCGGCGGACTTCGCCGTCTCGGCAAGCGCCAGTACGTGCGCTGCCGCCGCCGCACGTCGCTGCGCGAGAGCTGCCGCCTGCTGCTCGGCCTGCCGGATCAGCGGCTCGCTGATCCCGTCCGGCAGGTCCAGCGGCGCGCACAGCCCTGCATGCTCGGGCCCGATCCCGCCGTCGGCCGCGCTCCCGGCAGTCTCCGCGGCGCGGCGGGTGACATGCCCGCGGGTCCTGTCGGCCGCCGTGCGTGCCGTCACATGCCTGGCTGCACGCTCGCCACGGAGCCGCTCAGCCCGGCCGGCCTTCTGGCGTTCGGCCGCGGCGCCGCGAGCGGTCGCCTCCGCCAGCCTCTCGGCATGCTCCATGTTCGCTAGCTCGGGACGCCCGGCCAGCTCCTCCCTGGCCGCCGACAGCCCGGCCAGCTCGCCAGTGACCGTCTCCAGCCGCGACGCCGCCTCGGCCTCCGCCTCCTGCGCGCGCCCGATCTGCTCGCGGACGCCGCCCAGGTCCCTGCCCGCCTGCTCGTAGGTAGCCTGGGCGCTGCGCAGCTCACGGCCCTGGCGGCGGGCGGCGACCCGCGCGTAATGCTGGTAGCGCAGCAAGAACTTCACGACATGGCCGCGGGTGTCCCGCAGGCCGGCCAGCTCGTCCCGCTGCTGCTCCAGGTCGTGGAACGCCGTCGCTATGTCGGCCACCACCGACTGGTCCAGCGGGGTCAGCGCCTCGGACAGCGCGCGGGACAGCCTGCCCTCGTCCGGGCGCCGGGACAGCTGCGGCTGGCGGAGCTGGACTAGCAGGTCCACCAGGGAGGCGTAGCGGTCAGGGCCGAGCCGGAACAGGTGCTCGTCCACTGCCCGCCGGTACGTCTGTGCCTTCTGCGTGACCTGCCCGTACTCGCCGACCGCCGCCGTAAGCCGGTCCCTGGTCAGCGCGCTGCCGCCGCTGCCGATCAGGAACAGGTCGGCCCCGACGCGCTGCGAGGTGACGAAGTACCACCGGTCGGCGATGCCGCGCCCGGCCACTGCTTTGAGTCCGCAGCCGACGGTGAAGTAGGCATGCTCGCCGTCTTCGGTCCGGCGGCCGAACTCCAGCCAGGTGTAGCCGAGCCGCTCGTCATACTTGCCGCCGAGCAGCAGGTTCCAGTCCATTTTCTTGTCGCGGTCGCCGTCCGGCTCGACCCTGGTCGGCGACAGGTCCGCGTCCAGCAGGAACGGCAGGGTGAGCGCGAGCACCTTGGACTTGCCGGTGCCATTGTTGCCGCGCAGCATCAGCCGTCCGTCGCGGAACCAGAACTCCTGGTAGTCGTAGTAGAAGAGATCGACAAGCCCGGCTCGCAGCGGCTGCCAGCGCGCCAGCAGCGGGACCGGACCGCCGGTCACCGAAACTGCCGCCGGGCCGGTTTCCTGCGTGGTCACACGGTGCTCCCCACTATGGTCGGGCTCCCCATGATCGTCGGCTCGGCGTACCCGTACCTGGCCAGGGCCGGCAGTGGCAGCACGTCCTCACCGGTGACCCGCACCAGCCCGAGCGCCGCGAGCCGGGCGACGGCGCCGGCCGCTAGCTCGCGTTCTGCGCCCGGATCGGTCGCGTGCTTGCGCCAGTGCGACTTGTGCTGCTGCGCGAGTGCGGCAATGTGGCCGCGAAGCACACTGACCGGCACCACGCCGCCCGGCCGCTCCCGCAGCACAGCCGCCAGGTACTCCGCCAGCAGCAGCGTCGCATGCCCGTCCGTTCCCTCCTCTGGCATTCCGAGGTCGGTGGCCTCGCCGGTCGGGTCAAGCAGCGCTATCCCCTCGGCCCGCACCTCCGCCACCAGGCCGGTCGCCTCGGTCAGCCGGCGCAGCAGCAGGCCGCGCTGGCCGGCCAGGTAGGCCCGCTCGTCCTCGGCGAGGTCATCGAAGTACAGCACCGGGTCATCGAGCAGCCGACGGGCAAGCCGGTGCCGTATTTCCCTGTTCCGCGCATCATCGGTTTCCGGCCGCGGCTCGGCCGTCAGCGCCGCGAGCCGCTCGTCGATCCCGGTCTCGGTCACCGTCGACGCGCCGCGCCCGGTGATCAGCAGCGCGGCGAGCACCCGGCGGTTCACGTCGTACAGCGCATCCCCGCTCTGGCTGATGAACGCCTGCTCGTCCCCGGCCACCTTCGCCAGCACGCCGGCCCGCAGCAGCAGCCGCGCGACCGCCACCAGGTCGCCGCGCTCCTCCCTGCTGTCCAGGCTGAAGGTCACCCCGGCGGCAGCCAGGACGGGATCGGCGGCCAGCGCCACGACTCGCTCGACCAGCCAGCCGAGCGTTACCTGCGCCTCCGCGCGCTCCAGGGCGGCCAGGGCAAGACAGGTCAGGACGTAACGACGACGGCCAAACGGAGGCTTGGCGTCAGCCCCCCTGCTACCGTCGGCCAGCTGCCCCGGGATCTTCCGCAGCCGGACGACCGCGTGATCTGCCCGCAGGGTCCAGCCCGCCTGGTTGCCGAACCAGTCGCCGAGCCAGGCCGCGTGCTTCCTGGCCAGCCCGAACGCCTGCGGGTCCGGGCCATCGGGGGTGAGCATCGGATGGCGGAGCAGGGCCCGGATGGCGCGTCGCCGCTCGTCATCCCGCTGCTGGTCGAGCACGTCAGGCAGCCGGTCGCCGCTCATTGCCCCGCTCCAAGCGAGATGGGCTGGAATCCGGCGGACTCGAACTCGACCGGCCCGGGCCTGGCAAGATCGGGCCCGGCGGGCCCGGGCTCCGCCGGCTGGAGCCCGGCTGGCTCGGTCAGGTCGGTGATGACGATCTCGTGGTCGGGCCCGCGCAGCACGCCGTCGTCCGTGATGATCTCCGCGGCCGGCCCGCTGTCCAGCGGGCGGAGGACGATTTCCATCGTGCCGTCGGAGGTGCGGGTCCTGATGACGGCGTCCGGACCGGGCGGCCCGGCCGACAGCGCCTCGCCGAGCAGCCGCAGGAACAACCGGAATTCGCCGTTGCCGAGAACTCCGAGCTCGCTCAGCCTCGTCGGCGCCCCCGTGGCCAGAGCGGACCGGGCGGCCTCGGTCTGCTCCCGTTCTGCCAGCACCTGCCGGGCGAGGTGCTCGCGCTCGGCGGACCGGTCCCGGATCCTGACCGGGCCGCCGCGGCGCTGGTACTGCCCTGTCGCCCGCAGCCGCGGAGCGATCACTATTGGCGGCGCCGTCAGCCAGCTCGTGCTGGCGGTGACGGCGTCAGCGCCAGTTTCCGCCTCGCCGGTGAGATGCCGGGATGGCGAGAGGCCGAACGCCGCCCGCCACAGCCGGTGCGCGTCCGCGGCATCCGGCGCCTCGGCGAACCAGCGCGCGAGCGCGCGGAAGTCGGCGCTGCGGTCGCTGCGGCCAGCGCGCCGCTCCTGCAGCACGCTGATCGTGCCAAGCAGGTCGGGGATCGCCTTTCTGGCCCGCTTACGCAGCATCGTCGCCTGGCTCTGGTGTGGCCCGTCGTCGACGAACCACGACCACAGGCCGCTCCACCTGTTCTTCCAGTCCCGCAGCTTCTCCGCGACCGGATCGTTCTCAGTGCCCGGATCGGCGGCCGCAGGCGCGGCGGTACGGCTGGATGCGGTGCTGGTCCTTGGCCCCGCGTTCGGTGTTCCGTCGCCTTCGGGCCGCTCGGCGCCCGGCGCTACGTCAGCTGCCTCGCGCCGCGCCGCGATCCTGAGCAGCTGATCGGCCCGGCTGGCGGCAATCCCGCGCAGCGTCGCAGCGATGTCGTGGCTCTTCACCACCAGCTCAGAGACGAACCGCTCCAGGTAGCTGATCAGCCGGTCCTTGTAGGCGAGGAAAGTCTCCTCGTCCACGTCCTGCAGCTCGATGGTGCGCTGCAGGCTGCCCATGAACGCGGTGGCGTTGGCGGCGAGGCTGTCCAGCCGCCCGGACAGCTCGAGCAGCAGGCTGTGCACCACTGCCGGGTCAGGCTCGGGCGGCAGCTCGCGCAAGGCCCGCAGCCGCAGCCTGATGTCCTCCAGGGCCACCGCCTGCAGCTCGGCACGGCGCGCCATCTCCCTGTCGTACACCTCGAGGGCGCGCTCTGCCGCCTCGCCTTCGCGGCTGAGCTGGTACAGGTAGCGGGTGCGGTAGAAGTCCTCGACCGTGGTGACCCGGCTGGTGTCCGGGTTGGCCTTCAGGTTGCCCCATTCCTCCAGCTTGACCAGGGCGTCGTCGACCTGCTCCTGGACGGCCGCCGGGCCAGCGGCCCGGCGCAGGTCCTCGGCGACGTCCTCGGGGCGCAGGTGCACCACGAATCGCTGCTTGCCGTCCCGGAACACGGTCATGATGGCCCGGTACAGCTCATGCAGCGGCGCATCGAGGTGAGCGAACGGGCGCGGGCCGGGCCGGGCCGGGCCGCCGCGGGGGGTCTGCGCATCCATGACGAGACAGCAGTATGCCGGTACCTGCCGACAGTTCCGACCAGAATCGCCGCGAGCCGGGCACCGGGTCAGGAGATGCAGAACTCGTTGCCCTCGGGATCGGTCATGGTTACCCAGCTGTGCGGCCCCTGCTGGCCCCGGTGCAGGAACGTCGCGCCGCTGCCGGCCAGCCGCTCCATCTCAGCGTCGACGTTCTCCGCGCCGACGAACAGGTCCAGGTGGACCCGGTTCTTCACCGCCTTGGGCTCGGGCACCAGCTGGAAGAGGATTCTCTTGCGGTCGGCGCGCTCCGGGCCATCGCCGGGATGCCGGATGGCGGCACCTTCGGTCCACACCAGAACTCCGTTGTGGTCCATCGTGTCGGCCTCGGTGGCGTAGCCCTCGGCAATCATGCGGCGGATGAAGGCCTCGTCGGAGGGCTCCACCACCCAGCCCAGGGCGTCCGCCCACCAGTCCGCGAGGACATGCGGCCGCGCCGCGTCAACGACTACCTGGAAGTTGTATGGCATCCGGTTCACCCCTGCCTACGGTAGAGATCGCGCAGCAGGGAGATCTCTGCCGCGTGGTGGATGACCTCTCGGTTGATGTGCGGCACCAGCGCGCCTGAGCCCGGGCCCGGGTTTAGGGCCAGGTGAGACCGCAGGCTTTGTGCAGCTCTTCGCGGCTGGGCAGCTTGACCCTGGCACCGCGGCCCAGCGCGGCGGCGAGATCCTTCTCCGCGGTCTCGATCCTTAGCCAGTCGGAGTAGCTGACCGGGCGGATGCCACGGCTCGCCAGTTCACCGGCGAAGCGTGATGCCGAGCCGGGCGCCTCTTCCTGGCCGGCCGCGGGCTCGGGATAGGGCAGCAGCCCGGCGCGCGGCAGCGGCACCTCATCCGGGCCTGGGCCGCCGGCCAGGTCGGCGAGCAGCGAGCGGACGGTCTGCGCCGCGTCGGACTTGTTGGTGCCGATCACCCCGGTCGGGCCGCGCTTGAGCCAGCCCGCCACGTACTCCCCCGGCAGCGGCTCGCCGTCCGGGCCGAGCACGCGGCCCTCGGCGTTCGGCACGGTGGACGAGCGCTCGTCGAACGGGACTCCGGGCAGCGGCACGCTCTGATACCCCACGCTGCGCAGCACCAGCTGCGCGGCGAGGGTCTCGTGCTCGCCGGTTCCGGTGAACGCGCCGCTTTCGTCCAGCCTGGTCCGCTCCAGGGTAAGGCCGGAAACCTCGTTAACCCCGTGTATTTTCACCGGGCGGAGCCAGAACCGGACCGTCAGCCTGCGCGCGCCGCCGGCCGGCCGCCGGCCGGCCCAGTCGGCGATCACGTTGTAGTTGCCGCGCACGCGCCGGTCGGACTGTGCCAGCCGGGCGCTCTCGCCGGTCGGGTCGAACGCGTCCAGGTCGGCCTCGCCGTCGCCGACCACGATGTCGACCCCGGGCAGGGTGCCGAGCTCGCGCAGCTCCTTGGTGGTGAACTTGGCCTGCGCCGGGCCGCGGCGGCCAATCATGTGGACCTCGCGGACCTTGCTCGCCATCAGCGCGTCGAGCACCGGCTGGGAAACGTCGGTCTCGCGCAGCTCGCTGGGATCCCTGGCCAGGATCCTGGCCACGTCCACCGCCACGTTGCCGACCCCGATCACCGCGACCGATTCGGCGTCCAGGATGAACGCGGCCGGGTCGATGTCGGGATGCCCGCAGTACCAGTTGACGAAGTCGGTCGCGGCGAAGCTGCCAGGCAGGTCCTCACCAGGAATGCCGAGCCGCCGGTCGCGCATCGCGCCGGTCGCGTACACCACCGCGTCGTAGCAGGCCAGCAGCTCGTCCCTGGTGATGTCGGTACCGAGGTGCAGGCCGCCGAGAAAGTTCACGCCCTCGTGCTCCAGCACGCCGCGCAGGTAGTCGGCGATCGACTTGATCGACTTGTGGTCGGGGGCAACGCCGTACCTGACCAGGCCGTACGGCGTCGGCAGCCGGTCGAGCACGTCAACCCGGACGCGGCGGCCTGAGTCAACGGCGGCGGCCTGCTTGATCAACGCCTCGGCGGTGTAGAGGCCGGCCGGGCCCGATCCGACGATGGCAACCTCGAGCGTGTCCATGGCTGGCGATTGTCCCGTCAGGTGCGCGCGTCGTGCGCCAGTTCCGGGGTCCGGCGCACCACCGCCGCGGTGATCTCCCTGGCCAGGTGCTGCGGGGTGAGCCCCTGGTCGGCCAGGATCTCAGCGCGCTCACCGTGCTGCAGGAACTGCTGCCGCAGGCCGAACGTCTGCACCGGGGTCGGCACGTCCTGGTCACGGAGCAGCCTGCAGACCGCGTCGCCGAAGCCGCCGGACCGGCCGTTGTCCTCGGCCGTGACCACGAGCCGGTGCTTGCGCGCCGCCGCCACAAGCGCCTCGTCCAGCGGCTTGACCCAGCGCGGATCCACGACGTTCACGCCAATGCCCTGGTCGGCAAGCCGCTGTGCGGCCTCGACGCAGACGCCAGCCATCGGGCCGACCCCGATCAGCAGCACGTCCGCGCCGTTGCGCCCGTCCTCCTCGGCGCGCCCAGCCTGGCCGCCGCGGACGGCGTCGCCGGCCGGCCCGGTCCCGGCGGCACCGGGCGAGCTGAGCACGTCCATGCTGCCGAGCTTGCCGATCGTGGGGATCTCGCCCGCCACCGTGCCGCGGGGGAACCGCAGCGCGGTCGGCCCGTCGCTGATGGCGACCGCCTCGCGGAGCAGCTCGGCCAGCCGGGTGCCATCCCGAGGGGCGGCTATCCGCAGGCCCGGCACGAGCTGCAGGATCGACCCGTCCCACATGCCGTGGTGGCTCGCTCCGTCCGGGCCGGTGACCCCGGCCCGGTCCAGTACGAAGGTAACCGGCAGCTTGTGCATCGCCACGTCCATCAGCACCTGGTCGAAGGCCCGGCTCAGGAACGTAGCGTAGATCGCGACCACCGGGTGCATGCCGCCCATCGCCAGGCCCGCCGCGCTGGTTACCGCGTGCTGCTCGGCTATGCCGACGTCGTATACCCGGTCCGGGTAGGCGCTGGCGAAGCTGGCCAGTCCGGTCGGGTGCAGCATCGCGGCGGTGATCGCGACCACGTCGGGGCGGCGGGCGCCGATGGCAACGAGCTCGTCGCCGAATACCTGGGTCCACGGGCGCTTCGGGACTGCGGCCGGTGCGCCGGCCGTCGCCGGGGCACTCACCGCCCCGGCGGCCGGCGAGACCTGATGCAGGCAGTCCTCGTCGTTCTGCTCGGCGAGCGGGTAGCCGAAGCCCTTGGTCGTGATCACGTGCACGAGCACCGCGCCGCCGAAATCGCGGGCCCTGGCCAGCGCGTGCTCGACGGCCTGCTCGTCATGACCGTCGACCGGGCCGACGTATTTCAGCCCGAGATCCTCGAACAGCACCTGCGGCTGCAGGACGTCCTTGATGCCCTTCTTGATCCCGTGCAGCGTCTCGTACAGCGGCGGGCCGACCAGCGGCGTGCGCGACAGCGTGGTCTTGATGTAGTCGAGCACGTGCTCGTACCGCTGTGACACCCGGACCGCGGCGAGATGATCCGCGAGCCCGCCGATGGTCCGCTGGTAGGACCGGCCGTTGTCGTTCACCACGATGACGACTCGGCGGTCCGGCGCCCCGGCGATGTTGTTCAGCGCCTCCCAGGCCATCCCGCCGGTCAGCGCGCCGTCGCCGATCACCGCCACCACCGAGCGATCCGCCTCGCCGCGCAGCTGGTAGGCCTTCGCCAGCCCGTCCGCGTAGGACAGGCTCGTCGATGCGTGCGAGTTCTCGATGACGTCATGCTCGGACTCGGCCCGGCTCGGGTAGCCGGAGATCCCGCCGCGCTGCCGCAGGCTGGCGAATGCGGCCTGGCGGCCCGTCAGCAGCTTGTGTACGTAGGACTGATGGCCGGTATCAAATATGACCCGGTCGACCGGCGAGTCGAATACCCGGTGCAATGCGATCGTGAGCTCTACGACGCCAAGGTTCGGCCCGAGATGGCCGCCAGTCCTGGACACTGTTGTGATGAGCAGATCACGGATCTCGGCCGCCAGCAGCGGCAGCTCGTCCGGGCCCAGCTCCTTGAGGTCACGCGGACCCGAGATGGTCTCCAGCAGTGTCACCTGATCTGCTCCCTCGTGGTGGCCGGCGGGGCCGAACCCGACAGAGTCTATTTGGGCGGCACCGGAAACGCACTCCAGCGCTGCCGGATAGCTGACCGTTATGTCATGGCCAACCGCGGGCGTACCAGCGTTAAACCGGTACTGAGGCCATCCGGCCTGGTCAGCTTGCTGGCGTGGTGAGATGCTTTTCCGTCGCTTTTGGCAGACCTTTACTAAGCTGCTGCCCATTCGCCCAGCCGCCGACGCCGCAAGCTGATCCGGAGTACGCCATGCCCAGGCCCTGCCGCATTGCCCCGGCCGCTCGCGCCGCCAGGTCCGCCACCGCGCTGCTCGCGGCGGGGACGCTGGGGGCCGGAGCGCTGGTCAGCGGGTCGCTGGCAGCCGGGACGGCGGCCGCGGAGGCGGCCACCAGGCCCGCCTGGCAGCTAGCCCGGGCCAGCCATTACGGCCCGCCGAAGAACGAGAGCGGCTATGACGCCGTGCTCGCGCACAGCGACGAAGCGTGGTTCTTCGGCGGCACGAACCTGAAGCGGACTGGCCGCCCCATCGTGGAGCGCTGGATCAACCACGGCTGGCGCAGGCCGGTGCTGCCGGCCGGGCTGACCAGCTGGATCGTCGCCGCGAGCGCTGCCTCCGCGAAGAACGTCTGGGCGGTCAGCCACCTCGGCGGCTACGTGCTGAACTGGGTCAACGGCAGCTGGGCGGTGGTGCCGAGCTGGACGCCACTGCCCGGCAGGCAGTTCACCGGAATCACCGCGATCACCAAGAACAACGTCTGGGTGTTCGGGGCCTCATCGGGAACGACCGCTGGCACTGGGACCTGGCACTATGCCGCCGGCACCTGGACCAAGGCGACCGGTATCGCCCGCGACATCTACCGCGCCAGCGACCTAGGTGCCACCAGCATCTGGGCGATCGGCGGCATCCGAGGATCGCGGAACGCGGTCGAGCATTATGACGGGACCACCTGGGCACGGGTCACCGGAAAAGCACTGACCGGCATGCGGTTCACGGCAGTAATCGCCCTGACGCCGGACAGCGTCTGGGTAACCGGCCGGATGCGGCAGAAGGGCCGGATGCGGCCGAAGCTCGCGCACTTCAGCGGCAAGCACTGGATCCGGATCGCCGTGCCAGGCCGCGCGATACCCAGCAAGATCTCATCGGACGGCCATGGCGGCATCTGGGTCGTGACTAACTCCGCGAAAGGATCCTGGGTACGGCACCGGTCGCAGCGCGGCAGGTGGCGGAGCACGACCGTAGATCTATGCCGTCGCGAGCGGCCGCCGGCGGGATGGCTCGCAAGGCGGAGGAGGAGCCCATAGTGGTTCTATGGGCGACGACGACAACGCAGCGAGGCGCCCGTCCGGCGGACGCGCAGCAGGCTGAATGATCTATGGGACATGCCCTAGTGCCCGGCATGCACCGGCTGACCGGAAAGCGCCGCCGCCAGCGCCGCCGCCACCGCGGGGCTGGGTGTCCACAGGCCAGGCTGGCCGATTGTCATGACCGGCCGCGCAAGGGCCACCACGTCGATGAGCCGCCAGTGGAAGAACTTCGGCTCGGCCCAGACGCCGCAACCGCATGGCTGGCCGGCCTTGGCGTCGCCGCACATGCCCGCGAGTGTGACGACCGCGACGATCCCGCCCGTGGCGGCCAGCGGGTCAGCCGGATGCCAGCCCGCATCGCGGACCAGCGGACGCTCCAGCGAGTCAGTGTCGACGCGCAGGGAGGCGTGGATCGCGAGTTGTCCCCGGTAGGGGGTATCCCAGGTACGATTCTCCACCGCCTTGTGACCACGAGCAATCGCCCATGCCCAGGGCTGCCGCACACTGAGCACTTGCATCAGGCACCTCCGCGTCGCCGCTTCGCCCCCGTTCAGGAGAACGTGGCAGCCTTTCGCCCGGTTCAGCATTATTGACACTGGATGCGCAAATAACACGGCGGCACGTAGCCTGAGCCCTGCCCGGCTGAACCCGATGGCCGGGCTGGCCGGCCTGCCCCGGCGGAACGGAGCTGACCCGATGGCCTCGCCAGAACTCCCGATGAGCGGCAAGGTCTGCGTGATCACCGGGGCAAGCTCGGGGATCGGGAAGGCGACTTCGCTGGCCCTGGCCCGGCTCGGCGCCGATGTGATCCTGGTCTGCCGGGACAAGGCCCGCGGCGAGGCCGCGCTGGCGGAAGTCGGCGCCGTTGCCCCGGCCAGCATTCGGCAGCTCGAGCTCGCCGACTTGTCGTCCATGCAGGAGGTGCGCGACCTGGCTGGGCGGCTGGACGGCCTGGACCGGCTCGACGTGCTGATCAACAACGCCGGCCTCGTGCTGGCCGACCGCCGGGTCAGCGCCGACGGCTTCGAGTACACCTTCGCGCTTAACCATCTGGCGCCGTTCCTGCTGACCAGCTTGCTGCGCGAGACGCTGGTGGCGAGCGCGCCCGCGCGGGTCATTACCGTCTCATCCGCCGCGCACCAGGCTGCCCGACTGGATCTCGCCGATCTGCAGCTGGCCCGGAATTTCAACGGCTGGCGGGCTTACGCCAATAGCAAGCTGGCCAACATCGCGTTCACCACCGAGCTGGCGGGCCGACTGGCGGGCACCGGGGTGACGGCCAACTGCCTGCATCCCGGCACGGTGAACACCGGGTTCGGCCGCGAAGGCAGCACACTGCTGCGGTTCGGCCTTGAGCTTGGCCGCATGTTCCTGCGATCCCCTGCCCAGGGCGCGGATACCGTGATCTATCTCGCGAGCTCGCCGGATGTCGAAGGCAAGACCGGCGGGTACTACGTCAAGCGCAGGCTCCGGACGCCGTCGCGCGCGGCCAGGGATCCGGACATCGCGCGACGCCTCTGGCAGATCAGCGCGGATCTCGTCGGCCTGACGGAAACCGGCCAGCCCGCCTGATGCCCTGCCACCCCCCGGCTGCCCGTCACGAGCGCGGCAGCGGAAGTGTCAGCGCGCGGCCGGCCAGCCAGCCAGCGATCGCCTCAACCCCGGCGACGCCAAGCAGCGCCCCGACCGGGATGGCCCAGCCGCCGGTCACCGAGTGCAGCAAGCCGACGAACAGCGGGCCCGCGCTGGCCAGCAGGTAGCCGGCGCCCTGGGCGAACCCGGAGAGGGACGCCGCCGTCGCCGGGTTCGGCGCGCGCGCCATGGTGAGGAAGATCCCCAGGCCGAGCGTCGCACCCTGGCCGAGGCCGAGCAGCAGCATCCACCCGGCCGCCGAGCCGAGCGGAGCGAAGGCCGAGCCCGCCATGCCCGCGCTCATCGCCACCGTCGAGACGGTGACCAGGACGCGCTGGTCCCTGGCCCGGTGCGCGAGCACCGGCAGCAGCATGGCGGTCACCGCGTTGCCGAAGTTCATCAGGGCGAGCAGATCGCCGGCGTGCACGGCGCTGGCCCCGCGATCACGGAACATGGTCGGGAACCAGGACAGCGCGGCGTAATACAGCAGGCTCTGCAGGCCCATGAAGGCCATCACCTGCCAGGCCAGCGCGAACCTGCCCATCGCCAGCACGCCGTGGTGCCCGGCAGTTCCCGGCACGGCGGCTGAGCCCGGCAAGGTGCGGAAGCGGAGTTGCGGAAGCCAGGCCACGGCAGCCACCAGCGCGGGCAGCGCCCAGAGGCCGAGACTGAGCCGGACGGCCCAGTTATTCCCTCCGGACGCTGCGAAAACGGGGACAGCAACTAGTGATCCGACGATCGCCCCGGCCGCCAGGGACATCAGGTAGAGCCCGATCAGCAGCCCGGCCTGATCGGGCCGGCGGCGCTTGATCAGGCTGGGCAGCAGCACGTTCATCAGGGCGACCGCGGCAGCCGCCGCGGCCGTGCCCGGGAAAAGCAGCGTTCGCGGGGCGACGCCGCGCAGGACCAGGCCTGCCGCCAGCAGGAGGAGCGCCGAGCCGAGTACCCGCTCCTCACCGAACCGCCTGCTCAGCGGCGCCGCGACCGCGGAGAATAGCCCGAAGCACACCACCGGGACGGCCGCCAGGACCGCCAGCTTCCCCGGTGACAGCTGCAGCCTGGCCGATATCTCGGGGAACAGCGGCGGCACGCTGGTGATCGCGGCCCGCAGGTTGAAGGCGAGCGCGATGATCCCGGCCACCAGCAGGGCGGCGGCAAGCCCGCCCGCCCGCCCGGGCCGACCAGTACCTGCCCGGCCCGTCCGGCCGCTGCGGCCGACGCCAGTGCCGCTGAGGTCAGGTCGGCGGAGTGTCACCCGCCGGCGATAAGTGACCGCAGTACGTACTGCATGATCCCGCCGTGCCGGTAGTACTCGGCCTCACCGGGTGTGTCGATTCGGACGACGGCGCGGAACTCCCGGCGGCCGGCCCGTACCGTCACCTCCCGCGGCGTCGCGCCCTCGTTCATCGCCTCGATCCCGAGCACGTCGAACACCTCGTGCCCGGTCAGGCCCAGCGACGCCGCGGACTCGCCCTGCTTGTACTGCAGCGGAAGTACGCCCATGCCGATCAGGTTCGAGCGGTGGATCCGCTCGAAAGACTCCACTAGGACCGCCCGGACGCCGAGCAGCGCGGTTCCCTTGGCGGCCCAGTCCCGCGACGACCCCGACCCGTACTCCTTGCCGCCGAGCACCATCAGCGGGATGCCCTCGTCGATGTACTGCCGCGATGCCTGGTAGATCGACATCGGCGCGCCGTCCGGCAGTTTGATCGTCACCCCGCCCTCGGTGCCGGGAGCGAGCTGGTTCCGTAGCCGGATGTTGCCGAACGTGCCGCGGATCATCACCTCGTGGTTGCCGCGCCGGGAACCGTAGGTGTTGAAGTCGCGCCGCTGCACCCCGTGGTCCTGCAGGTACTCCCCCGCCGGGCTGTCGGCCTTGATGGCGCCGGCCGGGGAGATGTGGTCGGTCGTGACCGAGTCGCCGAGCAGCGCGAGCACGCGGGCGCCGTGGATGTCGGTGACCGGCTCCGGCTCGGCGGGCATCCCGTCGAAGTAAGGCGGCCGCCGCACGTAGGTCGACTCCGGGTCCCAGGCGAACACGTCGCCGGGCGGCACCTCAAGCTCGCGCCACCGTTCGTCGCCGGCGAACACGTCGGCGTAGCCGCGGGTGAACATCTCGGCTGCGACCGCGCCGTGCACGATCCGGGCGACTTCGTCGGACGACGGCCACAGGTCGGCCAGGTAGACCGGCTTGCCGTCGGCGCCGGTGCCGAGCGGCTCGGTGGTCAGGTCGATGTCCATCGTCCCGGCCAGCGCGAAGGCGACGACCAGCGGCGGGGAGGCGAGATAGTTCATCTTCACGTCCGGGTTGATCCGGCCCTCGAAGTTCCGGTTGCCGGACAGCACCGCGACCACGGCGAGATCATTCTGCGCGACGGCCTCGCTGACCTGCTCGGGCAGCGGCCCGGAGTTGCCGATGCAGGTGGTGCAGCCGTAACCGACCAGGTTGAAGCCGAGCTTCTCCAGGTACGGCGTCAGCCCGGCGCGCTCGTAGTAGTCCATGACCACCTTGGAACCCGGCGCGAGGGTCGTCTTCACCCACGGCCTGCGCTCCAGGCCCGCCTCAACTGCCTTCTTCGCGAGCAGTGCCGCGCCGACCATGACGGACGGGTTCGACGTGTTGGTGCAGGAGGTGATGGCGGCGATCACCACGGAGCCGTGGTCGACCGAGGTCTTCGTCCCATCGTCCAGCGTGACCTCGGTCGCCGCGGACGGCCTGCTGCCGGACCCGGCTGCCACCGGGTCGGATGCGGGAAAGGTGTTGCCGAGGCCGTTGTCCAGGCCCGGCGCCGAGACATACGCGCCGAGTGCCTCGCGGAACGCGGTCTTGGCATCGGTCAGCGCCACCCGGTCCTGCGGCCGCTTCGGGCCGGCCACTGACGGCACCACGGTAGCCAGGTCGAGCTGGAGTTCCTCGGAGTAGCGGGCTGAGGTGCCCGGCTCGTGCCAGAGGCCCTGTTCCTTGGCGTACGCCTCGACGAGCGCGACGTGCTCCTCGCTGCGGCCGGTCAGCCTGAGGTAGATCAGCGTCTCCGCATCGATCGGGAAGATCGCGCAGGTGGAGCCGAACTCGGGGCTCATGTTGCCGATCGTGGCCCGGTTGGCGACCGGCACGGCCGCCACGCCGTCGCCGTGAAACTCGACGAACTTGCCGACGACGCCGTGCCTGCGGAGCAACTCGGTGATCGTGAGCACGAGATCGGTGGCGGTGGTCCCGGCGGGCATTTCGCCGGTCAGCTTGAACCCGACGACCTTCGGGATCAGCATCGACACCGGCTGGCCGAGCATGGCCGCCTCCGCCTCGATGCCGCCCACGCCCCAGCCGAGTATGCCCAGGCCGTTCTGCATAGTGGTGTGCGAGTCGGTGCCGACGCACGTGTCGGGGTAGGCGCTGCGCTGCTCGGCACCGTTGGCGCCGCCGGCGCCATTGCTGCCGCCGGCCGCCCCGTTGGCGCCGGCCGCCCCGGTCGGGCCGGCCGTCATGATCACCCGGGCGAGGTGCTCGATGTTGACCTGGTGCACGATCCCGGTGCCGGGCGGCACCACCCGGAACTGGCGAAGCGCGTCCTGGCCCCAGCGCAGGAACTGGAACCGCTCGCGGTTCCGGTGGAACTCGAGCTCCACGTTGCGCTCGAAGGCATCGGGCCTGCCGAACACGTCGGCGATGACGGAATGGTCGATGACAAGCTCGGCAGGCACCAGCGGGTTGATCTTGCCAGCGTCGCCGCCCAGCGCCTGCATGGCCTCCCGCATGGTGGCGAGGTCGACGACCGCGGGAACGCCTGTCAGGTCCTGCATGATCACCCGGGCGGGGCTGAACTGGATCTCGGTGGCAGGCTCGGCGGCCGGCTCCCACTGCGCCAGGGACGTCACATGGTCGCTGGTGACGTTCACGCCGTCCTCGTTGCGCAGCAGGTTCTCCAGCAAGACCTTCAGGCTGAACGGGAGATCGCCGGCTCCGGTAACCGCGTCTAGCCGGTGTATCTGGTAGCTGGACTCGCCTACCCGCAGCGTGGCGCGGCTGCCGAAGCTATTCGCGGTCATCGTTCCTGGCCTCCTGCCATGTCCTGCCCCGTGACGCTGCTAGCATCCTGCCGCAGTCCGGTGCGGGGTGACATGCCCGCCCCCGGCGGGTTCATCCCGCCCACGGCTCGTCGCGCCGCAGCCTGCGGCGTGTCCGCCCCGGCCCGTCAGCTCCCGGCCCGGTCAGCTCCCCCGGCCGGTGAGCTCCCGGCCCGGTCAGCTCCCCCGGCCGGTGCGCACCCCGGCCGGTGAGCACCCCGGCCTGTCAGCCCCCCGGCCCGTCCATGATCGCGGAGGGTTTTGGGGCGGCCGGCCCCCAAAAGTCTCCGCGATCATGGAACCAGGTCCGTTTCTGACACTAGTATCTCGATGTCAAGTTATCTGCGGTCAGGCTAGCCAGCCAGTTATCTCGATGTCAAGCTAATCTCGCGCACACGGAGGGCATCCATGGCACAGACGCAGGCCGCGGCGTGGCTCGCCGTTCCGGCGGATCATCCTTTCGGGCTTGGCGCGCTGCCCTACGGCTCGTTCACCACAGCCGACCGCCCGGCCGGACCGCGGGCAGGCGTCGCAATCGGCGATCATGTGCTCGATCTCAGCGCGGCCGCCGCCCGGCTGCTGCCAGGGCGCGCCGGGCTCTTCGACTCCGGCAAACTCGACGCGTTCCTGGCCGCAGGTGATGGCGCCTGGGCGCAGGTCCGTGCGGATATCGTCAGCTGGCTGTCCGGCGACGCCTACCGCGTGGCGATCGAGGACCTGCTCGTGCCCGCCGCCGACGCGACGATGCACCTGCCGTTCGCGGTCGCCGACTACGTCGACTTCTATGCGTCGGAGCACCATGCCAGCAACGTCGGCCGGATCTTCCGGCCGGATGCCGCCGAGCCGCTGACGCCGAACTGGCGGCATCTGCCGATCGGCTACCACGGCCGGGCGGGCACGGTGATCGTGTCCGGCACGCCGGTACGCCGCCCGTACGGCCAGTCCAGGCCGCGAGGTACGGGCAGGCCGGAGTTCGGCCCGTGTGCCCGGCTCGATTTCGAGGCCGAGCTGGGCTTTGTCGCCGGCGTCCCCAGCCAGCCAGGCGAGCCGGTCCCGGCCGGGAGGTTCGCCGAGCACGTGTTCGGCGTCTGCCTCATCAACGACTGGTCCGCCCGGGATATCCAGTCCTGGGAGACGGTGCCGCTCGGCCCGTTCCTCGGCAAGTCCTTCGGGACCACGATGTCGCCCTGGATAGTGCCGCTCGCGGCGCTCGAGCACGCCAGGATCCGGACGCCATCACGGGATACTGCCTTGCTGCCCTACCTGACCGAGGCCGCCGACTGGGGCTTCGACATCGACTGTGCGGTGCAGATCAACGGGCACGTGGTGGCACGGCCGCCCTACGCCACGATGCACTGGAGCCCGGCGCAGATGCTCGCGCACCTGACCATCAATGGCGCGACCCTGCGGACCGGCGACCTCTACGCGTCCGGCACGATCAGCGGTCCGCTGCCGGACCAGCGCGGCTCGCTGATCGAGCTGGCGTGGAACGGCACGGAGCCGATATCCCTTCCGGACGGGACAGAGCGTGCTTGGCTGCACGACGGCGATGAGGTAACCATCTCGGCGACGGCGCGCGGAGCCGACGGCACGCGCGTTGGCCTGGGCGAGGCCCGGGGTCAGATCGTTCCGGCGATGAGCCCGGAACTGTAGGCAACGCCCGGGCTGCAGGCGAAGAGCCCAGGACTGCAGGCGAAAAGCCCGGGACCGCGGGCGACGGGCACCGGGCTGCCGACCTCCGTGCGGGAGCACCTGGCAGTACCTGCCGCCACTACGATGGGCGGGTTGCCGAGGAGCGGGAGACGGCACGGTGCCAGGGCTCCAGGACGAGAGAGAGCAGCGCGAGTTGCCGCAGGCGCAAAGCCGGGATGGTGCACGCCAGGCGGACTCGCCAGACACCGGCGACCGGCAAGTCCGGGGGTCAGCCGAGGATCTAGGCCGGCGCTTGGAACGGCTCCCGCACGGGCACCCATCGTCGCCGTACCACGACGACGGCACCCCGAAGCCGCCCCTGGTCCGGCTGAAGAACCTGGAACTGCCGCTGCCCGGTGAGGAGCGCGAGCCCAACGGTGGTGCCAGCCGGAATCTGGCAGTTTCGCCGGCGGTCATACCGCGTGCAGATGATCGTCCTGGAGCTGTTGAGACCGAGGCTAGGCATGAAACCGACTCGGAACTCGCCGCGCAAGACAGGCAGCCAGTGGTCCGCGAGCCAGATCTCGCACTGCCAGACCTGGCGCCCGAGCGCCTCGAACAAGCGGATCGGCCGCCGCCCTCGGATGGAGAGCCTGCGGACAGAGAACCCGCGGATTCGGAACACGCCGACACGGAGCCCGCGAATCCAGAGCCCGCTGGCCGCGAGCCCGCACCCTGGGCACCTACAGACCGGGAGCACGAAACAGCGGTCGGCGAACCGGAACCGGCAACCGACCGTGTGGCCGATCTAGACGACGAGCCGGCAACCCAAGATCAACCAGCGATCGTCGAGGAGCCGGCACCTGGCCCAGTCGAACAGCCCCCAGCGAAGCCTGCTGAGCGCCTCACGCCGGAGCAAGTCCGGATTGCCGTGCGGGCACATGGCCAATGCCGCCTAGCCGAAGGCCGGAGTGTGTTTGGCAGCTACGGCGATAGCGGCCTCACTCCTGCAATGCGCCGCATAGAGGAGCAG